>VFSW01002720.1_pt1 | contig 26628 bp, 22 predicted proteins | sample 5358111 | NCBI WGS metagenome assembly VFSW01 (sample SAMN11554181, study PRJNA540505) | mine drainage metagenome | isolation source: sediment from site ElyBrook_90M | place: USA: Ely Copper Mine, Vershire, VT | collected 2017 | reverse complement strand
CGCAGAACCAAATGTTCGCAATTGGCTAAATAGAAAATTATTATTACCGTAATTGGCAATTAGTGCTATATTGCAATACATGTTGGCTCGCATTTGCAACCTGCTTGTACTTGGATCGATGGTCGCAGCCTTGGCGGCGGCGCAGTCCGACGAAGTTGCGATACCCCCGACCCCGGCCGGCCGGACCATCTCGTTTTTTCCATATAGAGGTCGCTGGCATGGCGCGGACGTGGCATATTCCATTCAGCTTTCGCCAGACCGATTCCTCTGGCTCTTTGGCGATACGTTTGTTGGCAGGCCGGATACCCAGCGTATTCCGGGTGACTCCATGCCGCGCAATTCAATCGGGATTGCCGAATGTCCTTCAGGGCAGGCATGCCATCTTACATATGCATGGATAAGTCGCCGCTCCGGCCCACCTTCCGCATTCTTCGAGACAGGCACACCCGAGTTTTATTGGCCGTTGGACGGCTTCGTCAGTGGTGACACTCTTTACGTAGTCCTCCAGAAGATGCACTCGGCCGGAGACGGAGGGGCGTTTGGATTCGACTATTCGGGCGTAGTGCTTGCTTCGGTAAACAACTTCATGGATCCGCCCAATCTCTGGAAGATTGTCTACCAGCCCATACTTAGCGGCAATACGGTCATTCCGGGTGTGGCTGCCGTGGGCCCAACCGCCGCAGAAAGCTCAGCGGACCCGTCGGCCGCGGGTGCAAACGCGTATTTCTTCACGTGGGTGAAGAATGGGCGTTCGCCCGAGGTGGCCTTAATGCGGCTGCCCTCGACATCCTTGGACGACGCCGCAATTTCCTCCGGACAATGGCAATACCTTACAAAGAGTGGCGCATGGAGTTCATGGACCACGCCCGCGTCACTGCCGAAGGATGCCAAGGTGATCGTTCGCGGCAACTACACCGAGTTCACCGTCATTTATCACCCTGAGTTGCGGCGCTGGCTGATGACGCTACCCGGAGGGTTTATGGACGGGGCGGCGCTGTTGAGCCACGCAAACTCGCTAACGGGGAATTGGTCGACGCCAGAGCCGATCTACAACTATCCCGAATCGCAGCCCTCGAACGCTGACCACGCACCGAATGTCTTTTGCTACGCCGCAAAGGAGCATCCGGAGCTGGAGGGCAACAGCACATTCACGTTCACTTACGCTTGCAATTCAATGAAGCAAACAGAGGTGTTGGCAAATCCACGCCTGTACCACCCTGTTGTCGTAAACATACCGATGTCAAAACTGGTAGGACCGGCAAAGAAGTGATCAGCTGCGACAGTAAACAGCTGAGGAGAGAGGGTCTGCGTACAGAACTTATGACAGCCAGAAATCAAGTGAGCATCGAAACCCCGGTAACAGCGATCGACTGGCGGCTGGGCAACCTGGAGGGGACCAACATTCGGCGGAGCCGCAAACTCCTGAAGGATCTCGCTGAGGTCTATCCAAACCACGCGAGCAGCGGGTTGGCCCCCGACACAGAGGTCTACTCCGTGCAGTGGTGGGCCCCGGCACGTGAAGGACAGGAAGGCGGCTTGCTGTGGGGCGTTACGCACCTGCAGCCGGGACGAGTGGGAGACGAATTCTTCATGACCCATGGTCATTATCATGCTGTGGAGACGCGCGCGGAATACTATACGGCCGTCTCGGGCAAAGGCATCTTGCTCCGCATGGAACGTGGCGGGCGCACCTGGGCCGAAGAGATGCTACCGGGAACGTTGTTATACATCGACGGCAGGCATGCTCACAGGGTCGTAAATACCGGGGACGAGCCGCTTGTCTTTTGGGCCTGCTGGCCCAGCGACGCGGGCTATGACTATGCCACGATCGCGAGAGACGGATTCGGGTTGCAGGTCCTACAACGTAGCGGCGAGACGGTGCTGGTCCCTGCAGCGAAGGAGCAGAATGTCACTTCCATCGATTGAGAAGACGTTCCATCCAGGCCTCGACGTCCGGCTTTCGGAGGGAAGCCTGAGCTTTTCCTATGGCCCCGAGTGTTTTGGTTCTGAGCCTGAGATGCGCAGACTGGACGCAATCCGGCCAAGCCTTCTTGATCCCCAATGCTCCGGCCCCGACCCGGTATACGGCATCTGCATGGATATTGGCCAATTGAAGGATCGCGATGAGGTGATTCGACGGTACCTCCTCTTCGGAGTAGTGGCATACGCTGCCGGAACCCTAGGGAGGGAGCCGGTACGGAGCCAAGGCCATGTCCACTCAATGTCACCGCACTCTGGCTGGTCGGCGCCGGAGGTCTTTGAGATATGGCAAGGCCGAGCCATCATCTATGCACAAGAGTCGGCGGGCAACGACCCTGGCCGCTGCTTCGCCATCGAGGCGGGCCCTGGGGAACACGTTGTCGTCCCACCGGGGTGGGCGCACTGCGTCATCAGCGCGGACCCGAGCGCACGCATGGTCTTCGGAGCGTTGTGCGACCGGCAGTACGGTTTCGTCTATGAAGGGGTAAGAGCCCACCGTGGGTTGGCGTGGTTTCCGCTAGTGGAGGCAGGGAGGATCGAATGGCAGAGGAACCCTTCCTACTTACCCTCTCGCCTCAAGGTGGGTGAGCCTCGTCAGTACGACGAGTTGAACGTGCGCAACGACATGTCTCTCTATACCCAGTTTGAGAAGAATCCTGACGCTCTGCAATGGGTGTCGGAGCCGCATCGCGCATTGGATGCGTGGAAGAATTTCGAACTATGACTTCGTTCTCGCGCAGAAGGCTTTTGTCTGGGACAGCGTCCGCTGGTATAGCCGCGGTCTCGCAACCGCTGTCCGCACTACTGATCGACAAGGGGTCATCGACCGCTCGTCAAAGCGGCCCATTGCGGCATGGTGGCGCCGTCGACTTTCGGTATGCCCCGGTTCAGTATCAGACGGCATTTTGTTTTCCCGATGACCACTACAAGAGCTTGATCAACGAACGAGGAAACCTTCTGTACGACTTTCCCGCGGACCAGTCCGCCTCGATCGACCAGTTCGGGACGGTGCTTGAGTTTACGTTGGACGGCATGGATCGCGATACGGTAAAGCGGCAGTGGATGGAAGCTCCATCTGTTCCTATCGTGCATACGTTGATCGAACGGCCGGCGTTGAGTTTCGAGTTGATCACGTTTGCGACAGACCGCTCGAGCGAAGGCCGAGTCGATAATGTTTTGCTCGAAATCCGGGCTGCGCAGAACCCCATGAAGGCAACCCCTCGCCTGAATGTCCAATGTTGCGGGGTCTGCAATCTGGGCGCTGGCGACTCGCCGTATTCTGTGCTGACGCGCGCGGATAAGAAGCCATGGATTTATTGCATGACAGCCAATCCCCACAAGGAAGAGGCCGTTCTATGGGCGAGGACCGGCGGCTATGAACTTCATCTGGAACATCTGACCTGTTCGCAACAACAGCCGGCGCGCTACCTGTTCCGCATTCCGCAACACAGCGCAGCCACCATGGACACGGCTTTCGACCCTGACGCATTGCTAGCGAGCGCCCGAAGCTTCTGGCACGGTTGGAAGCCTTTCGGTGGAGGGGTTCAATTCGACTTCTCCGGCCCGAACGGTGATTTCCTCGCCGGTTGTGCAAGAAACATCCAACAGGCCCGTGAGGACAAAGACGGACGTCTGGTCTTTCAGGTCGGCCCGACGGTATATCGCGGCCTCTGGATTGTAGACGGGAACTTTCTTCTGGAAGCCGCCCGCTATCTCGGCTACGACAAGGAGGCGGACGATGGCCTGCGCAGTGAGTGGAACCGTCAGTCGCCCAGTGGACAAATCATCGCGGGTGGAGGAGGCGAGCATTGGAAGGACACAGCCATCGCGATGTTTACGCTCGTTCGCGCGTGCGAGTTGAAGGACGACTGGGCAATGCTGCGCGAGCTGCGTGATCAGGTGGCGCTGGGGATTCGCTTCCTGGTGCAGTTGCGTGATGAAGCGCGGCGCGGAAACTCCACCAATGGACGTTACGGTCTGATCGCCCCGGGTTTTCCCGACGGCGGCATCGCCGGCGTTCACTCCGAGTTCAGTAACACGCTCTGGGTGCTTGCGGGATTGCGCGCGGTAATGCGGTGCAACGAGAGTCTGAAGCTTCCAGAGCTCGATATCGCCGCATTATTTTATCGTCAGCTACGCGCCGCCTTCGACGAAGCCGCTAGGCAGGAAATGGTGAAAGACCTACGTGGTTTCTCCTACCTGCCGATACTCATGCATAACGATCCGGACTGGAAGCTGCCTGATCCATGGCAGCGCCCGCGACCGCAGACGGCCCAGTGGCCGGTTTCGCATGCAATCTTTCCAGGCTCAATCTTTGGTAAGGACGATCCCATCGTGCGTGGCCACATCGCGCTGATGCAGGCCAGTACGGCCGAGGACGTCCCGGCAGAAACTGGATGGCTCCGGCACGAGTCCCTTTGGACCTACAACGCGCCGTTCGTAGCGCAGGTGTATCTGTGGTCAGGGCTCCGCGATTGGGCAGAGCGCACGTTCACGGGCTTTCTCAATCACGCGTCTCCGCTGCTTGCATGGCGCGAAGAACAGCCTCTACAGGAGGCGTCGGTGTCTCAGTTCTGGGGCGACATGCCGCACAACTGGGCTAGCGCGGAATGCGTACGCTATCTGCGACATCGCCTTGTGCTTGAGGACGAGGACCGGCTGCGCCTGCTCGAGGGTGTCCTTCCCTCCAAATTGGCAGACCGAAGGGCGTTCTCTCTGACAGCCACTCCGACTCGGTTCGGTCGCGTCTCGCTAGCCGCGGAGCCTGCCGGGAGAGAAGGTTGGCAGATCCGCTTTCGTCGGGAAGGTTCAAGGGTTCCGGGAACCGTAGAGCTCTGTGCCGACCTACTGTCCGGTCGAAAGCTCAGACTCGAAGGAGCCACATACCGGCTCTCTGCGGGTCGGCTGCTGATCGACCCGGAGAAGGCCGAGTGGAAGCTGTCGTGGGTCTGAGTTCCGTGGTATTTCTCGTTGGAATGTTCTCGTGCCGATGCCACGGCGAGCCGAGATGCTTGCGGGCTCGCTGATCACCGCACATACGCGAGCATCGTTCCGCACTGCTGCCCCTCGCCCGCACCATATGGGCGGATGGTGTATTTGCCTACTGCGGCCGGAACGATGAACGTCTCAGCATAGTGCACAATGAATGGCTGGAACTTGTCCTCCGGGCTTTCGACTACCGCTTCGGCGCCTTCGACAAGATTCAGAACGTGGACCGTGCCGCGCGTGTCATGCGTCACCTGGGTTCGAAACCAATGACGACGTGTCTCGATGAACTCGAGATCATGGAGTCCCGTCCGCTCTTCGCTCCAGCCTTCGCCTTTGGCCACCGGCTCGAATTGATTGACAAGCGATGACTCTACCCAGCCCGTGGTACGGTCCCACTGGATATTCGCTAACCCATGTTCTAGATGGATCGGGCGAGGACGTCCGTCAAGCCCAAGGCGACCCCAATCCCACAGCTTGAAGGTGAAGATGTACGGGGTAGCACTTATCTCCAGTACCATGCTGTCCTTGCCCGAGCAATGGATCGTTCCCGATGGAATGAGGAAGTGATCGTGCTTGCGCGCGGGGAAACGGTTGACATACTCGTCAGCGGGAAAGTCGAAGTCACCTAACTCGGCCCGTCTTAAATCGGCGGCCATCTTTTCTCGGCTAACGTTGTCTTTCAAACCCAAGTAGACCGTCGCCTCAGGCCCGGTGTCCAGCATGTAGTAGCTCTCGTCCTGCGTGTAGACCATCCCAAAGTTCTCGCGTATGTACTGCGTCAGCGGATGAACCTGCAGCGAAAGGTTTCCCCCACCCATCGTGTCGAGAAAGTCGAAGCGGATGGGAAATTCATCGCCAAAACGACGATAGACATCTTTTCCCAACAGTTCTTCCGGCTGCGCAAACACCACGTCGATCGCGGGAATTTCCACGTGGTGGTCCCCGAAGCCGAGCAGAAGGCTATTTTCTTCAGGCACGCAATCAAAACACCATGCATGGTTTGGCGCTCCATCTTCGGGCAGGTTACAGATGCGCTCCATCCAATGGCCGCCCCATGGTCCAGGGTCGAAAAAGGGAACCACACGAAACGGACGCGTGACCGCGTTGGCTAATCCGCGCCGTAACGCATCGCCGGAGATCATCTTCGGACGGTTTGGCACGTTGGTATCAAGCAGGTAGTCGAGTTTGCTGAGCAACCGCCGCTTCTGCCGGTCGGCTGCACGCCAATCCAAGAAGAACGCTCGCTTGTATTTCAGTGCGGGGCGCTCGGCATAGTTCTCCATCCCGAGATTTGAAATTTCATTCCGCCGCTGTCGCATCTGCAGTTGCCAGCGCGCCATGTCTGCGTAAATCAATGTTGAGGGCTCAGAGCAGACCAACGACGCGCCGGTGCCAATGACCACAGAAGTTTCGCACTTCTCCAGCTCCCGTTTCGCAGCTCTCAGTTTAGCGCCATCCAGAAAGTCCTGGAGCTTCGCTTCATTCATCACGCCGAAGACAGGATCGTCTGTGAGTAGCGACGCGTACTTCTCAGCAATGGTGCTTGGCCCAAGAAAAAGATCGGCAGTGCGAACGATGGTTGCATGCGGTAGCGCACTTCGCACAGCCAGTTCGATCTCGTCGACGAACGCACCTGGATAGCACTCAATGCATATAGATCCTTCCAACCCAGTAAGCGAATTGGCGATCTGTTGCCATCCCACAAGACATTCGTCTGCGGTGCCCACAGGAAGTTCGGGGTGCTTGTCATACATGACTATCGCTTCTCCTGAAAGAGATATTCCACGCCGTACAGCGCCGCTTTATTCCCGAGCGTCGCTGCCACTATTCGTGGTTCGCTGAACGGAGCCCATATGTTGTGGCGCACGTATGTCTGTACGCTCGGCAAGATTACGGAGGCGGCTTTCATCACGCCGCCTCCGAAGATCACAACCGCAGGATCGTATGCGAGGATTGCTGTGACAGTCATCGTCCCCCACACATGAAGACAGTGATCCCGCACCCGAATCGCGACGGTGTCTCCTTCCTCCGCCAGCGCGAAGAGGTTGAAAAAGTTTAATTCCGCTCCCGAAAGTCGGCTTGAGGCAAAGTCTGGTTGCTCCTGGCAGAGTGTCGGTAGTACCCATCCTGAAGCCTCCGACTCTGCACACCCGTGTCCACCACAAGTGCAGCGTCTTCCTTGGAGCGTGACAGGGACGTGTCCCCCCAGACAAGCTGCGAGCCCATGGGCGCCGGACGGCAGTTTCCCGTCCGAAGCAACGACGCCACCGATTCCGGTGCCTAGAGTGAACATAACTAGATCACGAGTGCCCCGACCGGCGCCCGCGGACATTTCGCCTCGCAGAGCGAGTCGTGCATCGTTAGCGATCCGAAGTGGAACGTTCATTGTCCTGTTCGCCCAATCGTTCAAGTCGAGGCCGGGTGCGTCGACGAACTTCCCTTTCGTGGAGACGATTCGGTTTTCGCCTTCATGGACAAGACCGCAAAAACCGAGCCCAACTCCGTCGATCGGATACCCGGCCGCTTCACGGAGACGCAGTAGAGTAGCTGACAACGCAGGTAGTACGGTCACCAGGCTGCGTGAGTCGGGCAGGGAAAGAGCGTCCGAAGCGACAAGTACACCGTCGGCTACGACCCCGCAGGTCACATGGGATCCACCGAGGTCGACCGCCAAATACGCCATTCTTAATACTCCAAGCTCCCCTTCACTCCGCTACAAAGAAGGAGACATAGTTTTCTCTTGACGCCTTCAGGAATAATATCATAATGTGTTTTAGTGTAAAACGAACATAATATTTTCCTTATAGCTATGTTGCGAAACTTTTGAGTCCTTCACGCAGGAGATACAGTGCCGATTACACGATGTCTCGCCGCATTCTTATTCGGGATCTGCGCGGTCGCGATTCCCGCGCAGTCATCAACGTCAGATCCGGTGCGTTGGTCCGAGTCCGTATCCCAGAACTACCTCGTGTATCCCGATCAGGTGTACGGCTTCCAGAGCGGCGTGCAATTGAAGCTCGATGTGTGGCAAGCGCAGAGCGAGGTTGCTGTCCCGACGGTCGTCTACTACCACGGCGGCGGATGGTTCTTCGGAGACAGGACCGGAGCCGTTCCATACTTTATGCCATGGGTCGCCAGAGGATGGAACGTTGTCAATGTAGAGTACCGAATGTCGGGAACCGCACCGGCTCCGGCCGCAGTCGAAGACGCCCGCTGCGCTCTACGCTGGGTGTACCGTAATGCGAAGCAGTTTCATTTGGATACTTCCCGGATCATCGTTACCGGTCATTCTGCAGGCGGACATCTTGCACTCATGGCAGGGATGCTTCAAGATTCGGATGGACTGGACGATGATTGTCCCGCGGATGACACGATCGATGTACCGATGACAGTATCAGCCGTGATCGATTGGTATGGCCCGACGGACCTTTGGGATCTGATCCAAGGGACAGATCGCAAGACATATGCTGTGGCTTGGTTTGCCGGTCTGACGGATAAAGCAGCCGAGGCCAAACGGATGTCGCCCCTCACCTACGTGCATCCCGCTCTGCCTCCCATCCTCATCTTGCAGGGCGATCAGGATCCTACAGTCCCCTATACCGAATCTGTGCACCTGCATGCACTTCTTGATGCAGCCCACCAGCCGAACGAACTCTACACGGTCCCCGGTGGGACGCACGGCATGTTCGGTAAAGAAGCAGATGAACGCGCCTATGAGCACGTCTGGGCGTTCCTCGAGAAATATGTTCCCTCCCTTCCGGCGCGGGGACACGATCCTTTAGATAGACCCAAAGGCCCCGTCACACATTGAGCACTACAGCGGCCTCGCGTCACATGCAATGGACTGTGTCAGGTTGACCGAATAATATGCGGATGCAAGAGATCTGGCCGGAAACGGAAAAGGTAAATAGGAATTGGCCCTTAATAGCTATTTGATCCGCAGCTCGGTCACCGGCGCGCTTGGGGGATTGCTCTTCGGCTTCGACACCGCCGTTATCGCTGGTACGACGCGGGCCCTGACAGCGCAGTTCCACCTTTCACCATTGCAATTGGGATTCACGGTCTCGATCGCTCTTTGGGGAACGGTGGCGGGCGCCATCTCCTCTGGAGAGATCGGAAACCGATTGGGGCCTCGCTCGACGTTGCGATGGCTCGCCGCACTGTATCTCGGCTCCGCCGTCGGATGCGCACTGGCGTGGAACTGGCCGTCCTTCTTGATCGCGCGATTTATCGGAGGTCTCGCTATCGGCGGGTCTTCGGTCTTAGGGCCCGTGTATGTCGCTGAACTCGCACCCGCAGCGTACCGCGGTCGCCTCGTCGGCCTTTTCCAAATCAACATCGTCATCGGTATTCTCCTGGCCTACTTTTCGAACTTCACAGTGAGTTCGCTGCGCCTGGGAGCTATAGAGTGGCGCTGGGAATTCGGCATTTCGGCGTTTCCCGCAATCTTATTTCTCGTGATGCTGCTGAGCATACCGCACAGTCCGCGCTGGCTGGTCACACAAGACCGCATCCAAGACGCGCTCCGCACAGTCGAGCGTTTGGGGCATTCTGCACCCGACGTTGAACTCAGGGATATTATTGCCTCGCTTCAGACGGAAATTGCCTCTCATAGAGAGCCGTTGTTCAAGCGGGCCTACCTACACCCAATTCTGCTCGCGATCACGCTTGCCGCCTTCAATCAACTTTCCGGCATCAACGCGGTACTGTACTATCTCAACGATATCTTTGCCGCAGCCGGGTTTTCCGGAGTGAGCGGCGGCGGACAAACAGTGATCGTAGGAGTGGTTAACTTCGTATCTACGATCGCAGCAATGAGCCTGATCGACCGTCTGGGACGCAAAACCTTGCTGTTGACTGGCTGCGTTGGCATGACGATAACGCTCAGCGGCATCGCGGGCATCTTCGCCTTCGGCCGATGGCGTTCAATCTTGATCTACCTTCTCGCAGCATATATCGCTTCGTTTGCGATTTCTTCTGGCGCGGTGATCTGGGTTTATATGAGTGAGATTTTTCCAAACTCGGTGCGCGTGAAGGGCCAAGCTCTAGGCAGCACCACACTTTGGGTGATGAACGGCATCATTTCACTGAGTTTTCCATGGATGGCGGCCAAATCTTCGTCGTTGCCCTTCATCATCTTCGCCGCGTTGATGGCCCTCCAATTCATTGTTACGCTCGCCTTCTTTCCCGAAACCAAGGGCTTGAGCCTTGAACAGTTAGAAGCGCGGCTTCGATGATCTACTGGAAATTCATTCTCCTCCACGTTCTTCGTGGCCAGTGTCCTTCTACTGCCGACGACTGTCACCACTGTCCCGACCAAAGCGGACCCTGCTCCCGCAGAGTTTCAAGCTTTATCGCAATCGCCGCGCCCTGTTCGGTCGCACGAAAGCCTGTAGTCCGGTTCAGATCAGTGGCTACATATTCAGGACAAGCCGAATTGACCTTGATAGTTGTTTCGCGCAACTCGTTCGCGAACTGAACCCCAACAGCGTTGGGGTTAGCGGCAATGACGATCAAGACGGCGGGTCTTCATCTTGTCAAACCGCGAATCGATAATGAATCGCACTGAGGGTGCTGCCCTCTCAGTGACCGCAGGCCAAAACCAATGCGTCAGGCATTGAGGCCCAAGCGCCGGTAAGGATTCCGGCTGCCGGCATTGCGGCGTGGCCTTGCGGTTACGGGATTCTGACGGGCCCCTCGCCGCATGATCGCGAATGCGAAAAAGCGCTTACTTTCGGGGCAACCTCACGAGGATCTCATCTTAACTGTTGATTGATCATACTGACGAGGTCGTCGACGGAGCCTGGGCTTGCGTATCCGTACTGCGCCAAAGTATGTTCGGACATATTCCTGCCATCCACAGTCTGAGGAATAGGCTTGGGTCCAGATATATCCCATGACTGTTGCACCATATATGTGTCGGCGACCGGATTGTAGCGGAGAAAAAGCAAGTACGGGGTGTGCAACGACACGGGGCTCGAGTTGCCAATCGGAGCGTCTTTTATCGTCTTTCCTCCTGGCAAAATCGCTGTGCCGCCGCTTTGCGAGACAGTAATATGAGAGCCGACGCTGATCGCATGACGCAGATCCTTTATGACCCGCGAGACGACGAAATCAAGATCGCTATAGACTCTTCGGTGATCGGCGGAAAGAAAGGGTTGAGATCTGTCGCCCGAGGTGATTACGATTGCATCTGCGCTTGTGGGTAGAGGATTTACGTGCAAAATCAGTTGCTCGCCCCCGGTTTCTTCGGTGGGAGAAGCATCTCCCAAACGCGAACCTACAGGAAAATCGAAAAGGCGTGACCGCGCTGCTCTAACTTGAGGCTCCGTTGCATCTCCGGTCGTAGGGAGAATGGGTAATGGTTGATTTACCCATGCAGGCGCATTTGGAGGCAGGCGAAGCGGCCTCGCGTCAGTTGGCGCCAACTGTTGGGCCGAAGCGTAGCAACCCGTCAAGGTGAAGAAAGCTGCTATTAACACGTGGGTTCGCATAATGACTCCTTCATCCAATAGCCCTTTCTTGTCTATATTGCAACAGCGCCTGAAGAGCCTAGCATCGACGTGCCGAGATTGTAGCTTGAGGTTTCAGGTCTGGCGAGCACCAAATGCGAATGCCCCTTAGTTCAGCGTTAGCCATCCATTCGGCGACGGCTTGACAAGCAGGCATAGCGGAGAGGGAGGGCTCATGACCGGAGAAGCCGGAGCCGGATCGTGTTCAGTCCTCACACTCTGATTCGTCGTCAGTACACGCACCGGAGATCACTCTCTTCATCATTCATCATTGTGGATTACGTCTGTGCAGTAACAATCGAGGACGCCTCAGCTGTGGTGCATCTTGATGTCATCGCATGATCTTCGGTATCTGCACTAACAGTTCAAACATAATTATGACTGCTGCGGCTCATCGCATCCGAGTGTGACTCCAAGGCGAACGATCCGGAGGTAATTGAGCTCAAGTCGATGCTGCAGGTCTGCGAGTCGAGCGGCCACGCTTCAGAATCCGAGCATCAGAGCTAGCGGACGGCCTGCAAATCACTCATCTTGCCGTTCGACCTTGACGGAGAGTTGTGCAAGCAGCCCGCCATCCACGGAAATCATCGCTCCAGTCACGAAGGAAGCCTCCGCGCTGAGAAGAAATGCTATAACGCGGGCTACTTCCACGGGCTCCGCTACGCGACCGAGTGGGTGCGCGCTTCCCCACTCTATGACCACAGCGTCCACCGTCTTCTCTCCGCGAAAGAGCTCTGCCGAAGACCGCACCATCGGGGTATCCACCGTGCCGGGCAGAACGGCGTTGACGCGGATGCCGGCGGCGGCGTGGTCCAGTGCCATCGCCTTGGTGAGCATGTTGAGCGCTCCTTTGCTGGCTGCGTAGGCGGCCACGCCCTGCTGGCAGGCAGTGCCCTGCACAGAAGAGACATTAACGATGGAGCCGCCCCTCGGCATATGCGGAACGGCGAAATGGGCAGCGAGGAATGCGCCGCGTACGTTGACGGCGTGCACCATGTCCCACTCTTCGGGCGTGCAATCGACGACCGTGCCGTAACGTTGAATGCCTGCGCTGTAGACCATTGCATCGATCGGCCCGGTGGTTGCGGCTTCCGTAATCGCGGCATCCACCTCGCGCGGTTCCCGGACATCGCAATGAATCCACCCGAGCCCGGGTTGTCCGGCGAGCATCGGAGGACAAGATGCGTCGTGGCTCGCGACGGTCACGTGATAACCGCGCTCGAGCAGTAGCTGAGCCGCGGCCAACCCGATTCCTGAGCTGCCTCCAAAGACAATCGCATTTCCGGATGTCACAACGTCTGCCCTCCCGGAGCTGTATGCAAGCGCTCGAGTGTCCGCTGCACGCCTCGGAGTTCTGCCAGGCCGCGGAGACGTCCTACAGCAGGATATCCCGCCTGCGCCTTTTGCTCCACATCATTGAGCAGTTGTTGCCCATGATCCGCGCGGTAGGGCAATGCCAGCCGGTCACCCTTCCCGAGGCGTCGCTGCTCTTCATGGAAGAGTACCTGCATGACGCCAATCACGTCGGCGTCGCCCTCCAGGTGCGCTGTTTCGAAGAAGCTTTCCGGATCGCTCAGGCGCTGGGTAGATCGCAGGTGTGCAAACCAGATCCTGTGGGCAAACTGTTTTGCCATATCGACCAATGGGTTATCCGCACGGACGCCCAGAGCACCGGTGCAGAACGTAATGCCGTTGGCGGGTTCCGGTGACTGCTCGAGCAGGAACGCGAGATCATCCGCAGTGCTGACGATGCGCGGCAAACCAAGCAATGCGCTCGGTGGATCGTCGGGGTGAACGCATAACCGCAAGCCAAGCTCTTCGGCAACGGGACAGACTTGACGAAGAAACTCGCCGATGTTGGCGTGAAAGGCCGCGGCATCGACACCGCGATAGCGTTCAATGCCGTGTCGGAGATCCTCCATGCTGAACGAGCCGCTGCCGCCGGGTAGTCCCTGCAAGATGACCGACTGCAAGTGGCCGCGCTCGGTCTCGGACAATCTGTCGTAGAACCTTTTCGCGGCACGGCAACGCTCCTCCGACCAGGACGCTTCGGCGTCGTAACGCTTCAGCATGAAAAGATCGAAGGCAGCAACGGCGGTGGCATCATAAGCCACGGTGAAGCCACCGGTGGGCAGTGGTAGTTGGAGTTCAGTCCGCATCCAAGTCAACACCGGCATGAGGTTGTAAGCGATCACGCGAATTCCGCAAGCAGCGATGTTTCGCAGCGATGCAATGTAGTTGTCGATGTCCAGCTGGACGCCGGGCTCGCGCAGTTTGATCCGCTCGCTGACATCGAGGCTTTCTACCACGGACCAGCGCATGCCAGCCGCCGCAATCGTCTGTTGGCGATCGCGAATTGCCTGCTGTGTCCACACGTTGCCGATAGGCACTTCGTGGAGTGCCGTCACGATGCCTTCCGCTCCCGCCTGTCGAGCAGAAGAGAGCGTCACCTTATCTTTCAGCCCAAACCAGCGCCATGTTTGCTCCATACATTCCTTTCCACCGTTCAGGGCTGCGCGTTATAGCGATCCACCCTATTTTATGCAGAGATGCAAAGCTGGCCCTGCATGCCCAACTCTTCGATCTCTTGTTCAACCTTATCGCCAGGCCGGAGGTATTGCAGTTGCTTCATGGTCATGCCCTCGTCACAAAGGAAGTCGCAATCCCAATCCTTGAAGTGCGCCGATCGATCGAGACGCTCGTCCGCATCCGTAAGAATCCGGGCCTCGCGTTTCGCAGTTCGCCAAACCGAATCAATTTCATTCTTACTCCTCTCGTTGGGATATCGGCCTCAAGTTTCCGGCGTTAACCATGTCGGGCATGGGGCGTAGGTGAGGTGGTTGCATGGGTGCCGATTCGCAGTCTAGCTTCCACCTGTTCCAGGGAGAGCCCCTTGGTCTCTGGGAAGAATAGAAGAGTTACGACGAACTGGACCGCCATCAGGACCGCGAAGATGACAAATGGGAGAGAGGCGGACTTTGCTGCGATTGCAGGAAATATCTGCGAGATGATGCCATTCATCACCCAAAGCACGCTGCTGCCGAGCGCCTGACCCTTTACCCGCACGGCGTTCGGAAAGATTTCGCTCATGTATACCCAGATGACCGACCCGGAAGACATGGCGAAGGAGGCCGTATATCCGCCGACAAAAAAGATGAGCGCGCCACGCCAGCGGCCGGTCTCGAAGATGGCGGCGATACCGCTGAGGCCGATGACCATCCCTATACAGCCAATCAGCAAGAGCGTCTTGCGGCCGAGCTTGTCGATGAGTGTCATGGCGATGAGCGTGGATACCAGATTCACTGCGCCGATGATGACGGTTTGGACTCCGCCGGATACACCTCTGAAGCCCGCTGAAGCGAAGATGTCGTTGAGGTAATAGAGGACCGCGTTGATACCTGAGAGCTGGTTGAACGCTGCGATTCCGACTGCCAGGAGGATGGGAAAGAGATATTCGCGCTTGAAGAGAGGGTCCTTGTGGCCGGCCTCTTCTGTATGGATCGAGGCTACGATCTCGTCGAGCTCTTTGTCCGGATTCTCATGCCCGATGAGCCGGAGGGTTTCGCGTGCCTCTTCGATTCGTTCCTGAGTGACGAGCCAGCGTGGACTGTGCGGAATGCTGAGGAGCATGATGAGGAACAAGACGGCCGGCAGCGCAGATACGCCAAACTCCCAGCGCCATTCTGCCGCCCCGAAATGGAGGGCGACGATCATGAGGTTGGAAAAATAGGCGAGAAGAACTCCGACCACGATATTGATCTGGAACATGCCTACGAGCCGGCCGCGGTACGCAGCTGGAGAGAGCTCTGCGATGTAAACGGGACCCAGAACCGAAGAGCCTCCGATGGCGAGGCCGCCTACCAGTCGGGCGACAAGAAATGCAGGCCAGTTCCATGCGAGGGCGCAGCCAATTGCCGAGATGACGTAGAGGGCGGCTAGAAAGCGCAAGGTCGCGCGGCTACCGAGTCTCTGACCGATGTCTCCTGCAGAGATGGATCCGACGACCGTGCCCCACAGCGCGATGGAGACGGTGAACCCTAGCTGCAAGGGCGTGAGGTGAAAGCGTGCGGCGAGTGCGTGGGTGGTCCCCGCGATCACGGCTGTATCAAAGCCAAACAAGAGGCCACCGAGCGCGCCGGTCACCGCACTTCGGACGAGATATCGATTTAGAGCAAATGCCATCCGGCCCTTTCTGGGTTACGTCCTCTCGTCGACATGGGTCGCGTACAGTGCCCTGCTCAGTGCGTGTCCCACCAGATGTAACGCTGATCGCGCGGGGCCAGAGCTCTGCAACGCGTCGATCACGTAGAAGTTATGCAACGTTCCCAACGCGCGCATGGCGGTCACCTCGACACCTGCTTTGGCGAGGCGATGGGCATATTTTTCGCCTTCGTCACGAAGCACGTCGCACTCCGCAGTGATGATCACCGCCGGACAAAGGATGCGAAGATCGGCATCTGTCGCATGCAGGGGTGATACTTGCGAATCACTGTGCTGGCGCGGATCGGGAACGTACTGCGACCAGAACCATTCCATGTCGTCGCGCGTGAGATTGAGTCCCCGGGCGAACTCCTCGTGGCTTGGGACTGAGCGATCAGCCAGCAAAGCTGGACAGAGGAGTATCTGCAGTTGCAGTGCGAAATCTCTTTGCTTCGCGGCGCGCAAGGCGACCACTGCAGCGAGGTTTCCGCCGGCGCTGTCGCCAGCTACTGCGAGGCGTGTGGGATCGATGCGATGCGATGCGCCTTCTTTGATTACCCATAGAGCCGCTCCGTAGCACTGATCGAGTGCTACGGGAAACCGCACTTCGGGCGAGAGCGAATACTCTGGCACGATCACCGCGGCGCGCGCTCGCAACGCCAACTCGCGCACGATCCGCGCATGGGTGTCCACGCCGCCGAGGACCCAGCCGCCACCATGCAGGTAGAGCAAGGCGGGAAGGATCTGATCGTCCGCGTCCGCCGGACGGACAACGGTGAGGCGGACGCCCTGATTATCGAACACGCGAACACTGACGGACACGTGCTCGAGGGGCGCGGTTTGCGAATCGCGCATGTACTGGCGTGCTGCCTCGATTGATAGCTGAGGCAGCGGCTTGCCGCCGGCGTCAAGGATGCGCTGCATGTACTCCCGCGCGTGGGGCTCCAATTGATTAAGAAGGCTCATGTGCATGCCTCAGTGTGCACAAAGGCCTTGACTGTGGCGCATTCCGTGCCGAGAGCCGCGCCCTTTGACCCGACGGTGCACTTGCCGACGGTAGAGGGAACGATGAACGTCTCCGCGTAATGCACAACGAAGGGTACGAATGCGTGGGCCGCACTTTCTACAACAGCCTCTCTGGCTTGAACGAGGTTCGACACGTTCACGCCGCCGTGGGTATCGTGCGGGACATTGCCAGTGAACCAGTGGCGACGGGTATCGATGAACTCGCGCTCGTGCAGCCCGGTGCGCTCAACGCAGACTACCTTAGTCATCTCGAATTGTTGAGCCATGCTTTGCCAGCCAAGGACGCACTCTTCTGCAGATCCACGCGATATATAAGGATGTCTATCGTAACTAGACTGCCGAGCCATGTATCTCCTCCGTCACCAACGGCAGCGCTCCGAGCAGCGCCGGGGCATCGCCTGGCGTCATGATTACAACATTCTGCAAGCCGCCGGCTGCACAGGCAAACCGTTCGCCGATCAACGCCATCCACGCATCATTCTCGATGCGAACAGGTAAGCCGAACGTCGAGTGAGCCCACCCACGGAAATCCATGCCCGGCGCATCCTCATATTTCCTAAGCGTGGAATGGATCGAGCTGTCAAGCGCATCCACGATCCCTGGAAATCCAATACGAATGCCCGAGCATTCGCTCGCCCTCACGTCGCAGCGCTGCAACAGCGCTTCCAAGGCCACGTGGATCGCAGGCAACAGATCGCCCAGGCGCGCTGGTCCTTGCGCTACGACTTCCTCGGAAGCAAGGAGGTGTTTCTCAGCGACCGGTCCGCAGCTGATGTGGGTGCCGCCGATGTCTATTGCCAGGGCGCGCGTCATGCTGATTTCACTTTCTTCTGTGTGCGATCAGCCTGTAGAAATTCAACTGCTCGCGCTGCCGCTAAGCGCACCGAATTATTCTTGAATTGCAACACAAGCTCGTGCTCTTCTGCGTGCACATCAATGAGCTCTTCACTGCCGGGAGAGAGCTCCGCAAGAAATAGCAGCCACGGGGCCCGCTGCGTTGCATGCGATTCCAGCGGCAGCGACGTAGGCATTCCAAGCAGAGATCCGCTGGCATCTACCGCTTCGTTGCCCAGCGGCAACGGTGTGGTGCCAAACTCCAACCCGCGGGCCAGCACCGAGCCGTTCCATGGCGGCTCTCGTCGTGCGCAGTTTTCTTCCCAGAAGGTAACCCATGGGAAGACGTCAGTGGCGAAGAGATAGCCCATTGCGAGCCTTCGCTCCGGATTGCAGACTGCCACGAAGCCCTGTTTGCGACCATCGGGTTGTCGAGCGGCGGCCACAAAGCCGGCTCCGTGCTGCACGAACAGCTTGCGAAGGTCGGCGACCCCGCCACTCGCGCGCAGTGCGAATGGCCATTCAAAGGAGGCATCCTGTGCGAGAAGATTTTCACCGTCGTATGCCAGCGGCCATGTAACGCCCTGGCGGGCAGACGTTGATACTTGGGCCCCCTGCCCGCGATACATCGGCTGGCCAATCGTCGCGTGTTGAACCCAATGCACGTTTCGCGCGCAGGCACCGAGATTGGTAACGCGTTCGTCTACGCGAAGGACGCTCTCTCCAGGAAGCAGCAAGAAGTGGCGACTCAGCTCCAGCTGAGCCGATGGGAGTATCACGGTTCCCACCAAAGCTGCATCGGGATTGCGCGTGAAGGTCCACGGCATAATTGAAGCTTCGCCATGCAATCCGGCGCCGTTCGCGATCTCTAAGGCGCTCGCCGGGCCGAACCCATCGAGACACAGCGCGTGGCCGGTGAATGACGCCAGGAAGCGCCAGACTCCCGCTTGGTCACTGTCCGGCGACAATGCCTCTCGCGCGGGCAATCCGGCATCCATGGTCGCCGATGGCGACTCCCACAAGGTATTCTGTTGCGTGGACCCGTGCTCCTTCGCAAACTGCCATACGGCAAGCTGTCCGCCTTTGGGCAACACGGTTACCGAGACCACGCCATTGGTGAGTTCCAACGCCGCACGCCCACGCCAATCAAGCTGATCTGGCCTGTCGCTCATGGCTTTGTCTCCGGGATCGTTACCATTCGCAATGTGACGATCGCAAATGGCTGCATTTCGAAGACTGCAGTTCCGTCATGCAGCGGCACTGGATTGTTACATTGTTCCAGCAACGAGCAGGTCTGCACCTTCTCCAATCGCAGGTATGGTGTGCTGAGACGCACGGTTTGCGGGTGGCCGGAGACCTCCGTCAAGCGCACGATGCTGCCATCGCCATCTTCGGCGCGCTTCCATGTCGACATCACGACGTTCGGATTATCGATGGCAAGAAAGCTCTTTGCCGCATCGCCAAACGGCGCGACGCTGGCAAGAACAGGATCACTTTCCAGTGGAGTCATCTGCTCCCAGCCTGAGCGCGTGAGGGCTCCTGGCGAGAAACGGGGGCCGCTCACAAAGGTGTAGCGAAAGGTATAGTGGCCGCCCTGAGATCCCATGAAGTTCGTGCTCCAGTAGTTACTCATGAGCCAGGAGAAGATGCTTGCGTGGTCTGGCGCGAAGACTTCTGGCCATTTGCCGCGAACGATGTCGCCAAACGTTATGAGCGGCGCGTCGACCGGGATCACCGCGGCACTCCAGATGGCATTGTGAAGTGCTGCCCAATGCTGCACCGAGTACCACTCGTGGCTTCCGCCAGCCAACTCGTCCTTCGCGGGATCGACCCATCCGTTCTGGGTATCGTAGCCGAACTCGGGGCGCTCCATAGCCATGGGAAACGCTATGTATGCGGCCTCTCGATGCGGCGTGGCTTGCTTGTCCAGCGACACGCGAATGTCGATACGCTTGGAGTCATTTGGAAGCGTGATCAGCGTCTCGATATGCGGCGTGTTCGGTGCCTCGGACTCCATGGTCGCCGAGAGTCCGACTCCATCCTGCGTTGTCGCAACGAGCCGGCCACCTGCCGCTTCATGCGGTGTCAGAACAGGCAGGGGAAGCGCGGCTCCATAGCGATACAGGCTGTTGTTGGGCATGTCGTCCGCGCCGGTTACGTAGACGTAGCTGCCAAAGCGAAACGAACTCTCTGCGTTTACCAACTCACGCTTCAATTCCTTGTCCCAAATGCTACGGATGCCTCCGCTCGCCACATCCAACGTGACGCGGTAGAACCTATTCTCGAGTATCCGAGTCATCGTAAAGGTTGTGGCCGTCGGCAGTATCTCGTCCTGCGAACTGACGATGGGAAACATTTTGTAGCCAACGGAAGGCACGTCGGTTGCAAGATAACGGACGCGTAGGGTCTTGCCGCCGAAGCCTGGCAGAGGCGTACCGGACTCGGTCCAGAGCACCTGCTGGATCAGTGGCTTCCTGGTATCGGGGTCGATGAGGACGTGGCCTTCCGCGAGGTCTGTTTCAAGCCATCCGCTTCGCATCCAGTTCAACGCATTGAAGACCAGAATAGAGGCTTCCTTCGGCGCCAAGGTCGATTCAAGTTGCGCAAAGCTGCGCTCAATGCTGTAGGTCAAGTCCTCGTCGGCCCGCACTGTCTGCGCGCGTTTGCTCGCTGCCTGGCGTATATTCTGATCGCCTTCGGGCTGCGTCGTCGCCGCTACTGAGGTCCAGGTGTGCTCGTCGAACAGCAGCAAATTCTGCCACGCGTCGGCGAGGAGGGATTGGTCCGGGCGAAGTGACGGGTTCAGTAACGAGGGGATCGTCGCCAGGGTCTCGGCATTCAATGAGCGCTGCTGATTCCCGCGGTGCCGTGCGGTCGCGAGCGCATCCGATGTAAAGCCGTCTTCCCAGTAGGGACCAAAATCGCCTCGATAGACTGGGATTTTATCGCCGAATTCTCCCTCAATCTCTTTCATCGCATCTTTGAATGTCGAAAATTCCATTCGCGGGTAGGCGTATTCCTTGGCCCACTGCGACGGCAGTGTGACCTGCTCCCGATCGAGAGGCGTATTCTCCAGTTGGCTACCGAAGAGGATGACCGACTTGGCGTGATAGTCGTTGCGCTCATAGGCTTGCAGAAATACCGGGAGAGCATCATGGGCGGCCTCGACGGTAGGCGGCGTTCCCAACAGCGACGCGAGTTGCAGGTAGGCTCGCGAATACCACATCAGGACGCGTCCGCCGTCGGGTCCTTCCCAGAAAAACGGTGACTTCTCATTCCATCTTCCCTGCAATATGCTCGGCGCACGCCAGGAGTTACTTGCTGCGGCGAAGTAGCTTACACCGGCGTCGTGGAGGATCGACGCGTAGGACCACGAGTAGGACGGCACATCCGTGATGTTCGCGGCGCCGATAGGCACGTTGAACTTCCGCGCGAGCGCCTCTGATGGATACAGGGATCTCGTCAAACCTTCGAGCGAAGCAACTCCCGTGTGCTGGTTGGCAAACTGCTGCGGAATCACGATCTGTCCGGCGCGCACGGCGGCTAGGAATTGCTTGACTCGGTCGGGCGACCGACCGGCCAAATATTGCTCCGCGACCCAGCTTCCGTCCATCGTCCAACGAAAGTCGGGGTGCCCGGGCAACAGGTCGAGCACGCCATCGCTGCTTCGCGACTGCCACTCTGCCCCCTTTTCGCGGTCATCCGTGACCCCGATGTCCAGGTGTTGATGCGGGACAATCAACAGGGTCCACTTCTTCTGAGCATGCAGCGATACCGGACGGGTCGTGCCGCCGACGCTCAGCTTGCCCTTCAGCGTGCCTTGCCACTCAGGCACATCGAACTCAGCGCAGGTCTCACCGAACTCAGCTTGCCCAAAATGCAGCGACTTCGCATCATGAAATCCGCTGCTGTGCCACATGATCGCGTCAGGCATGCGCGTACCTGCGTGAACATCTACACAAGCTCTAACTACCTCCCGCAGACGGCCGTCGCGTTGTCGAAAGAAGATCGTCGCTTCCGCGGATGGCTCGACTTCGCTCTCCCTATAGCGCTGCGCCTCATCTTGTTCGAGCGCCAGAGCGTCGTACACAATGCCGCTCTCGCCGGGCGCAATGTCGCCCAGGGAGTTCTGCGCGACAGTAGGTTCATCCACGGCCGTCAGCGTGATCTCGTTGTCGCCCTGACGCAGCCACCGCGCAGGAAGCAGAATCGATCGCTCGGCTCGCGATGTCTGCGGAACGAACGTTCCTTCCCAATCGCCAGCTGCGTAGTCGAGCTGCGGTGAGAACGTGAATTGACCCCAATGCCCGTTGACTTCCACGCGTAACGCGGAGAGCCGGGGCGTCTCATACAGTGCAGCCACCTTCAGGGTATAAACGCCGTGTGGCACATCCTCCAGAGAGAACGTTATGTGGAAGGGGTGAAGTCGTCCGCCTGCCATGCCGTTCGCCTGCCCCGGCTGAAAGCGAAGCCAGTCCTTTGCCTCGCTCTTGCCAACAACGTACATCACGTCCGATGACGAATTCGCGTAGTCCACCCCATAGGTGTCATGGAACTCTCGCGAGCTGTCGTCGAAGGTGCCAATCTGCCAAACCGTTCGCTGCTGCGCTGCTCCGACGGCCGTCATCAGTGCGACGAACATCAGAGCCCAACTCATGCGGCACCTCGGCGACAGCCATGCGATGGCTTGCCTTTTGCACCCGGAGATCAAGTTCACAGTCTTCATCGCAGCGTCGTCCTTGCTGCCCTGTTGCCAGCAAGAGGCTGACCCGCCATCTCTGTAGGGATGCGTGTGATGTGCCAGCGGCCAAGGTTCGCAACATACAAGTCTTTGCCCTCCGGGCCGCCGAACGCAACATTGGTAGGCCGTGCCAGGATCGTGCCTTCCGGATCAAACGCAAAGAGTTCGATCGCGCCCGATGGCGTAACCCGATAGATGCAATCCGTTGCGTAACAGGTGACATAGAGATTCTGTGCCGCATCCATTGCGACACCGTCGGGCACGCGCGCAAGGCCTGAGGCATAGATCTCCGCAGGCCCTGCTGAGCCGTCGCGCAGAATCGGGACGCGGGTCACACAATCGCGCTGGCTTTCGACGACGAACAAGCTGTCTGCCGCAGCGTTCAAGCAGAGCCCGTTGGCAAAGGCGAATGGACCCGCAAACAGCTCCAGGATGCCCGACGCGCGCAGCCTGAAAACGCAGCCATTGCTCGCCCCCCATTTCCCGGAGTCGGAGAAGTATAGGTTCCCTTCGAGATCGAATACGGAGAAGTTCGGCGTCTCCAGCTTCCGCCCCCCTACACGATCGATTGTCGCGAGGACTCGGCCTCCCCGGTCCACACGTTGCAGCGCATGCAGACCAACATTGCACGCGAAGAGTTCTTGCTGCGCGGACACCGTGATTCCAAGGCAAAAGCCGCCAACGTTCCCTACCAGTTCGACGTTGCCATCGGCAAGCCGGTACATCTGTCCCGCCTCCCCGCCCGCCCATAGCACTCCTTCGGCGTCGAAAGCCAGTCCTTCGGGATGATCAAGTCCATCCGCGAATACACTCATCGCGGAGCGGGGAATTGTTGCAGTCGCGGGGTGTGGGAAGAAGTCCATCTCGTGATCGTCAATGATTTCCAGAAGAAATGTCGGACAGCTAGCGAGAATAGCCCCGCACCGTAGAGAGAGTCAATAGAGATATCAGTTCGGATTTTATACACATTCATCCCAATTGCTGGGCGGAACATTCTTCGCCGGGCGTGACTTGACAAACGTACTTTCGACGTCCTATTGTCCAACAATTGTAAGTAGAAAGTTCAAACAACCGTATGCGAAATGCGTCTGGGCGCTCCCGCAAAGCGAGCGCGAAAGAAACTGTGATCGAAATCGTCGCCCGCCGGATTGAGGCACTCGTGCGCTCAGGTGAGCTCACCCGGGGCAGCCGGCTGCCCTCTGAGCCGAAGCTGGCCGCCATGTTGCAAGTCAGCCGCGGCTCGCTCCGCGAAGCTCTCAAAGGCCTGGTTTTTTTGGGCCTGCTCAAAGCCCGCGCCGGGGATGGCACCTACCTGCAGCCATCGCTGACCAGCATGGCGAGCCGCCATCTGCAGTGGATGCTGCTGCTCAATGAGATTCGCTATCTGGAGTTGTACGAGTTGCGCGAACTCCTCGAACCCGCGGCTGCCGGTTTTGCTGCTCGCCGCGCTTCACGTGAAGACCTCGACATAATGCGTTCCGCACTGGACGGCATGAAGCAGTCCATCCACGACCCGAAGGCCTTTATCGGTTACGAGATGGACTTCCACGGCGCGATCACGTCGGCTTCCAAGAACGGCGCACTCCAAAGCACCATGCAGATGATGTACGGTGCGCTCACAGAAGGGCGGCACCGTGTTCTTCCCCTGGTGAGCGACCTTGCAGAGCACTGCTCGCGCCATGAACGCATTTTTCAGCTCATCTCCCAGGGCGACGCAACGGGCGCTCGGCGCGCAGTCACAGGAGACGTCAAGTTTGCTGAATCGCTACTGCGCAAGAGTCTGAAGGACTTGGCTCGAGACGAATCCACGCCACATCCAACCCGCACCGCATTCGCAAAACCAGAGGTCGTCTCGAAGACAGCGCCCTCACAAACCCCACATTTGGCGAAAGCCTTTCCTCTATTAGCCAGACGATCGGCATCGGTTCCTCGCGTCAAGTCCAGTTCTCGCTGAAGATTGTCTGCTGACCAACACCACGACGACAGCTTGCTCGACAGGAGCGGTCGTCGCCTTCCTTTACTTTTGGAGTGCTCCATGAATCGCTTGCATCGTATTCTATTCGCTCTTGCGCTGACCGGCTTTCTTCCGGCTGTGGCGGCTCATGCTACGCCATGCACGCCGCAATTCCCTCTTGAAAAAGGCAAAGCGCTTGGCTGGGAGGGCGCCGATGCGGCCTATTCAATTCCGTTGCTCGACGGCCGTGATGTTTGGATCTTTGGCGACACGCTCTACGGAACGAACCGTGAGGTGTTGGGCCATGATCCACGTCAGGTTCACAACAGCCTGGGCATCTCGACCTGCGATGCGCAGGGCAACTGGCACATCAAGTACACGGTGAAACACGACGCGGCCGGACACGCGGAAAGTTACTTCTCGCCTGCGGACCCGCAACACTGGTACTGGGCCATGGATGGCTTTTATGCGCACGGCGATCTCTGGGTGACCCTGCTTTGCATACGCCATGCCGCCAAGCCTAGCCCTTGGGCCATGGACTTCGAGACGTGCGGCTCCGATCTGGCGCAGGTCAGCCACCTTGACCGCAGCCCGCAAGATTGGACGGTCAAGATTCATCCGCTGGTGCCGGATGGCGTGAAGGCGTATCCCTCGGCTACTACGGTCGTGAGCGGCGACTTTGCGTATCTGTTTGCGCTATGTGAGACGGGTACTAGACCACTGCTGGCGACGCGCATCCCGCTGAACGGACTCGACCAACCGGCGGCGAATCTGCAATATCTCGCGGCGGATGGGACGTGGAAACCGGGCTTCAATCCGGCTGCGGCCTTTGAGGTCATGCCGCACGGGGGGAGCGAGCTCTCGATCCGGTACCATCCTGATCTCAAGCGATGGGTTGCGATCGTGCTTGATCCGACCTTTGGGTTCTCGGACAAGGTACTTCTACGCGTGGCGCCAGAACTTACGGGACCGTGGAGCGAGGGTGAGGTGGTGTATCACATTCCCGAAATGCTTCCCTCAGCAACGCGCGACAAGAATGTCTTCTGTTACGCGGCCAAAGAGCATCCTGAAGTTGAGGCTCATGGACAGTTGGTCTTTACCTATGTCTGCAACACCATGGACGTTCCTTCTCTGGTGACGAATCAGAAGATTTACTTCCCGCAGGTGGTGAGCCTTCCGATGCCGTCGTTGGACCCTTCGGTGTCCTCGGGGAAACCCAAACCCTAACCGAGAGCGAGATCGCACCCTTCGATATCGTATTCGTTTAGGTCCTTGTCGCAGGGGTAACTGTCCAGAGAGAAGGACGGCACGCGGAGCACCTGGGAACGACGTCATCTGTGATGGAAACATGGAGACTCGCGGGGAAAATCTTAGTTCCCGGAATACGGTGCCAGCCAAGTTCCATGCGCCAGGCTGGCTGGCCAGTGACCTTGCTCAATCCGGACTTTGTGGGACGATCCGTCCGGCGCCAACAAATAACCTGCCATGCTCATCAAGGTCGGCAGTCTAGCGAAAGAAGTGCGGCACGAAGCTGCTGAGGTTGCCGGTGATCGGCGTGGCATCCTCGCGGATACCCATGCCGCAGCATTCCTGGTCGATCATCCAGAGGCCGAGGACGGGATAACGGCTGGTGCCAGGGTGAATCGCGTCAGTGAAGCTGGCGGTGGGGGCGAGGCGCTGGTCGATCTGGAGGCGATCGTCATATGGACCGTCGGTCTGGATGATCTGGCCGTCGGGTTGGGCCATGACGATGTTTGCTCCTTCGCGGGAGTGCATTGGTTTACGCCCCCAGCCGGGAGCGGGCTGCCAACTGCTGGAGCTGTTAATGAAGTGCGATTCGAGTAGCAGTTCGTGATTGGGATAGCGCTCCCAGAGAACCGGCAGGATTCCCTTGTTGGAGAGCAGCAGCTTCCAGATGGGCTCGATCCAGCGCATGTCTTTGTAGGTTCGTAATGCTTGCGCCGCGAAAGCCTCTTCGAGCATGGTCTCCCACGGGTAGAGCTTGAAGATGGAGAGGATCTGGTTTTCGGTGGTCTCCGTGTCGACGAAGCACTGGCGGGGCTCGTTCCAGCCGATATCCTGCATCAGCAACTGACGCGTGGGCAGACCGGCCTGCTCGGCAGTGTCGCGAAGATAGGCCACCGTGAGGCGGTCTTCCGGGTTGTCGGCGCTGGCAAAGTAGATTGGCTTCTGGAGGTAGCTGTCGACGTCCTTCCACTTAGCAATCAGCTTTTCGTGGATGGAGTTGAACTGGTCGGCCTCTTTGTAGACGTCCTGCAACCAGTACCACTGGATGACGGCAGCTTCGAGCAGCGACGTGGGAGTGTCGGCGTTATACTCGCGCAGTTTCGGCGCGGCGTTGCTGTTGTACAGCATGTCGAAGCGTCCGTAGA
>VFSW01002719.1_pt1 | contig 26650 bp, 21 predicted proteins | sample 5358111 | NCBI WGS metagenome assembly VFSW01 (sample SAMN11554181, study PRJNA540505) | mine drainage metagenome | isolation source: sediment from site ElyBrook_90M | place: USA: Ely Copper Mine, Vershire, VT | collected 2017 | reverse complement strand
CGCCCTACAGTAATTGTCGAGGGGCTACTTGTCTCAATGATGTTGGCACAGAGGGTTTCAGATATGTGCCTGTGCTCGTGAAATATTCTGCCTGGGTCGATCCAACCCAAGCCCTTCCTTCGCGTCGATCATTACTTGTGGCAGTGGATCATCGTCGTACCGTCCTATAGCAAGGCAGAATCGCGCTTGGTTCTGGCCGCTTGTCCATCTTCGGCTGGTAGCCGAGCCTTTCATGCACGATGGCCATCGGATCGCCCGGAGCTGTGCGCAGCCACATTGCTCCGTAGGGAAGATCGCACTGCGAATCTCGTTGCACGCGGAGAACGGTTCCAGAGCGCGAAGTTAACACCGCTGCCGACAGCGGCGGAAAGGCATTGGGATATTCATCGATCAGGCGGACTACGACCGGCTCGCTCTTGGCCGAGATATGTAACTCCGCGAGATAGGTATCCTCGTTCGATCCCCAGGTGCCGCGCAGTATTGTGCTGGTTGCCAGAAAGCGCATGTGTGCTTTTTGTACACTGTTGCGGGACCGTGCTTCAGCAGAGTGGGTAGAGACGGCTATGAGTGTCAGCACGGTTAGAATTCGACGAAGACTTTCAGAGGTCAAAGTGCAGCTCCAATGATGCGCGTGACGAAGTCACTCTTGTGAGCAATGCGTGCGTTAGACAAAACAGGTCTCGGCTTTCAGAAGGTTGATACCGGCATCTATTGGCATCGCGAAGAAGACTGTGTTTCACGTCGCAGAATGAAGCACGGCCTAAGCGGCGCAAGCATCCCGTTGCGTGGAGAAGGCGCGGTGTGGTCTTTGTTGGCTCTGATTATTTCATCGGAAAGATAATTGCGCCGTAACAGGCAGTCAAGCGAATTGTGCATTGTAGTCTCATTACTATGGTCAGGTAACATGTGAGGCTTACTACTATATAAATAAAGCTGACAGAAGCAATTGAATGGGCGCAGCGGAACGCAAAGCACGTGATAACTCCGGCTTGCCGGCTATCCTCCGGCGGTCCTGACTGTCATAGCGAGGCTTGATCGTGCCGGAGCCAGGGGAGTCCTGAGGAGATCGTTGTCGGTGGGTCCGAAGCGCAAGATAACGACGGCTCACTCCGCGGTCTTGACGACCATGCTGGCCGGATCGTTGAAGACGAGGCTCAGTTCCCGATTGCTGTCGAGTGAGTGGTGCAGACGCTTACTGTGCCGATGGGCATGGTTGGCGGTATTGCGCTGAATTCCGTGAGAATGGCTCGGGGCATGGATGAACACCCCCGTTTGAACTCCGCAGGAATCTCAGTCGTGTCAACCAGCCGGCGGCGGCTGCAGCCAGTTACGCCAGGGTTAATTGCCGAAGCTGGACAATTTGCCCAGTTTCGCGTGTGCGGGAGCAGAACGCTTGGGGCTGTGTGGGCTGCGTGTGGGAGTATCGCCGTAATCGCGGGGATCGGAGCGGGGATGGTAGAGAGCGGCGAGAGCGCATCAAAGGCTTTGTTTTGAATGCGATGAAGACTGTTCTGCGGGGATAACGGGGATCGCGGGATACTTTTTCGCGCTTCTTTTGTTCCGGGAGGAACCCTTGCGTCAGCTCTTCTCTTTCTCTACCTCACTTTTCAAGGAAAAGTATCCCGGCATCCCCGCAGTAGCGACTTAACACGCGTCGATAGAACCTCTTACATCTGCGGGATGCGCAGTCTTTATCCCCGCAGCAATCCCGGCATCCCCGCACACGAGGCTGCGACCAGGGAGCACACCCATCCCACACGTCAACTGTGATCGCAGTTGGCAAACTTTTTTTCCCGCGGATTCTCAGTCCCAGCGGTACTACCCATTAGCGCCCTAGAGGAGCGCACAGCATGACTGAGAATCTGCCCGCTGAACAAACCTGCCCTGCGAGTACCCCCGACGCAGAGTCACGCGCCAACTACGTCAACCCATTCTTTGATGAGGAGATCGCCTGCAACTCCGCCAAGGCAGCGATCGACGTCATCCTCGACCAGAAGATCAAAGCCCACAGGCAAAACAACATGGTGATCGACGCCATCTGTGACGACCTCGCTACCCAGGCCGAGTTCTACCGCGAACAGATCGCCGACGCCAGGTACAACCCGCGTCTGTACCTTCGCATGAAAGAGTCAGGCGAGGTGCTGGACCTTTTCGAGTCGAACCATCTCGATGACCTGCTCACCACCCGCTATGGCCTGCAACTGAAAACCGGTCTGCTCAAGACCGTTGCCGAACACGTATGTCAGCGGGTGCGTCAAGCCGGGCGCCCGGTGAAGGTGTGCTCCGGTTATCACTACGATGCCAGCACCTCCTCGATGTACGTATCCGTTGATCCGCTAAGGGTACTCAAGATGTCTCCCACCGAGGTTGAGTTCGTAGACAATGTCGTGGACGGCCTTCTCTTCCTGCCCTCAGGCGAGTCAATCGACGTCGATCTTGAGTCCATCCGCAACAGCAATCTCGGTCTCAAGGTGGAGCCGGGCTCTCTGATGCACAAATACTTCGACGCCTCCTACGCCGACGACACGATCAGCGCCGAGTACAACCACCAGTTGGTCTGCACGCGCATCCTGGCTCTGTTCTTCCCCAACATCTTGACCTCGCGCTCCATTCTGATCTTCGACGGCGAGCCCGGTTGCGGGAAGACCATCCTGTCGCAAAAGAGTGGATGGCTCATGCAGGGATCGAAGTTCGAGGTGTCCATCCTTTCCAGCAAGAAGGAGGACGTGGAGACGCTGCTCACAAGCGACCCGCTTGTGGTTCTGGACAATCTCGACGAGCCGGCTCTGATCAGGAAGTACACGTCACTGCTGTGCCAGGCAGTCACCGGCGGCAAGATCAACAAGCGCCAGCTTTACAGCAACCACACGAGGTTGTCGTACCCGCTGATCGCGTCCGTGATTTGCACCAGCATCGACCTGGGCTGGGTGCGCACCACGATCGCCGACCGCGCCCTGATCATTGAGCTCGCTCCTCGTGTGAAGGACGGCGAGAATACTCCGGACATCAACATCCGGGCCGAAGCTCTCAAGATGCGGAGTGCGCTGATGACCGAGGTTCTCGGCCGGTGCAGGAACATCCTGATTGCGCTGCAGGAGCAAGCCGCGTACAACCCGCCTCATCTCCTCCGGCTCCACGACTTCACCGGGTTCGTGATGCGTTGCGCGGTCCACGAGGGCTGGTCGGAGACGGCACTCGACATGCTGCGGTCAGTCGCCGGTGCGCAGCACGAGGAAGCCGACGCGAACAACCCCATGCACGACGTGATCCGCCAATACATCGGCTGCTTCCCGGAATCCTGCGGGGATCGCCTGTCCGCAACCAATCTCGGCAAGCGCCTCAAACGGGCCGCCGGTGACCTGGACCTCGACGCGAGATTCGAATGGGGTCCGTACGGGATGCGTGGGGTACTCAAGAAACAGTTCTCCGCACTACAGAAGAAGTTTGGCCTCCAGCGTGACAAGGACAGCGGCAACAACTCCCAGGTCTTCTGGTTCGAACCCACCGCAGACCAGGTTGAAACTTGCAAGGACTTCGCCAGGCAGTCCGAACCGTGCACCTACTTCCGGACAAGCATCCCTGTGGAGGCGCTATGACAGACCTCGGAAAGGCAGTACAGCTCTTCTCCCGCGAAGGTCAGGTCAAGGAGCTTCGCATCATGACAACCGAGGGCGTACAGAGCGGCTTCTACGATGACCGCCTGCAACTCGGTCGCATGGCAAAGGCCATGGGACAGTACCCAGATGACCTCGGTGTCAAGGCGGTGTACTGGACGCTCAACCCGATTAACCGCGCCACGCTGAAGTACGTTGACAACGAGCTGAATCCGCATCCAAGGTTCGCGACACGCGGCCACAACATCCTGCAACGGGAATGGCTGCTGATCGATGTGGACGCCGTACGCAAAACCGGCACCAACGCCACCGAAGTAGAGAAGCAGGAGGGTTGGAAGGTGCTCAACAACGTCGTCGCTTTCCTCCGGTCCATTGGCTGGGCTGGACCGGTTGTCGTGGACTCCGGGAACGGCTACCACGCGCTCTACAGGATCAATGTGGCCGCGACTGACAACGACACGGTGCGCAACGTCCTGAAGGTCTTGGCGTGGAAGTTCGACACCTCTGGCGCAAAAGTGGACCAGTCGGTCTACGACCCCAACCGCATCTGCAAGGTGCCTGGGACTTGGGTACGTAAGGGGCCGCATTCGGAGGAGCGGCCCCACCGCATGAGCGGGTTCATCTCTATTCCTGAAAAGATTGGGACCGTGTCCATGATCCAGTTGACGGACATCCGGAGGTATGCGCCACCGATGCCGGCGGCTGCGCCAACTCCCGCGGCGCCTATCAGCGAGCAGCGTCTCAAGGAAATGTTCAAGACGTACGCCGACGAGATCACCGTCTTCGCGGTCCGGAAGAAAGGCGCCGCCACTAACTACTCCCTAAAGGAGTGCCCTTTTAACGAGGGAGCCCACCGCAACCAGGAGTCGTCGCACAAGACCGACATCATCATCCGACCGACGGGTGCCACGTTCAAGTGCCAATCTGACGATTGCGACGCCTACAGCTTCTCGGACTTCCTGGACCTGATGGAGGAGCGCACCGGCGTACGCTTCGACGTGGACGACGACGAGGAATTGGCGGAGCGCTGGGGCGGCATCGAGAGTGTCGCCGCGTAACGGTAAGCGTCAGAGTCTCCTGTCTGCTGACAGCGGGCGGGAGACCACGAATTCTTTGCCAATGCCACAGGTTGCTCAGGTCCAGGGAGTGTTATCGGCATGGGCCTTTGGATGTGGTGAGTTGCTGGCCGATGTAGACGGCGCCGGCAAAAAGAAAGCTGAGAAAAAGCCACGGTTTCTCTCGGAGGACGGTATTACCCATCAGCACCCGACGGACTCAGGTGAAAGATTCCATCGGCGCCCCATTTCGACGAGGAGAAACACCCATGCGAACAACCACGCAGCACAGCCCGCGCTCCAAAACTGCCTCCGCTCCAGAGAAGCAGCCGGGCAAGAGGAAGACTCGATACGCTCACCGTCCGGGTACCAAGAACGGTCGCGCTCGTTCCAAGGCTGCTCGCCATCAGTCAGGCGGTGAAAGGTCACAATCAGTGTTGGGACCGTCCAGTGGGAATGTCTTCGGGTCCTCACCGTTTTGCTTTTTCCCCCGTTCCCAGTAATGGAGAGATCATGAGCACCTATTCGTTTTCGCTGAGCCCATCGCCGGCGCCCCAGTCGTCGCCACTCAATCGGCGTTCCCGCAGACTCACTCGCGATCATGGGCGCCGTAGAACAGATGGTCCGGGCGTTTTCTGCCGGCAATCTCTTAAGCGCTTTCATGGGGATGGTCTTGGGCGGCTTCGTGCCCATCGCGGTGTACGCGCTGGTGCAATACGAGGTTGCCGAGCACCCGTGGTATTGGCCCGTGGCCGCCGGTGGCCTCATCCACAGTGCTATCAGCGTCTTCAAGTGGGCAGAGCAGGCGTTCCACATGTGGGTCAAGGCGATGGGCTTCGTGCTCCTTTTGAAGGAACGGTGTCCTTTTCCAAAGAGCATTGGCTCAGTCTCGCAGGGCTGGTCATTATGGTCGTCATCAACGGCGTCAGCGCAGCCGTCACATTTCAGGCGAAGGGATAATGACCGGGAAACTGGCCGTAGAGTGAGCTACATCACAGCCTAAGAAATACTTTCAGATTTCCACAGAAAAGATCGCCGGAGCGGTCCCCAAATCGCCTTGAGCTTTGTAGTACCTAGTGTCGGCTGATTCTGTGGACAGATTTCACGAACCCGAAAACAGGAGGCACGTAAGTATGAACACTTCAAAGAAGCTCGGCTTTAGCGTGATAGAGAGAGAAGCCATCATCTCGCACTACCTGTGGAACATCAGCGCTGACGATGTGGTGCAGCGTCTGCTCGATAGCCAAGACGATGCGCTCACTATCCGCATTGTGGGTCACCCCACAGCAAGCCCAAGCTCTTCAGCAAAGCTCACGATCCGGGTTCTCAAATCAGAGGCAATCAGGATTCACAATCACCCCTTGCGAGAGACACAAAGCCAGTTAGCGGCGTTTGGGTATCGGGAAACTTTGAGCTGTGTTTTCTCAGAGGAACCAATCGTCATCTTAAGCGCCTAACTGTTGTTACAGCCGACTGCGCATCCACCAACCACAACAGAACACGGAGATCAAAATGAATGAAGAATCAGCAGCAACGAACTCCACCGTGCCGACCGCCGGCACGGAAATGTCCGCTCCTCGCTCACACAACCTCTATTGGGTGGCCATCAACGGGGCGTCCGTCGCAATGGCACCATACCCGCTCCCCGTCAGCTTGATGTGCACCCCGACACCACAGCTCCTGATCGGCCAGAAAACTCTCCAACAAGCAATGACTCTGCAGTCAATCCTGCTGACTGCGCACATGAAGGTTGTACGCAAGAAGATCAAGGCAATGCGCAGGAGCCCTGAGGCAGTATGCATCGAGCCTCCCAACCCACAGCCGCCCACGAGAGGGGCTACGATCTGGAGCGTCGCGTAAAAACGTCGTCATCGCCCCGGTCGATCTTCTTGGTGGTTGCGCCAACCACAATTCGGAAGTCTATCGTCATCGTCGCTGTACCACGACCTGCCCACGTACCGTGAACCATGAAAGGAATGGCTTAAAGATGCTTATCGACGTTGCCGAAGAAAATCAACGAAAAAACGAACCCATACGCGCACTCACGAACTGGGTAACGATGGCAGACAGCGACAATCTCGTAAAGCAGCTAAAGCTGCTCGATGAAACCTGCCCACGATACGACGTTCACAATATCTATGCGGCGCTCTTTCCGAAAGTGCCAGGCTGCGACTACACACCTGCCCTAAAGCGGAATGCCGAACTCATTGGGCGGCGTGATGCCTTGCTCACGATAGGCAAACTGTCCAAGATGTGGGGGTTCTCAGATCGCACAATCCGGGTTTGGTTCGAGGATGAGCCGGGTTGCCTGGTTATCCGCCACCCGGAGAAGATGGACAAGCGGGGGTACACCTCGATCCGAATCCCGCACAGCGTTGCAGAGCGTGTATATGCCCGGTACATCACTAATTGATGATGCTAACGCCATTGCAACGCCGGGTCCTTCTTTTCCTCGCGGACAATGAGATTCGCACATCGGCCGAGATAGCTACGGAGTTGCAGATCACGCACAAGGATTGCCGGGCCACTCTGGAATCGTTGGAGCAACAGGAACTACTGTGCTGCTGCATACGGCTTATCAACGGCAAGCCGGTGGAGCGGTGGTCGATTTTCTGGCACCGGACAGAGGCTAGAAAGTATTTTCAGAAATCTTCGTGAGCAAACCCGCGAAATCGACGCGCCGACTGTATTACTTACCATGGACAGCGCAGACTACACATCAATTGTTGAATTTATCGGAAGCCTGAAGACTTTACAGACCGCGAATCAACTCGGCGAATTCCTTGGCATGTCGCCCAAAACGCTCTCCCAGTGGAGCAAGCAGGGAAGGATGCCCCACATCAAGATGGGGTCGGCGTTGCGCTTCGATCCGAAGGCGATCGCGGCGTGGTTGAAGACCCGAAGCGTGTAAGCGAGCAATAAACAGACTCTCCAAAATAAGACAGAGGGAAACATCATGCCAGCTACCAAACAAGAATATAAGGAGTGCCGGACTGTGAATCCGACACATGCATTTTTAGGCCAACTGCACACCGACGAGATCACCACGCAGTTCGACCAGCTCCCACGACCGATCCTCATGTCTTGGGCAGATTACGACAAGTACATCCACCTCAACGATTTATGCGCGTATGACTTGATCCTTGCGATGCTCGGCTTTGGTATCCGTTTTGGACAGCCAGCATTCGCACTCGGCCGTGAGCGCACGTGGCGCATCGCCGTGGGGCGCCACACCCCAGTCCTGGTGGAGGGCAAACCGGTAACCGAGGGGTATCTTGTGTCGCTCCGGGGGATGACACCCACCGAGCGGAGACAGTGGCACTGCTAGCCAGGCCGGCGCACCCCCCGCCCTAAGGCTTCGGTCTTGGGGTTGCTTTTTGGGGGCGCACCGACCACGCCAGGCTGACCGTGCTACGGTTTTTTCGCGTGCTACGGTTTTTAGTCAGCTTGCATGGAAATACAGGGATTTTAGAGACTGCACAGAAAAACATGAACCGTAGCAAAGTTCTTGATTCTATTGTATATATATGAAATTAATGGAGTTAAGCAAGTTTCTGGCGGAGAGGGAGGGATTCGAACCCCCGATAGCCTTACGACTATGCCTGATTTCGAGTCAGGTGCATTCAACCGGGCTCTGCCACCTCTCCACTGGTTAAGCAATTTTATTTGTTAAGTTTATCGCCTACTTCCTTCCTGTTCCCTCAGCCCTGAAGTTTCAGTGTCCGATTTAGTGTTTCTCTGAATTCGTTCGTCCACCAATCGGTCTACGCCGGCAATCTGGCGCTCTGTGCGAGATGTGCGTAGCGCATGACCGTCTGAAGCTTCCTATGCCTGAGCAGTTCCGCCACGGTGTGCAGATCCACACCGGCCATAAAGAGTCTACCGGCAAAGGTATGGCGATTGCAATTCTGCCGTGGTCACCGGGTCCTTGAATATCCCCTCCCACTTGGAGAACGGAAGAATTCTGGTCAGCTGTGCTGCCGCGTTCGTATCGCTCAGACAGGCCCGTCCCCCGCAGCCCTCAAAGCAGCTGATGCGTTGCACATCGACGCAAACCAACAAACCCCGCTTGCGGAAGGACGACCGAAGACAATCACCGAGTTGATCGCCAACTACCGGCTCAAAGAACTGGCTGGGTTGAGGCCAACAGCGCCGATAAATTCATTGAGGCTACGACCCAAAATAAGACGGCGGCCCTGGGTGCCCGCCACCCTACCGCATGAGATCTCTTTTCTCGTTTGCGAAACCAGCTGCAGGCGTCACCCCGGACAAGAACCCATCTTACTTGTACAAGACGAAGTCGTCAGCGTCAGACCTGCAAGACATCTCCATCGTGAGCGACCATCTCGTACAACACAGGATTAACGAAAAAGCCAAGGAATAGCCGCGACACCAGACCGGCGACGATCACAATTGCAAAAGGCTTCTGCGTGTCAGAACCAATGCCCGTGGAGAGCGCTGCAGGCAAAAGCCCCAGACAAGCCACAAGAGCGGTCATCATAATCGGCCGCAGCCGCAAGAGTGATGCCTCTCGGGTAGCCGTCCGAATGTCTTTGCCTTCAAGGCGCAGTTTGTTGATGTACGAAACAAGAATGACGGCCGTCTCGACCGAAACGCCAATTAATGCGAGCAAGCCGAGCGCCGACGAGGCGCTGAACATTGTATTGGTCATCTTGAGAGCGATCAGGGCACCTACCGGCACGGTCAATAGGACCCCGAGAGCGATGGTCAACGGAAATTTGAAGTTTCCATAGAGAGCAAACAAAATCATGAAGATGATAAGCACTGCCAGCGGGACAATGTATTCCATCTGGTTCTCGGCTTGAAGCAATTCTCCATATTCGCCACCCCATGTAAGCCGATACCCTGGCGGCAAGGATTTTGTAATATCCGCAATGGCTCGTTGGCCGGCAAGGACACCGCTCTGCAGATCGCGCCCTTCTATGCTGTACTGCACTCCGATATAGCGTGAGTTGTTCTCGCGATAGATGAACGACGCACCTCCGGCCTCATGAATATTCGCGAGTTCGCTCAATGGGATTTGCTGACCGGAAGGTGTACCGACGAGTAAGTTACCGATCTGCTGAGCATTTGCCCGGAATTCTGGCTTCATTCGTACGACGAGATCGAATAGTTTCTCGCCTTGAATGACTTGCGTAGCCGCCTGGCCGCCGACAGCCGCTTGAACGATCGCCTCTACGTCAGCAACGTTGATGCCGTAGCGGGCAATCTTATCTCGATCGACGTCGATCAACAGGCTGGGCTGGCCAAGCTCGCGAACAACGGTCAGTTCTGTAAATCCAGGCACCTGCGAGAGCCTGCGTTTAATATCGAGCGCTTTGCTCTGGAGAACATTCAGATCGGGGCCATAAATCTTTACCGCAAGCGCGCTCTTCAGGCCCGTCAGTGCTTCGTCGACTGCATCCTCAGCAGGCTGTGTGTAGTTGAAGATCACTCCGGGAAATGCCTGGAGTTCCTTCTGAATAGCCTCTGTCAACTCTGCCTTGCTATGTATCGGACCCGTTTTCCATGAGGCATCACTGTAAGGCTTCAAGCCGACATAAAACTCATCGTTGAAGAACCCGGTGGGATCTGTGCCATCGTCTGGACGTCCAAGCTCGGAGCCGACATCAGTAACCATAGGATACTTCAACAAAATATTGCGGACCTGTGGTGAGAATTTACTCGCCGAGTCAAACGAAACCGTGTAGGGCATGGTGGCCCGAACCCATAACGCGCCTTCATCGAGATGAGGCATGAACTCTCCTCCAATGAAGGGGATTAGCAGCAGCGATGCAGCGAAGATTAGGGTCGCCCCAATCATGGTTGCCTTGGGGTGATCGAGGCACCATTCGAGTTGTCCCGCATAAATATCGCGCACCCACTCAAAAGGTTTGTTCACGCGTTCATGAACTCCATTTTTAAACCAGTAAGCGCACATGACCGGAACAAATGTGAGCGTTAAGATAAGCGCTCCAACGAGCGCAATCGCCACCGTATCCGCCATTGGTTTGAATAGTTTTCCTGACGGCCCACTTAGCGCGTAGATAGGTAGATAGCCTGCAATAATCACAGCTACAGAGTAGAAGATTGCTCTATCGACATCCTTCGCCGCCGCGCGTATCACTTCGGGTAGATCATATTTCTGGCCTTCGCGCGCACCTAACTCGCGAAAGATGTTCTCAACCATCACCAGTGTTCCGTCAATGAGAATGCCGAAATCAATTGCCCCGATCGACAGAAGGTTCGCAGGAATCCCTCGTGCATGCAGGAAAATGAAGGAAAAAAGCAGAGACAGGGGAATCGTGAGTGCCACAATCACGGCGGCGCGTATGCTAACCAGGAAAGCCATCAGGACAATGAGGACAAGCGCCATTCCTAGCAGCATGTTGTGTTCAACCGTATCGATTGTCAGTTGAACAAGGTCGCTGCGATCGTAGTAAGGATGCACTTTTATATCGGATGGCAGGATATGTTCGTTGAGTTCCCGCGTCTTGGCTTCGACGCCTTTCAGCACATTTTGTGTTTGCTCGCCCCGCCGCATCATAATGACTCCCTCTACGGAATCATCGCTTGCGTTGAATCCAAATTCTCCCAGACGAGGAGCGTACCCAATTACAACTTCACCGATATCTCGGATATGTACCGGTGTGCCATTTTGCGAGCCTACGACTATGTTGCCGATGTCCGATGTATCGTGAACGAGGCCCAGCCCGCGGACGTAATAGAATTGATCACCCTGTGAGTAGAACCCACCTCCTGCATTGGAGTTATTGACGGATAGCTGTTGAAGCACAGTCGGAACTGTGATGTGATAAGCGTAAAGTTTAGCCGGGTCAAGGAGTACTTGATACTGCATTACCGTGCCGCCGAAGCCAGAATCGCCCGCTACCCCAGTTACCTGTTTGTATTCGCGTTCGACTACCCAATCTTCATAGGTTTTCAGTTCCTGGGGTGTGCGGTCAGGGCTCTCCAGGACGTATCGATAAACGAGCCCTGACGGACTTGCGAGCGGAGCAAGCGTAGGGGTTACGCCCTGTGGATAGGTCACTTCGCTCAGACGCTGAAACACCACATCACGTGCGAAATAGTCATCGGTGCCTTCGTCAAATGTCATGATTACGTCTGAGAGACCGTACAGTGAAATCGAACGCATTACAGACATCTTCGGAACACCGTTCATCTCCACCTCGGTGGGAACGGTAACCAGTCGTTCGATCTCTTCGGCCGCGTGCCCCGGCCACTGCGTAATGACCTCAACCATCGGGGGAGCGAGATCTGGGTAGGCATCGACAGGCATGCGCTGAAACGAGATCATTCCGCCGACTGCAACGAAGGCCCCCAGTAACAGGATCAAAGCCCGTTGCCGCAGCGCAAATTGAACAATGCGATGAATCATCCGAAGCCGCCTCCTCAGTGTTGCAGCGAATTAGCAAACTGAAGAAACAAGCTGCCGTCGCCCACAACCTTCTCTCCAACGGAAATGCCCTTTGTAATTTGCGTTTGTCCATTCTGGCCCTGGCCCAGATCCACATCGCGCCTGCCAAATTGGTTTGTGCCGCGGGCGACATAGACAAACGGCTGGTTATTATCGTCGCGCATAACAGATGAGTTAGGAACGGCAACGACATTTTGGATTGAGCCTGCCGTCACCGTGACGGTGCAGTACATATCACGCTTTAACTTCTCACCCGGGTTATCGACAATGATGCGCGCTTGTAGGGTTCTCGTATTCGGATCAAGTGCTGGAGAGACATAGGAAATCCTCCCATGGAAGCTGCCAGGGTATGCATCTGTTTGCACAACAACATCGTCCCCGCTACGCACATAAGCAAGGTCCGCCTGATACACATTTGCAAGAACCCATACCGTACTCAGATCTGAGATCGTAAAAGCCTGCGTTTGACCTGCCTGCACTACCTGACCGGGCGAGACCATGCGCTCAACCACTTCCCCGCTGATCGGAGCAAGCACCGGAATTTGTGCTGACGAAGGAGCCTTGGCCAACTCCTCCGGGTTCTTGATCCCTAGAATTTTCATTCCCTGTTCAGCCGCATTCAGGTCCGCCTGAGCTTGATTGCGGTCAGACTCGGCCTGCTCCAAATCGCGTTCAGCAATCGCATGGTGCTGATATAGGTCCTGTGCCCGAGTGTAGTATTTCTGCGCAAGTCGATAAGAATCCGCAGCCTTCAAATATGAGTCCAGCAGTTGTGAGTAGTCGGGACTGCTCACGTCAAGCATTGGTTGACCTGCTGTAACATGCTGCCCCGGCACGACCAGGATCCTGCTTACTGGCCCGCCAACTTGAGTAATCACCGGCGTTGTCTTGAAGGCGTTGTAAGCTACCGCGCCTGTAAGTCGCAAGGTGCGCTTCAAAGTGATAGGCACAACCGTGACTACCTGCACGTGCGACATCTGGTCTTGCGGAATGGTAAAGAGCTGCGGGGTTGCGGAAGCAGAAGCTTTTGCGGAAAAGGATGTCATCTGATTCGCCTGCTCGCGATCATTTGAGTTGCAGGCCGTGAGTACAAGGACGAAAGCGAGCACAACCGCACTCAGAATTCTGAAGTTGCAGCGAGCGATTAGTGGAATCTTCATGGTAAGCTCCTGGTTCCTACAGCTTCGCGAAGCTGTTCGAGAGCGAGCAGGTACGATGCCAGCGCCTGACGATAGGCGAGTTGCGTGGCCCGATAACTGCGCTCCGCATCGAGAAAATCCAGCAAGCTCGCCGCGCCGTGCTGGTAGGCATATTCGCTGATATCGCGGGATTGCTGAGCCTGAGAAAGATAGCCAGAGCGATAGAGGCCAACGATCTGGTCATTGGCACGCAGACTCTCAAACGCATCTCTCACATCCGTCAGCACCTGTCCATTCACGAATTTCTCCTGCTCCTGAGCTTGTGAGATGGCAAAGCCGGCTCGCGCAATCTCCCCCTGGTTGCGGTCAAAGATTGGCAGTTGGATTTGTCCGAACAGTGAAACGTCGTTGAGATAAGCCAGGTGAGTGTAGTTAATTTCTCCCGTAAAGTCTCTCTTGCCGATGGCCTTTTGCAGTTCATGCTGGCTGTTTGCGGCGGTCACTCCTAACCGCGCCGCCTGTAGATCCGGCCTGTTCTGCAGGGCTTTTACTTGAAAATCTTCCAGATTGCCTTTCACGGGCAGGTAATCGAACGCCCCAGCTACGTCATAGTCTGAGCCTATCGATTCATATCCGAGCAGTTGCCGCAGATCTGACAGACCTTGCACCCGGGAGAGCTGAGCTGCTGACACGTCTGTCTGGAACTGAAGCATCTGAATCTTGATCTTCAGCAGATCGCCCTCGCCTATGTCTCCGGCCTTGTAGCGCGCCTCGCCGATTTCCAAAGTATTTTGAAAACTGTTCAGGTCCTGGGTCGCCAACTCGAGAGTCGATTCGGCAAGTTCAATATTGATGAACTGCGAGGCAACACTGAAGGTAAGGCTGCGCTCGTTGTCGGCGACCTGAGACCTTGTCACAGCAGTCTGGTCTCTGGCGGCCTGCAGGCGATGTTGCCGCTTTCTGCCGCGCTCAAACAGATAACTCACACCGAGGTCAAATTGTGCTGTGTTGTTGAGATAATCGCCGCTGAGCTGACTGGGCTGGAAGACCGGCAAGAAGTCCCCGTCTGTTAAAAGGACGGGGTTTGGACGCAGATTGGCCGTCGTTTCTTCCGCTTCGTTCTGCTGAATAACAGTTCGAGCCGCCAGCAGATTGTGATTGTGCTGGAGCGCCATCTGGATCGCTTCATCGAGCGAAACGATCACTGCACCTGGCTTTTGGGCGAGCGTATGCGCCTGGGGAGCCGCTGACGACTGGCCCTGCGCGGGAAGTGATTGAGCGCTCGCGACTTCGAATAAAAGCATCGTGACGAGCAAAGTAGTGATACACAAGCGCAGCAAACGCATAAGCGAGCAGCCCCCTTTACGAGAGACGTAGCAGATCGGACGTGCCGTAGAGGCACGGAAGCTATGCAGAATCTATGCGGGAGGCGCGCGAGCGGGAACTCGCGAGAGGTAACGGACTATAGGATTCAGATATTGCGGTTCAGGTCCATTGCCTACGGGTAGCAGAACGCATTCGCGAACTCCTGCCACGGATGGCTCGATGGCCAGATGGCATAGGGGACAAGTAACCGGAGACGAATTGACGTGGTGATGCCAGACCACTCCGAAGGTCGTCCCCAGCACCAATACGAGGATCGCTATCGGTACTATCAAACTCCGAATTCGCTTTTGGTCAAGCATTTTTGAGAAGCACACTAACGGCACTGCATATGGATTAAATATCCTTCGGCTACGCCGAAGACTTTATGGTTGCCAGCCCGCAAAAGGACCTGACTGCAACCGATGAAAAGCAAAGTCAATTGCAAGAGCCTCGTCATGCAGAAGGCGCTTGATTTCCGAAACACCGCGAGAATGGCCGTGCCGGAGCGGTCGAACTCTATCTGCCCCCCGGCAGAGCCGACGGGCTCTTGGTTCGATTAGTTTAGTCCAAAATCGTCATCCTTGGATACTTAGCTCTCAATCTTCAACTTCGGATCTATCTGCTTCGAGTTTCCGCCGCAACAAAACCCCATGAATACGTCTTCATTTGACACGACAACGGCATCCATTTGCCTACTTGAGCAGCCAATCGCTTGCACGAAAAACGCTCAATGCAAAGCAACAATCGAGGTTTTCTACCAACTGGCAACAGAACCACCGGCGCCCAGGCTCGCCTGGCCAGCATCCACGCCCTGATGATTTGGGGTAGATCAGTCGGGTCGATCTGGGAAATACCCCCGGCATGAACGAGGTCCCGTTTTCAAAAATAGTAGCAATTCCAAACTTTTGCGCATGAGGGCCATGTCGACCGCCGTCAGAAACACTTGAAAACTGAATTCAGTCACCGCACGGCGTTCCCAACTTACGCCGGATGACTGGCAATTGATTATCCTTGACGGCACGCTTGGCAGGAGAACAAAACGCGCCGCTGACGGATTCTGGTTATATTGTCAGGCGCTACGTTGCGCTGGCGGGGGCGCGGCGGCTCTTCGTTAGTGCTATCAGACCCGCGTTCAGAAGAGTAAGTGCGGCCAATAGATAGAGGCCTGCCCGTTGCGAGCCGAAATACTCATCCGCCCATACCTTCACGTTAGGTGCAAGGAATCCACCCAGATTACCTACTCCAATCAAAGCAATTCCGCCGGCTGCTGCGCGATCAGCCAGATAACTCGTTGGGAAGGTCCAAAACATCGGTTGCACTGCAATAAAGCCGGAGATGGCAATTGAAAGGGTAACCAGTCCCATGAGCGGCCCTGTTGTCGGAAATGCGAGGCTTGCACATCCAGCAGTCAACAACGTTATAGACGCCAATTGGCGATGCTGATTCCAGTGATCAGCCGCGCGGGGCAACCAGTAAACTGCGATCAGTGTGCAGATCCATGGTATGGCCGATACAAGGCCAACCTCAATCCCAACGGGTTCATGAAGCAGTGCGGATATCTCGGTCGGAAGATAGAAGATTGCGCCATAGGTGCTCATCTGAATCAGGGCATAGATAAGCACGTAATGCATAACTCGAAGGTCGTGCAGCATTGGGAGAAGCTTTGCCGGTCCGGCGGAGCGCCGGTCTTGTTCCTCACTCGCCAGCGCATCTACCAGCGCTCGTTTCTCCCTATCCGAGAGCCAGGTTGCATCAGAAGGCCTGCTATCCAGATACCAAAACGACATAAACCCTAGAGCAACGGCCATAAACCCTTCCACGAGAAACATCCACTGCCAATTCTGGAGTCCACCCCACGGATGCATCTCGAGCAGTAGGCCGGAAAGAGGGCCGCCAATGATGAGTGAAAGGGGCACACCTAAATAGAACAGACCCACCACCTGGCCTCGAACGCGATTCGGAAACCAATACGTCGTATAGAGAATCACGCCCGGGAAAAATCCTGCCTCCATTACGCCTAACAGCAGCCGCAACAGATAGAATGACGTGCTGCCGGTTACAAACATTGTCGCCATCGACACTAATCCCCAACTCACCATAAGAAAGGTAATCCATACCTTCGCGCCAATCTTATGAAGAATCAGGTTACTGGGAAATCCGCAGAGCGAATAGCCAACGAAGAAAAGACCCGCGGCAAATGCATAAGTCCTTTCTGAAATGCCCACTGATGTTTGCAATGCCTGCTTTGCAAAACCGATATTAGCCCGATCGAGAAAAGAGACGACGCACATCAGCATCAAGAAAGGCGCCTGCCGCCTGATGATTCGCGAGATCGCGCAGTTCAAGTCCCCCTCAGGAGTCGCGCAGTTTGCCGCGGATTCCTTAAGGTCAGCCTCATCCGTCTTTTGACGGGCCACCAATTCTGCCCGCCTCATAGGAGTTGAATCAATCTGGCGCAATTTTCACACCTCTTCCAAGAAGAACGCCGCAAGCTATTCTTCCTGGGCGAATACATCTGCCGCAGAACAGATGCCCGTCCAGTTCGGCCTTACCTGCAACAAACCACTTTCTATAATGCACTTCTATTGGAGCGACCGGAAGGAGCTACTAGTCGCGCCAGCAGTGCAACAATTGCGTTGGACCCACCATCTTATAATCCGAAGGCCGAACAGACAACCGGCATAGTGCTTGTCGGCACTATGCAGAGATACGAACCTGAAATTGACCTATCCCTGGAATATCTCGACTGCATAGAAAGGGAGTTCATAAGATATCTCAATAAAGCAACTGATGGCTTCACGGGATAGGACGTTCCGCGAGAAGTTCCCCCCTGTTCCGGCATCCGTGGACGCCTTAGTCAGCCAACACTACAGGGCCTGCGCAAAGGTGCCCGAGCCTGCGAGGCGTGACTGGAAGCAACAACTGAAGGGAAAGTTACGATTGATCAGGCCAATAAAAGGCATATGCCAGAGAAACATTCCGGTCGACGAAATAACCCGCACCTACCTCGCGGAAGGGCCCTGGGATGCTTTCGCAATCCCGCTTGGAGGAAGCGTTCTCTGTTTGTAGAGATCGGAAGTTAGTCAACTTAGAAACCGGCAATTCCGCATGGGATATGCGGAATTGCCGGTTTCTATCGAGGCGCGAGTTAAAAGAGTTGCTATCGGCTTTGTATGCGGCAGGACCGATAGCGATGTCAGGCAAGCAGGTCAGAAAGCGGAGCGAATGGGTAGCGGACCTTTTCAATGGACGCGCCCGTAACTTCAATGCGATTCAGGTCACGTGTGCCAACGCCCAAGTGCTCAGCAAGGCGAAGCGTACTGTCGCATTTTTCAAATGGAGGCGTACCGCGATCCGCCATCGGGTCAAATCCCATGAGCGCCGTGGCAACGGCATCCGTTGAGACACAGTTCTTTCCCGCAATCAGCAGCCCAGGATGAATGGCCTTATGGACGGCGTTGCGCTGATTCGGCAATTCGCCGCCTTCCATCGTGTAAATCCCGTCGATGACCGCCAGATGTACGGGCCTGGCCGCAACCAGATCCGCCGTGATGCGCGGCACGCGGTACCCAGCATCTTTCGGCGCATTCACATTCACAATCGGCGGCGCGCTCTTGGGGGGAACACGGGACCCGGAATGCATCGGCTCTCGATATCCAACGGGCACAATGCTCGGCTCGTCCTCGGGAGCCTCGCGGCTATAGATCGTGCAGGGCGTGTTGCCAAAGCAATTCTTCATGGACAACGTCACGCCTGCTGTTCTGTGTTCCTTCAGCTTGGCCAGCGACACAAACACGTCGCAATCCCTGTAGGAATGGTTCAGATCATAGCCGGTGTACATCAGGCCGCCACCTGGAACCATGAACCTCGCATACGTCTTCCCACTTCCCAGGAAATTGGTGTTCTCAAATTCCACGCGGGGAGCCGCGCTCATGAAATCCTTCGGTTGCCAGCCGGCAGAGAGCATGAACTCCTCAAGCGGCTTGACGCCCATCGGCGCACTTTCAAGCAACCGGATGCGCTGCGCTCCTGCTTTACCCAACAGGTGAACCAAGGCTCCGACAACCTGAGGGTGAACCCAATTGGTCATCTCCACTGGCATATTGTTCAGGCGGAGGTTGGGAGTGCCGGTCATGTTGAGCTTGATGGCGACGGTCTTCCCCCGGACCAGCCCGTTGAGTCCGCCGAGTTGGTCGAACATGGTGGATAGCGTTTCCACAACCTGCCGGTTGTATTCCTTGCAAACTCCAACGGCCACGCGGCTTGCGGGTGCACGTTCGGCCGACACCATGGCGGGCCTCGCAATGTATGCGCCGGCTGCCATGCCCATTGTGGCGAGAAAATCCCTGCGGGTTTGATTCATCTTCATTGTCAGGCCAACCTCTCCATTGCCATAGCCCAATTCACTGAGAGCGGGGAAGATCCAAATTGGTACCTTCGCTTGCGCGAGTGCATGCCATGGGAAATGACGTGTTTGACTTCGGTGTCCGAAGCTGGGCCAATTGTACTCCCATCTTGGCTCAATGGGCTACGAGGTTTAGGCCGAAGAGGCATCGCGCCCTGGCACTGCGCCTTGCGGAGTCATGGGCATGTTGCGCAGGCGGATTCCGGTGGCGGCAAAGATTGCGTTGCCTACCGCAGGAGCCAGGCCCACAATGCCGCTTTCGCCTGCGCCGGCCGATGGCAGGTCTTTGCGGTCCAGGAGCACGATCTCGATCTGCGGCGTGTCACCGAACCGGGGCAACCTATATTGTGCGAAATGGGGATTGAGAATCCGGCCGTTTTCAAACAGGATCTTTTCAAAGAGCGCTCCGCCAATTGCCTGAACAATGGCGCCCATAATCTGGTTGCGCAGGCCGTCGGGATTCACCACCGCTCCCGACTCCCACGCCTCCACTACGCGGCGGATTCGCACTTTTTTACCCGCAGGATCGATCTCCACTTCGACGCACGTGGCCACATAACCACCCTTGTCGGTTCCACCGGCAATGCCAAATCCGCGCTCGGCTGTGGATTTCGAGCGTCCCCAGCCGAACTTGCCGGCAGCTGCCTCAAAGACCGCTCGCAGCCGGGGATCGGTCGTGTTTTTCAGGCGGAATTCTAGCGGATCGATGCCCACCGCATGAGCCAGCGCATCCATGTGCGACTCACGGGCAAAGTGGTTGGCAGTAGCCGCCAGGGAGCGATACGAGCCCTGGCGCAGAGGAGACTTTGCCGGATGATATTGGATGAGCTGGTTGGCAACCGCGTACGGCGTGCCAATGGCAGCGGGGCCCGAGTTGTAGTTGTGATGCTCCCAGGCAACCAGCGTTCCGTCGCGCCGCGCACCCGCCTTGATCTCAATCAGTCCCGCGGGCCGGAAGTAGGCCCATGTAAATTCCTCTTGGCGCGTCCACACGAGTCTCACGGGCTTCCCGGCCGCCTTAGCCAAGCGTGCGGCTTCAATGGCCGCCTCGCCCGTGTGCTTGCCGCCATAGCCGCTTCCCATGTCGGGCTGGATCACGCGCACCTGCGTAGCAGGGATCTGAAACGCCTGCATGAGTTCATCGCGAACACCGAATGGGCGTTGTGTTCCCGTCCAGACCGTCAATTTGCCATCATTCCACTCGGCCACGGCGGCGCGCGGCTCAAGAGGCGCGTGTGCAATATATGCGACCGTGTACCGCTCTTCCAGTTTGAGCTCCGCACTGGTCATGGCCTGCGCCACTGAGCCAGACACGTGTTGCGGGCCCTCGTCTCGGCCAGTTTCAGGATTATTCTTCAAATACTCAAAGAGCCCTTGGTTGGAAGGCTGCTTGGGCACATCCCATTTTGCCTTGATTGCCGAGAGTGCATGCTGCGCTGCGAATGCGTCTGAGGCAACCACACCAATCAAGTCACCATCACGCACGACTTTGACCCCGGGAAGCTTTTCCGCTGCGCTCGTGTCGAGTGACGCGAGAGTTGCGTTGAACCCATCCGGGCGCAGTACCGCGCCAAACATCATCCCCGGCCGGGCAATGTCGGAAGGATACTGGTGTCGCCCTGTGACAAAGTCGCGGCCACCTACTTTGGCAACGGCGGTTCCGGCGATCTTCCAATCGGTTGCGGGCGTGAGGCGTTCCTCGCCGGAGACGATCTTGACCAGCTTCTCACTGCGCGTGAGTTCGCCATACGTGAGCGACCGCGAGCTCCTGGAGTCGGTAACCCTGGCGTCGGCGGCAATCAGACCAGCTGCGTCAACATGCCAGCGCTGTGCGGCCATTTCAACGAGCATCTCGCGCGCGGCAGCGGCCATAGTGCGAAGTTGCGGCCCCATGGTGGGAGTGGTGCGGCTCCCAAAGGTGCCCATATCCCACGGTGTTAGGTCGGTGTCGCCCATAACCATCGTGACGGTGTCGAAAGGCACGCGCAACTCCTCCGCGACCTGCTGAGCAAGAGATGTGCGGATGTTTTGTCCAACCTCGACCTTGCCGGTAAACACCTTTACCTGGCCATCGGCCGCTATATGCAACCATGCACCCACATCTTTGGGTAGTTCATGGCTGCCGAATGTCCTGCCCGATTCCTGCGTCCACGCGGGAGTGTGTGTGAAGCATACGAGCAGCCCTCCTCCCAATACTTTCAGGAAGTCGCGGCGATCTAGCTGGAGGCTGGTGGTCTGCGAACTCATCGGATGCCTCCTTCCACAGGCAACCGTGCAGCGCGCTTTATCGCATCAAGAATGCGCGGATAGGCGCCGCACCGGCAGACGTTTCCATTCATCACCTCTTGAATCTTTTCTTCGGTGAGGTTGTGCTTCTCACTCAACAGAGAGGTGGCACTCATAATCATGCCTGAGGTGCAATAGCCGCACTGGAAGGCCTCTTCGTCAAGGAAAGCCTGCTGGACGGGGCTGAGCTTGCCATTCTCCTCCAGGCCCTCAATGGTGACAATCTTTGCATGGACAGCCGACCCTACTGCGACCAGACAGGAACGCGTCGCCCGCCCGTCGAGCAAGACAGTGCAGGCTCCGCATTGGCCCTCACCGCAGCCATACTTGGTTCCAGTCAGATTCAGCCGATTGCGCAAGACAGAGAGGAGACTCTCTTCAGCAGGAGCGTTCACGTGGAGGCGCGCGCCATTCACGTTCAGAACAAATTCGCCCATCCCAAACTCCATATGCAGCCAGGCAGGCTCAAGATACCGGAATAAGAATAGCGCAGGCCGCGCTCCCCTGCTTCCTTAATCACCAGCACCGAATTTTCCATGCCTTGAACACGCGCTTTCACCGCCGCTTATCAACCGGCCGCGCCCGCGGAGTCACTTCTACTCAATCCAATTCCGCGCTGCAGCAACGTCCGCACGCAGAGGATATCAGCGAAGCCAGGCTGGCTTTAGTCAACAGGGTTCACATCCACCATAGCCTTGATGAGCGTTTTCCGGGTAGGCAGAAATTGAAACTGCGACACAACCTCTGAGAGCCTCAGACGGTCGGTAATCCAATGCGATGTGTCGATTCTTCCCTCTTCAACCAGCTGGATGATGTGCGGAAACAGGCCGCAACTGTTGCGGCTGGCCAGAAGCGTCACCTCTTTGCGATGAAAAAGCGCATCGTCGAGGCAGACCGGATCGCGCGTCAGGCCGACAAACACCAGTGATCCTCCGGTGGCCACATGTTCCAGACTGCTCGCCATGACAGCCGCGTTCCCGGTTGCGTCAAACACCACGTCGGCGTGCCGGCCTTCTGCGGTGGGTGAGGACGTGAAGCCCATGCGCTCAACAAATTCCCTGCGCCACTCGTTCATCTCAATGATGTGAACCCCAGCACCAAGTGCGAAAGCAAACTGCGCTACAGAAATTCCGATGGGGCCCGCACCCACGACGAGCGCCTCTTTGCCTGTTTTAAGCCCGCTGCGTCTGACGGCATGCGCGCCAATGCCAAGCGTCTCCACGAGCGCCAGTTGATCGAGTGACAAGCGACTGGATTTGTGCAACAGACCCACAGGCACAGAAAGATATTCCTGCATGCCGCCATCCACATGCACACCAAGCAGCCGGATATTCTCACAGCAATTGTTCCGCCCCCTTGCGCATGCCCGGCAGTTGCCGCAACTCATATAAGGCTCAATGGCACAGCGATCTCCCGCCTCGATTCCTCTGTCATTGGCCGGAGCTTCCACCACGACTCCAGACAATTCGTGGCCTATGATCCGGGGATAGGTGTAGATGGGTTGGCGGCCCGCAAATGCATGAAAGTCGCTCCCGCAAACACCAACTTTTTCCACGCGAACCAGCACTTGCCCCGCTGCCGCAATCGGCGCAGGTGACTCCCGCTCCGTGAACTTACCCGGCGCTTCCAAAACAATCTGCTTCATGTCAGTCTGCCTCATCATGGTTAAATGGGAGCTATCTGGTTCGTTGCCATGATACTGCATGACCTCGCACCATTCACTCCGGCGAATCCCGACACTGCTCGTTGCACCAATGTGCGCTGTCTCGCATATTCTTAAGCCAGCTACAAATACCCGGTGGAGTTACTAAGTTGATCATTGACGCGCATCATCACCTCTGGGCCTACAACGACCGCGACTATAGCTGGATGACCAACTCGATGAGCGGGCTGCGCTGCGACTTCCTCATCCCTGAACTTCAGCAGGTCATGCAGGAATCAGGCATCGAAGGTACCGTAGCAGTACAAGCCCGGCAATCGATAGAAGAGACAGAGTGGCTGTTGCAACTTGCTGCGGGTCATCCGTTTATTCTCGGCGTGGTTGGCTGGTTTCCGCTGGCCGCCCCCGATGCCGGAAGCTATTTGGAGCGGTTTGCCCGGCATTCTCGCCTGAAAGCCGTACGGCATGTTCTTCACGACGAACCCGACGGTTTCTACATGCTGCGTGAGGATTTCAACCGCGGCATCAGCCTGCTGCGGGATTACGAACTGACCTACGACATGCTGATATTCGAACGCCATTTGCCTCAGGCGCTCGGTTTCGTTGATCGTCACCCAAGCCAGGTATTCGTGGTTGACCACATCGCAAAGCCCCGAATCCGGGAGGGGCTGCTCTCTCCGTGGCGCGAGAGAATACAGGAGTTGGCCAAGCGGGAAAATGTGTACTGCAAAATCTCCGGCATGGTGACCGAAGCGGACTGGGACTCATGGACCGCCGACAAACTTAGACCTTATTTTGACGTAGTCCTCTCGGCCTTTGGCCCAAAGCGTCTTATGTTTGGCTCTGACTGGCCAGTGCTGACGCTGGCAGGCGGATACAAAAGATGGATGAAGACCTTCCGCTCGTTCATTGGCGAGTTGTCGGCAAACGAACAGGACAGGATCTGCCGGGGCTCAGCGATCGACGCCTACAGGCTCTAAACAACTCCTGACTTTCCGCGCCCAGGAATAGTATCCATAGGAATCACACTTGTTCTTGATTTCACTTTTCGCTGGCGGCACTGGGGTTCTTTACAACACCAGCATCCTTCAAGGCACGTCTCTCCACGTCCAGAGCCGTATTGTGCAGCGCCATAACATGCTGCAACGCCATCGCCGCATCTTGTGCGCGGCCTTCTGACTTGTATGCTCTGGCAAGCAGATAGTAGGATCCCGAATCATCGGGATTCATCTTGGTAGCTTGCTGCAACGACGAAATAGCTTCGGCCGTATGACCCAGCAATAGCTGGGCCTTTCCTAAATAGAAGTATGTCGCCCATGAATCTGGCATCAGGCTCTTCGTCTTCACCAGATAGGGAAGGCCATCCTGATAATGTTCGGCCTGGACCAGCATCGCACCCAGGTAATAGCACGCATCCCCATCATCCGGATCATCGTGAATTGCCTGCAACAATTCCTTCTTCGCGTCGTCATCCTTGTTTTGCCCGAGGTAAGCCTTGCCCAATTCGCGATGGGCGCCAGGAAAGGATGGATCTGCCTCTAATACTGCCTTGAAAGCCGCTTGCGCTTTCTCGAAGTCTGTGGCCTCGGTGTACGCCTTACCCGCTAGAAAGTTAGCCTGCGCCGGAGTCGCACTGTCGGCAAACAGCTTTGAAAATACTTCCTTGGCCTGGTCACCTTGGCCGGCTTTCGAATAGCCTATGCCCAGCAGATAGAGCGCCGCCGGATCTACCTCCGTCCCTTCAGTCAACGGTTTCAACAAGCGAATGCCGTCCTCGGGATGACCGCTGAAGTTAAGGCAAGTAGCCAATAACATGACGAAACGCTGGTTCGCCGGATCGTGAGTGTGTAATTGCTTGAAGTAAGGTAATGCGTGTATATAGTCTTCCTGCTTAAGATAGGCCAACCCCAGATTGAGTTGTATTTCCGTTTGCTGAGGACTGATCCCAAGGGCCTTCTTGTATATATCAATGGCCTCGGTGTAACGGTGGGTCTTCGCATACAAAACGCCAAGGTTCGCAAGGGCGCTCACGTTGCGCGGATCGAGCTCAAGAACTTTGTGAAAACCTGTCTCTGCCTGCGCGTAATCTCCTGAATTCAACGCCTGCATGGCCGAATCGAAGGTCTGCTTTGCCGTGTTCGCACTCACACAGACGGCGCAATTTGAAGAGATGAGGAATGCGAGGACGAGCAAGAAAGTAGGAAATTTCATGAAGAGCCCGTGTGCTTGGGATCATGCCGAGGGCATTGGGTAGACCTTACTTCCCTCTTTGACATGACACCATCATACAAGAAAGGGCCGGACCCATATTCCTATGGGCCCGGCCGCTTTAAAGGTAAAACAAGGTTAAAGGTTAGAAGTAGAACTTGCCACCGAGCTGCAATACACGAGGATCACGGACAGAGTTGATCTGGCCCGAAGATCCCGCATTGCTGCCGCTGTAGGTCGTTCCCGCCGGACCTGGAGCGGACATACCGTTGTTGACATTGCCCCACTGCGTGTGGTTGAAGACGTTATAGCCCTCAAACCGCAACTGAACCCGCGTGTTCTCGTTGAAGATGAAGTTCTTGAACACTGAGAAGTTCCAGTTGTCGACTCCAGGTCCATAGATCGTGTTGCGGTGGAAGTTGCCGAAAGTTCCATTCTCAGGAACGGCAAAAACCGCCGGGTTATACCACATTGGGAATTGCCCAGCCGGGACACCGTGGCTGTGCGATGTTGAATAGCTGCCGCCTACGTAGTCGGGACGGATATGACCCCAACCACCATTGCCAAGGTTGCCGCTCGAGTTCAGATCGCAACCGTCGTTCGTGGGACTGGCGCCCGAAAGGCAGGGAGTTCCACTCCAGAACTGGGTGATACCTGAAATCTCCCAACCACCGGCTGTGAGCTGAACGAACTTGTTATATTGCTTGAGCTGCGGCAGATCATACACATACTGGAAGTTGACGACGTTCCGACGGTCATAGCCCGCGGGAGCGTAGAACTTGTTCAGTTGGTTGTAGTCTGGGAAGACGTTTTGATCACCGTCTACGTCGTCCAAGTTGGTTGCCTTGGCCCAGGTGTAGTCGGCATTGAAGGTAAGCGAATTGCTGAACCGGCGGCTCAGTTTGACTTGCATACCGTTGTACGTGGAGCTGGCTCCCATTGTGGTTTGCAGGATGGAGCTGTAGCCCAGGTACGGCAGGATCGCATTCGCCACGTTGTTAACACTACCGAGAGGTGAGTTAGGACCGGTTGTGGTTCCCAGCGGCAACTGCTCCAGCTGCTTGATGTAGATCTGATGCCGGGACGTGTTGCCGATATACGACACATCGACTGCCATCTTGTACGGCAACGCTTGCTGGATGCCGAAGTTGTAGCCCGCAGTCGTGGGAATCATGCCCTTTCTCTGCACCGTCAGGACTCCGCCCGATGGTGTAAGAGGAGCACCGTTGACATCTGAGGCCGCCAGTGTACCGATGTTTGCGCCGTAGATTGTCGGCGTGTAGACCACCGGAGGATTGCTGATGCCACCAAAGTTGAAGGTGTTTTGCTGGTAGCGTTCGTAGAAGATGCCGTAGCCGCCGCGAATGGCAGTCTTGCCGTTCCCGAACAGATCCAAGGCAAATCCCAGGCGCGGTCCAAAGTTGTTATAACGGAAATCCATGCCGCCCTTGGGAAGACCGTCTGTGCCCTCACGAACCAT
>VFSW01002718.1_pt1 | contig 26665 bp, 29 predicted proteins | sample 5358111 | NCBI WGS metagenome assembly VFSW01 (sample SAMN11554181, study PRJNA540505) | mine drainage metagenome | isolation source: sediment from site ElyBrook_90M | place: USA: Ely Copper Mine, Vershire, VT | collected 2017 | reverse complement strand
TTATTATTGACTATAAAATTTGTTAGTCCACTGTATGTAGTTGTTACGGTATTGTTTTGGTATCCAACAACACATACATCATTTGTGACTAAACATCTGAATGTATTACCGGTAAGAGTCACATCAAGATCGTTTGGCGTATCCCCATTTGACGTGCTGTGTTTGTAAAGATTTTGTCCATGCGTTATGCCGCCTGAAACTGTAAATGTATCATTGGAACAATCATTACCGGTAAAAACTATCCCTTTGACTTGATAATAAGTAGATAAGCAACCGTTAAGATTGTTGCGTAAAACATTTCCAGTTGCGGTATTATACCAACCAGATTCAAAATCAATACCCACATCAGTAGTATTTGTAATAATATTAGCGTTGACTGCGACCCGCTCGCCCATGCTGCCCCAAATACCACCACCAGCAATATTATCAACAATATTGCCTGTGATAGTGCCGTCATGGCATTTACGAATAGCAGTAGGAGTAGCATCACTTCCGGGTTGAGGCTGCCCTCCCCACCATTCTATCCCTTCAGTATAGGTTGATATTTTGTTGCCTGATGCCAGAAAGTTTTTAGCGTAGAAAAATGTTATAGCCCCTAGCCCTGCCGTTAATGAATTTCCTGTTGCTGTATTGTTTATGACCTTAATGTTATTGCTCAAATCGCTATCAGTCATCAAAGCGTAGCTGGTTTTGTTCTGATACGTGTAAAATAGGACACAGTTTACCGCTGTGTTTCCTTCTATTAAAACATTATCGCCGTGGACAATGGCAATAGCATTAGTAGCATTGTTAGTTTGGTCAGAAGTAAATGTTATTCCTTTTATTACTATATTGTTTACATCTGTTCCTGTTATAGCGTTATTTGCCGAATTAAAAATTATTGTGGCGGAAGGTCCTTTACCTAACAATGAAGTATTTGAAACCAAAGTTACAGGGGTTGAAGTAATATCATAAGTCCCTTTAATTATTATAGGTACCCCATTAGCGCATTTAATAGCTTGTTGTAAGCCTCCAGCAAAATTTTCCGGTGCTGTTTCTTTTGTTGACGATGGGTTAAGCCTAAATGTTGTTGTGGGATTAATGCTTCCACCAGGGTGCCAAATAACTGAAGCATTACATTCATGCACCGTAGCCGATGAAATATTGCTAAATGATGAAGAGATGGCGGAAGTAATGTGGACTGGAAAACTTTGGGAGCAAGCGATGGCCATGGTGGAAGGGCCAAGGGTTAAAGTTCCGTTAGGAGATTCAATTAGGATTGCAGCTTGTACTTGAACAGACATATAAAACAGAAAGAATATTACTACTATAAATCGGTTCATAAAATCTCCTAGTCTAATTTTAATGATGTAGTCACAAAACCAGTAACACATAAGGCTGAATTTACAGTGAGAAGCCCGAAATTAGTTGCTCCAGTGCATCGGTAGACTGTATTAGCTCCATTGTTAACAGAAACAGACCCATCAAAAGTAGTAGGCACTGGAGAACTTCCTACTCTCAAAAACTGATATCCTTGCCCATAATGCTGTTCAATGCCAGCTAGCCCACCCCCACGGCTATGCCCATTAAAGTAAACAATATTTCCCGTTGTTCCTATTGCAGAATCTGACGCGATGGAAAGATAGGTGGTAGCATCGTTGCCTATTATTCCGCCTGACCCTACCCCTGATGGCATAGTGCATGTACCAGTAATAGTCGGGCTGGCAGACATAACAAACGTGCTACCCGTTCCCGTCTGGCTTGTAACTGTACCCGCTGCCGTCACATTTCCGCTGCCGTCAAAAGTAGGACTCGTCCAAGTGATCGGTCCAGTCATACCGATGGTGCGTCCTGTTGTCAATTTAGCCGCGCTGCCGGTGGTATTTTGGTTAAGGGGGTTGTGAACAGATATAACGCCAGAAGAATTATCAAGCGTGGTTCCATCAGGCTTAACGCCCCCAAGGGTTGAACTTGTGGCGGTAGGCAACGAGTAGGTGCCGGGAGGCGTGTAGCAGCCCGTAGCGTTGCCGTGTGCGTCGACCCCTGTTGCTGACTGGGCGGTGCAAACCGTGGGCGTTGTGGAAAAGGCCGTTGACGTCCCTGACACGTTGATAGGCCATGTGCCAGAAGCGCCTGTCCCATCGTTTGTGACTCTATGTTGCGTTGTATATGCCTGAAAGGTTCCGCTTGATACCACACTAGCAGCGTATACCGGTTCACAAGTAGCCAAAGCAAGTATTGTAGTAAGTAGTAAGTATCTCATGTTATTGTCAATACCTCCCAGGCACCGTTGCGGCGTACATAAATCTGGCCGTCCATAGGCGCTTCTGGCACAGCATTTGTCACCTGACCGACTGAATAATCCCCTGTCTGTGGCATGACCGTTCCAGTACGACCATTGAATGACGCGACGAACGAACCAAGCACAGTATTAACGGTCGCCTGTAAACCTTGAAAGAACAACCGCCAGACCGCCGTGTTGACATACACTCGGTCCGCAACCGGCACCTTGTCATCCAGCGGTGCTATGTAAGGCGGTGGTTGATTGGTCATTTGTCGTAATCATCCTGTCGTTGCCGCATCACAGCAAGTTCTTTATCAATGCGCGTTACGTCCTCGGTAATTTTTCGGTCTGACGTGTATAGGTTGTCATGAATCCTATCATCGTCCTCGATGTGCTTTTTCAATGTGTCGGCCAACAGATCATCAGCTTTTTCTTTCCGATGCCAAGTATATGTGATCAGACCGACAACCATGGCGCCAAGTCCACCGATCATCTTGATCATAACCTCAAACGGACCTTCATTCGGTATGATCGGTGCTGTCATGCTGCCTCCTGGTGGCGCGAGTTTGCAGCCGGGTTAGAGTCTTATTACGATTATGACAGCGAAATAATATATGAGTGCAGACAATAACGCAAGCTACTGCAACAATCAACATCCAGCAGTACAAAATTTTATCGTTCAGATTCACGATAACATACGTGCCGGTGATGGTCAGGGTAGCAGCCGGTGAGTCAGTAGTCACTGTCATGCTCCCTTCTTCCAGTCGTTTGTCGCCGCCTGCGGTACGAGACGTACTGACTCGTTCTGTATATATAGGCTGTAATTTGCCTGACCGAGTATCGTACCATTGGCCGGTGTGATGGTGACAAGGTTGGCGCTAGCGTCGGTCTTCACGATAACGACCGGTGAAGGGTTGGTATTGGCCGCAGGAATACTGACGTTCTGTGTCGCCAGAGTTACATCGAAGAATGACACGTTGTCAATACCGTTGGCCGAGCCAGTTGCACCGGCGCCGCTGACATTACTGTTGGACTCGATCAGGGTGCCGGTTGAGTCGTAGACCGCCATACTGTAACTACCGCTCAACCACATGTCGGCTTTGCCGTCGCCGCCAAGGATCGTCGGATTGGCATTTGACGTGGCACCCGTACTGTCGGTGTAAGTCGCCTTGGGGAATGATTGACCTGGACCGGCGACGGTGCCTGGTTGAGCAGTGTAGATCATCCCGCCGGCCAACGGTGCGCCTGCGTTGTTGGTTTCGTACAGGCGGATCATCGGACAGAGGTTCAGAAGGGACATGGTTAGACTCCTATCGGTGTAGTGGCATACACATCGGCAAAATCCCTGCCGTCCTGCTGTGCAATCAGATAATCGACCTGCATGCTGAGGATGTGTTCGCGGTGGTAGGGGGCATCGGGTAGCAAGCCAGGGTCGGGGTGATCGGTGTGAGCAAGATCGAATTTGTCTATCGCCGCGAAGTCCACGCCACGTTCAGCACACCGCCATGCTTCGAGCAGTTCGTGAATCGCTATGTCGCGGGCATCACGGGGGTCGGCGTACTGTGACACGCGAATCTGCAAAGAGCCATCAGGATCAACCCAATAGTCACCGTACTGCGATTGGTCGCGCATCTCAGCGTGCGGGATGATCTTTATGTGAATGTCGTTGAACATCAGAATGTGATTCCGATCTTGCTCATTGCTTCAATGCCCTCGGTTGCCTTATCCATCACGTCACCCTCGTACTTGACATCCTCACCTTGAACCATCTCGGCGTACTTGCATGCCATCTTACAGGCTTCCTCGGCGGTATTTCCCAGGCCGATTGCGCCACCGAAAAATCCACCGTTTTTATTTGGCACTATAAAGTATTTTCCATCAATGATACAATGATTCTTCAGTTTGATGTACGGTGCTGCCGACTCAGGAAACTCAATAGGCAACCAGTGTTCTTCTTCTAACCACCTGCTCGTCAGGATGATTTCGGCACAGTACTGATACTTCGGCTTGAGTACCGGCAGACGACCATTTGCCAAGTCCCACAACGCCTGCGCGTAGTTGTGCTTTTCGTACACTTCCGGCATCACCTCACCGGGAGGGCTTGGCACTCTGATAGTCGGGTCGATGTAATGCCCTTCCGTCTTATTGACGCACCGTACCTCCGTCGAGTAATGACCAGCAAGACCGAGTGTAGCGAGTATGGGTTTCATCGCCTCATTCACACCCTGAAGGATGTCGGGCTGCTTCTCGAATACCTTACCTAAATATCCAGCATCCTTCATCTCCAAGCCACAGAGGGAGTTGTCAGGCACCTCGCCGGCCAAACTCAGTGTGTCCGTGCCAATTTCCCCCACGCTGTCGATTTTATACTGTACGATGAACACCTGCGAGTCAGCGTGACGACCCAGGCGGCATTGTAGATCGTCCAGCCAGACCGACGACAGGAAGCTGCCGAGCCATTTCTTCGTCTCGGTCAGGCCGCGATGATGACTGATCTTGATGAAGCAGCCGCCGTAAGGTATAGCGTCAAGGCACTTGCGTAACGCCTTCATGCCGACCAGTCGCTCAGTCTTGACGGTTGGTAGTCCTGCTTTCTTCAACTCCTGCTGGAAGAACCATTTATCCAGTTCCAGGCGGTCGGCATCACCAGACCCACAGACCTTAAAGCCCTTCTGTCGCAATTCGGCCTGCATACCGGAAAATCCGACATCAGGGAAAAAGAATAAGGTAGTGAGCGGATCGGGCTTGTCGTCCATGAACTGCCGGAACGTCGCCCTGCCTTCGTCTTCCACGCTCCAGGAACTGTACAGACGCGTCACGCCGGTCAGGCCGGTGCCGATGCAGTCGCGGTCGGTGTTCGGGTATGCCTCAATATTGGGGATGAGCAGGTAGACTTGCTTGTAGCTCTCAACCAGCTTCTCGGCTATGGAGATATTAAGCCCGTGATCCACAACCACACAGGTGATGTCCTTCAGCGGTGTGGTGGCGGTCACATCCTGCTGCTCGCCTTCCTGCGGCGCAAAGCCATGTGCTCGCTCGTCGGCGGTGATCTTCATGACGATACCCTTGGCGGCAGCGTAGATGTGGCTGTGCAGCCCTTCAGCGGGTGTCTTGCGGTGCAACTTGGCGTAGACATCAGGTTCGTACTTCTGCATCCATTTGAGGGCGTTCTGGCGCGACAACCACATGCGCTGGTTGTCGGACGCTACAAAGCCATGTTGATTGTCATTACGGACGGTCAGCGCGTGGGCAGTCTTGATGTGGTCGTGGTTCTCGTCGATATTTCCTATATGAATTTTATTACTAGCTGACCGTACCGCAGGCAATAAATGTATGCTTTTCATTTTTACACCCGTTTTTATACTTGACACTTTCGTTTTAGTCAGATAACGTAACGGTCATGCCATTCATAATTTGTCACTATTGCGGTTCACCGTCAAAAACATACAGAAGCCCTGCTCAAATAAGCAGAGTTAAATCTGGTGTCGTTTTTTGTTCCAAAACCTGTGCTGGAAAATATAAAACCGAAACATTGGCCGCTAAATCTGAAATTACGTGCGCTCATTGTGGTACGACTTTTATTAAGAACACAAAAATGGCGCAAAATAACAATAATAATTTTTGTAGTCGCAAGTGTTGTAATGAACATTCTGCGACAGGTCATGTCAATCAGTTTGGTTATAGAGTATTTGAAATAAACGGTAAAGCTCATTTAGAACACCGCCTCGTAATGGAACAACATCTCGGTCGTAAACTTCTCAGAAAAGAACATGTTCATCATATAGACCATAATCCTTTGAATAACAAGATAGAAAACTTAAAGTTATTAAATCCATCAGAACATTCCGAATTACATCATAAACTCACATGGGATATTGATACTGCATTACTACTGTTTAGTTTTGGTTTCAGCACCCGCGACGTAGCCAAACAACTCGGTATATCCCGTAGTTGTATCAACACAGCCTTTAAGCACAGGGGTATAGTCAGACCGAAACGGGTGTAACCCGACGCCGAACGGACTGCTGGTAGAAGATATGCCATCAGTTGCCACCGCCTTTAAGCAGATTCATACCACCCAACGCCGCACCGGCGCCGGCCTCGATGCCCGCCTTGATATTGGCTCCTATGCCAGCGCCCCCACGCTGGTCAGACTCAGGGCCGATCTGCATCTGCCGGATGAACGGCATGAGATACTTCGTGGCGACGGCGGACACGTCGGCTGGCTTGGCCTTGGCGACTTTCATCAACGCCTCACGGGCCTCCGGGTTGAATACCGCATCACGGATGAATCGGTCGATGTCGAGACGCTGCACGGCCAGCCGACCTTTAAAGATGCTGCCGAGCAGGTTTTCGCTGGCACTGTACGTCCAGCCGTGACCCGATATGACCGCCATCAAGGCAGACAATTTCTTGGCGAATCCCACGACATTATCGCCGGTCGCCTTCTCCACTGTGGTTGAGCCACCCACCGCCGTGACGTTCTTGTTCCTGCCCAGGATGCGTAGCGCCTCGGCGTAATCCTTCAGGCTTTGCATCGCCTTGGAGTTCATACCGTAGGTTTCCCTGACGGCAGGCGCCAGCTTACGCATCATCTTGTAGGCTTGCAGCGCCGTCATCTCCGGGTTGCCTTGAATATCGACCTTGCCGGTCGCCTCCAGGTAGTCCTTGAGTGCATTGGGTATCTGGTCCTTGATCACGCCTCGCATCGAGTCGTAGATACCGAGTTCGTGCAGCACCTCGGCGTTCTGGCGCAGGAACGTCTTGGCAGCAACAACATCCATCACGCCATTATTGCGGACGGTCTTCTCGATCAGCTTGTTGATCATCTGCGGCATCGCCAGCTTGGCGGCGGCATCGTTGGCGGCGGTGATCCGCTCCGGCAGCGACATCACCTCGCCGGTCGCGGGATCGACAGTGCCTTTCGGCAGGACAAGCCCGCGGCGGAAGTCCCGTGCGCCGGTACGGCTCGTAGTGAACCGTGCCGGTATGTTCTCGTTGATGATCTGCCGACCAGAAGCCTGATTGCCGGAAGCCAGCACGTCCTGCACGGCGCCACGGTAATACTTCTTGAACACTTCCTCGCGGGAATACTTCTTGGCCGCTGAGTAAGCCTTCGCCATGTCGTCTGCCGGTTGGGCGGCGTCGAGTTGAGCCTGGAGGGCGGTACGACGGGTGGTCAGGTTATCTATGAGAGGGTCGGATGTGGCGCTACCCTTAACCGGCAACGGCTCGCCGGGGAATTTCCGCTGGAATGCTTCGGTTATGCGCTTCTCAACGCCGGTATCCTGCTTGTCCACCTTGCTGAAGGTGCTGCTGTGCGCTCCACCGGCACGCAGGCGTGCGGCCATCACATCATAATCAGGTGTAGCAGCCTTCTCTTGTGCCTTGGTAAGCTGCTCGTCGATCCTCGCCACCTCTCCCCGCAACTGTGACGGCACGATGACCTTACCGCCCGATAGCGCGATGTCGCCACGATCTGCCGCCTCACCGAGCGTGTTGAAATCATCCTGTACACCTTGCTGAAGCACTCTCAGGTGGCGTACCGTTTCCTCGTCACCTGCTCGGTTCGCCTTCTTGATCGCTCGACCTATGGTTCGATCAACACTCTGAAGACCTTGTACGTTCGGGTTCTTGTCGAGTTCTTCCTTAGCGTACCGCCTGATGCCGTCAACCACATTGCGGGAGTCGTCAGGCATCGACGTGCCGGCGATCTTCTGGTCCGCTGCGATGAACTGATCATGTGGTGTCGGGTATGGCTGTACGTCGGCCCACACCTTGCGTTGAGCAGCTTTCGCGGCGACTTTCCCTTTGCTCAGTGCGGTCGCCATGTTTTCGCCCACGATGTCGGTCGGCACTTCCTGCGGCAACTCGCCGCCGTGGCCGAACTCGGTCAGCATGTTTTTGGTCGCCGCCTTGCGGATCGTCGCGTCATTATGCAGCAGTTGCTCACCGAATGACGGCTCACCTTCGACAGCCACATCCTTCGACGCCTTCGCCTGCTCGAACTTGCGGGCGTTGAAGTCGTTGGTCGTCTGCCCGGTCGTCGGTGAGACATCGGCACCGATACGCTGCATCGTCCCTTCAGTACGTGCCTGGGTGAGTTTATTCTGGCTGGCCGACAGTCTGCTTGGCGTGTAGGCCTGTTCGTATTCCTGGGCGGCTTTGTACAGAGCACGTTTCTTCGACAGCGGCATGCCTTTGGCGCCGGCATCCACAAGTTCGTTGGCGATGTGACCCGCCACCTTGCCTATTACCTGTCCGCCCATCTCCATCTCAGCACCGGTGATGAGGTTCTTGGTGTGATGGCCTGCTTCCTCAGTGAGTGTGCGTGGGCGGTAATGCGGCATCTCCAGGGAGTCGGGTGTCGCAGGCAGGCGCACCTGAGTGGCTTCCGGTCCTTCGATAATGTCGGCCAGACCTGACCCCATACCGTAGCCCAACGCCGCACCAACCACCGTACCGGCAATAGGAGCAACAGCACTACCGCCAGCAGCACCCAGGCCAGCACCCACACCTTCCAGCACCGGGCGGGCCATCTTGGCAACGGTCTTGCGTGACGGTGTGAGGCGTTCGCGGAGGGTTGGTGGTGCGATGGTGACAGGCTTCATGCCGCCGACTGAGTGTGATGGTAGCGGTTGTAAGCCGCTGAATACGCTTGCGTCACCGCCGCCCCCACCCTGGCGCAGCATCACCAGCGTCTTGGTGCTGACTTTCTTCAGGTTGTTGTCTCGAAGCGCCAGCAGATCGTCAGTCGGTATCTGGCTGTAGTCCATTACTTGATACCTCGACGGGCCAATTCGGCACTGATGTCGGACGGGTTGTAGTTAAGCCCTGCTGGTGCCGGTGCCTGGGCGGGTGTCTGCGGAGCAGCCTGTACACCTGCCGCAACGCCGGCCTTCAGTGCGTCGTACTCGGTATGCTGTGACACCAAACTGTCCTTCATCAGACCACGGAACTGCGTGAATTTCGCCTTGAGTTGTGCCGGATTATCCTTGAGCACGCTGATCAGTTCGGCGGTATTTTTCATGGCCGAGTCGGTCGGCGGCGCACCGGTGGTCTGTTGCGTGACGACACGTGTGTATTCAATCATCGTCTCATAAGCCACTGCCTCGGCAGTACCGGGTGCTGGTGCGCCGAGATGCTTGGCGAAGCGATTCTGTACGTCGTTCAGTAGCGGGATTGTACCGTTGCCGAGTTTGTCGTACAGCCCTTCGAGGCGGGTCAGGTTCTTCTCGGCCTGCACCTCACTGGCTTCCATGTTGGTGATCTTGGCGCGTTGTTTTACCATGCTGGCGACTGCCGCCTTCACATCGGCAGTGCCGGCCATGAGCGCCGGTAAGGTGGTATGCGCGTCGTCGGCTACTTTTTGCAGGTTGGCGTAGAAGTGATCGCGGCGAGCCTGGATTTCCGGCTTGCTACCACGGCCAAATGCCGACTCAGACACCTTGCCGGTCATCAGCCATATCTGTGTCAGCGCCTCATTGGCCTTGGCCTGATCGCCCTTGGCGAATGCGTTGGACGCCGTGCCGACACCGGTAGCCACGCCTCCGACCACTCCTACCTTCGGCTTGACCACGCTGCCCGTGTACGGCTTGCCGTCAACGAACAATTTGCCATGTCCGTCCCTGAATACAATATGCCCTTTGGGCGTGACATCGCCGGTCGGCTTCTGCTCGTCCAGCTTGGCGGCTTCTTTCTCCTTGGCGGTTTGTTGCGTGCCGAGCATCTTGTAGGTGTCGGCGGCAAGATAGGTGAGCGCCGGATTGAACTTTTTCGGAGCGCCGGCAGCGGCCTGCTCGTAGCCGGGTATCTGTGACACGGCTTTGATCATCTGCTCGTAATGCGGCTGTACGGCGGCAGCGGCTTTGTCGGCGGGCATACCACCAGCAAGCAGCTTTTGATACTCGTTGAACACAGGGGTAGTGGCCCTGATGATTGGTTCCATTTTCTCCTGAAGCTGTTTCTGCTGTTCGGCGGTAATCTTGTTGGTTTCGATCCCTATTTTAATCTGGTTCCAGGTATCGGTGGATTTTTTCGCCTTCACCTCGTCGTTCAGTGCCAGTGCTCGTACCGGGTCTTGCTGATAAAGCTGACCACCAGGTGAGGTGGCTTGCAAGATAGCGGCATACGGATCGGCGGGTGCACCGGGTGCCTGGGGTGGAGCAGCAGGTGGTGCAGCAATACCGGCAGTGGGTGGTGGTGCGCCGGGAGCAGGTGGCGGTGTCATCAGACCGTTCCGCACCATGTCGTTCTGCAATCCACCGTTGACCAGCGCCTCGCGGGTAGGTGGTGCCGGTGGAGCGACGGGCGGGCCACCGGGCGTCATTGGGCTTGATGGCGCGAACGATGGTGGTGTGAAGGCTGGTGGACCACCAGGCGTGACAGCAGCGGGCGACGGTGATGTCGCCGGTACGCCGGTCAGCATATTGGCGACCGACTGCTTCCACTTAGCATCTTTCTGCTGTTCGTCGATACCTGTCTCAGCAACCATACGTGCCAAGCGGTTCTGGATGCGGTTCGTCTGAGCGGCGTCACCGTAAGCGGCCATCTCGGCGGCGGTCTGGATGCGCTGCTGACCTTCGTTATATCCGGCGCTACCTGCCTTAACTACATCATATGCTGTCAACATGTTGTCCATTTACGGACCTCCTGCTGCCCATGATGACGGGCCGACTGCTGATGGGTCATTATACGTGTAGCCAGCACTAGGGTTATATGTCATGCCGTTTTGTGTGGCGAGTTGGGTGTTTGCTAAATTATTCTGATAATTGTACGCCTGCAATCCGCCCATGAGCTGATTGCTGATATTACTGATGCCGTTCGCCTGTATCTGAGCACCTTGAATACCGAACTGCCCCTGGTTGGTAGCCGAAGTCATTAGGTTGTTGCCTGACTGGTTGGTGTAGTTCTGACCGGCACTCGACAACTGGTTGTTGGCGGTCTGACCTGTCTGCGCGACACCCGCCAGTCGGTTGTACACCGTGTTCTGTGCAGTGAGTCGGCTATTGTAGGCGTCGAGTTGTGACTGATAAGCTCGTTGATAGGCGTTCTGGTATTCCTGACTACCGGCCTGCTGACCGTAATTGGTCAAGGCCACGCCCATATTGCCGCTTCCCAGGTTACCGGCGGCGGAACCGGCGGCGGTCAGCGCATCCACGCCCTGCTGGTAGCGGAAAGCATAGCCGGGGTCTTGCGTGATTGTATTGGGATTGAAGTTGAAAGTCGGTGTAGTGGAGAACTGCCCACCGGGAGCAACACCAGCAGACAGCGTGTTGATCGCACCCGTGCCGGCGGACAGCCAGGGTTGGATGTTCTGCTGCTGCTGGTTGAACTCGTACAACTGGAGATTATTGGCGCTGGACGCGGCCTGCGCTTGCTTGTCGGCGGCACTCTGTGTAGCTCCAGCAGAAATCTCTGAGCTGGCGACACTACCGGCAACACCTGCAACAACAACACCGGCTGCAATAGCTGCTGCACCCATGTCAGTTCTCCTTCCGTGTTTCGTAAACCACGGGTGTATAGTCGAAAATCATTGGCACACCGCCTAAACTTGCTGTCATTTTTTGTGTTGCAAGTTTCTGTTTAAAAGTTTCTGCCGGATAATTTAACATATAGAAGTGAGCAAAGTAAACATCATTATCTTTCAGTATTTTAACTGTTCGATATATGTCTTCGTCGGTAACGCCTTTTTTGAGTACATTATTACGAAAATCTTCATCACCGCTCTCAACGCCAAACGCACATCCTTTTAATCCCCTACTTATAAGCCAATTTAACCGGTCTGCCGGTATGTCGGCCCTGATAAATGCAAAAAAAGGTATTATGGTATCCCCCCACGATGCACACCACTCGTCATCATAATACGGGCAAAGTTCGTCGGTAATGAACAGCAACTCGAAATCATATAGGGATCGCAATGCCACAACGTCGTCAGCCACCCTTGTTCTTATCCGTTGCTTACCGCTCTGGTGCTGCACTTCGCAGAATCCGCACTTACCGATGCAACCGCGGCTCGTTGTGTACGGTAGTTTGCTTACATTATAAAAATCTTTTATGTCACCGTCATAAGGATAATCTTTAAACAGATCGTAATCAGGTAAAGGTAAAGTATTCAAATCGACATCGTAGCAGGCGTGATCAAATACTTCAGTATTACCTTGTAGCAAGTAATTAACGATACCTTCACCATCACCTCGGCAGATACATACTCGACCATCGTATTTATTTGAATTATTGCGCCGATGAAATGTACCTCCCATAATCACATGGTCGGTATGTGCCAACGCTACATCTATGTAAGGCACCGACAAATCGAAATCTTTTCTTATTACGTGTGAAAACATAATGTATGAATCAGCAGGTAACTCAGCAACTCGTATGTGCCACTCGTCGAGATTACCGTCACCGACAAACAACTCGGTAGTAAATCCTGCTTCTTTCAATAAGGCACTCAGTATTGCGACACCGTTGTTATAGGCTATTGGTGCCGCATATACGAAGAAAAGGACTACCATCGGCGTTCGTCCTGTAACATGGAAAACCAGTGGATGTTAGAGTATTCGTCACGAATCAGCAGACCGTCACGTAGAATACCCTCTTTCTTAAACCCCAGGCGCTCGTGAAAATTGAGGTCAGTGAACCCTTCAAATGCGATACCGACCGCTCGACGGCATTCCAGTTCGATGAATACGTGATCAAACACCTGTCTGTAAATGTCTTTGGTCAACCATCTGCGTTGATATTCCGGCAGCACCGACACATGTATTGTCACTTCCAGTAGTGGTTGATAATTACTGAAGGTAATATGACCAACAACCGTGTCGTCAGCAGCTACCAGCACAAAGCCTTCACGTTGAGCGAACAAGCGGTCGGATGTGTTTCTGTCCCATCCCCACCACGGCTCACAGACGGTCGTTATCTGCCACAGGGTCTTAAAGTGTTTATGCTCCATCGGCATCAGTCTCATCGGCTCCCCTCCGCATACCAACCCATGATGATCCGCTTTACCGGGCTGCTGATCCGCAGCCGGAACACCAAGTCCTTGCAACGCCCCAACGACCGGTACAGCACCCGTTGCCGGTACTGGCCGATAGCTCCCATCGACCGGGTGTGCTCCGGCCCCCATGTCCTGCCACCGTCCTTACTGCGCGACAGACCGACGGACGGCGTGACCGCTGGCACGGCAAATACCACCAGCGGTGCAGCGGTATAACCGGTGCCGGCCGCTGTGACCGTCACGCTGGTAACACTACCGTTGGCCACCGTCGCCGTGGCGGTTGCTCCGGTGCCGTTACCGTCCGTTGACTGGAGCAGTACCGTTGGTGTGGTGATGTAGTCAGCACCATTGTACGTCACCGTCACACTGCTCACCCCGCCGCCCGCAAGCACCGCCACCGCCGTTGCTGGGGCGTTGACATCATTGCGCCCGACACCCACCTCCATGTCGATCTGAAGCTCATCAACGAACAGGTCGTCGAGAGTCTGCCCGTCGATCAGATGTTGGGTGATCTGTTCACAGATAATCGGCATACCGCAGTCAGTATTGAACTTGCTGTTGACCTCGTACAGATTACCCGAATACACGTCACCCACCAGGTTCAGACCGAAGGCATTAACATAGCAATTTGCCCGGTCCCGATGCACGCTATCGTCGGCATTATTGGCGGTGGACCGCTCATGCCACATCTGCGTGGTGGTATCGTACACGAACGTCCAGTCGTCAACCGGGTTGGTGATCTGATAGAAGGTGTGCCCCTCGGCACTATAGCAGAAGCCAAAACATTGCGTCAGGTCGGTAGACTTGCTCATTTTGTAGACGATGGACGGTGGGGTGATCGGTGTCGGTGTGTAGCCACTCAACTCCACCACACCGACAAAGCAGGTGTTGCCGTCGCCGTCACGCTCGTTGGCGAGGAAGAACGCTGAGTTGTTGCCGCGAGCAATCGTCCAGGGGGTGACGGCACCGTAGTCGATCACCGCGCCCTGCATACGACTGTACGGGAAGCCGACGGCAGTCGCCGTACCGTTATTGTAATAGACCTCACTGGTGTACTGCTTGATGAAGAATAACTGCTCGTGCAGATTGAGCAGACCCTGCACGTTATCCGATGCCGACTGCACTGGCGTAGTTGCCAAGGCGTTCCATGTCGTACCATCATATAGATTACTCGCTGATGCGCTCATGGTGCCATTGGTCACGATGAAATATCCGTCGCTGTACTCTATCTGTTGCGGTGTGACCGGGAAGCCGCCAGTGCCACCAGCAATCGTTGTGAATACCGCAGTTACCACGTTGTAGACGTACCCGTTGACGCCATCAACCACCATGACCTGATTACCACCAATGCCCGCTGACAACAGGCCGTTTTGGCTCATGGACACACGGCCTGTGGATGTTGCGAGCGACCCCAGGACGGTAACGGCACCAGCACTATCGATTGACACCAGCTTATTACTCTCCACGGCATAAATCAGACCGTTGAAGCCTATTGACCCTCGTACCGCCGACGCCAGACCGCTACTGAACAGGCGCTTTCCGGGTGCGCCGATCAGCATACCGATACCTTTCTGGTTGCTGCCGGCGCTCAACTCAGAATACAGGTTGATGAAGCGTTGCGACTCGAAGGCGTCTGAGCGGCCATGATAAGCGTTGGGGATAAATCCTAAACGCATAAGTATTCTCCTTGACAGTGAGGTATTGATGGGATAAATTCCATTACATACCTATTTTTGAAAAGGAGATTCCGATGGCTATAAATTCGGGCGGATATGTCACTAAAATAGTAAGAGGTAAAATATGTTATGTTCACAGATTGGTTATGGAAAAACATATTGGACGACCTCTTACTAAAGATGAGCATGTACATCATATTAACAAAATAAAAACAGATAACAGAATTGAAAATCTGCAAATAATATCTAATAGCGAACACGGCATTCTTCATGGTTTATTAAATCCTCCTACCGTATGTTCAGTGGATGGTTGTACCAAACCGACTAAAGGTTTTGGCTTATGTACCCTTCATTATCAACGTAAAAGAAAAGGAATTGATTTTTCTATTCCAATTCGTCCCGAAAAAGGGTTATATCCTCATTGTACCATTGAAGGTTGTACCAAACCCCACAAAGGTAAAGGTTTGTGTACGCTTCATCTTAACAGACTCAGGAGTACAGGTACTACGGACGATCCTGTTCGTGTTACAGGTTGTCTTATTGAAGATTGTATAAATACTCATTATGCCCACGGATACTGTCAAAAACATTACAACAAGCTGAAAGTATATATGTTTTACAGGTAAGTGGCTCACGGTCAACTGATCCAATCGCCGGACATGATATTGTTATTCACCTGACCGCCTGTACTCGGCATGTCCATACGCGCCACCGGTAGTCTGTGGTTGCTGTTCTCGACAATTTGCATGGCAGCACGAGCATCGTGCAACAAGTCAGCAGGCACCACACCTTTACGCCCCATCGGGCGCCAGATTTTTGTCGCCAGGTTCTGAACGATGCAGTCGTAATAAATCGGTTGGAAGGTGACGTTATCAGTCAAATTGACGAACTGTGTGAGATATTTTTGGCTGTTGATGAACAGCGTGTAGATTTGGTCAGGTATTCCATAACAACTGATCGTACCCATTTGCGGTAAAGTCTGTTGTGTCATACCGGCGTCATAATAGATGGCATCAGGGCGGGCAGTAGTAACCAGTTTATCATCAAACGAGTCGTAAATCTCCAGTTCAACCACGTACACCGGATAATCAATATTGGCTGAGTCACGGATGAACGCACTGTCGATGGAAATAGGTTTATCGGTATTGAAGTTGCCACTGGTGCCAATGGTATAGACACGCTGACCGGGGTTAAGAGTGAAGCCCTCCTGAATAGTCGCCGCTAACATAAGCCGGCGACCAGACCAGGAGTTGAGCATCAGATTGCAGTGACGCATACACTTCTGAAGCTCCGATGCTTCTGGAACTTCGTCAAGACTTGTTGCCCCGATGACCTCCATTGCCGCGATGAACAAGTCCTGGACGAGCATGCGTTACTCCGATAGGTGTTTAATTATGGTAATTATCTCACAGACAGCAAGACCGATCACACCAATGATAACCAACAACATGCCGACCGTGCTCTCATACTCAGCATGCTTTGTGCGTACCCGAACGAGCATGAGCTACCTCTTTTTCTTGGCCTTCTTGTGCTTGGGTAATCCCTTTTCCTTCGTGCTGGCGAAATCATGCAGTTGTTTGCCGGACATCTTGAGCACACCCTTGTTTTTCTTTTTGACCTTCTCCGGGTGGTGTTCGGCGATTGCCATCAGTTTGCGCTGTGCTTCCGACTTAGCGGGCATGTTGTCTCCTTTATTTTTTGCGTCGTGGCGCGGCGGGTGCCGTAGGTGGCACCGGTACGTCGGTAATCGGCACCAGGCCGGCATCGGTCAACTGCTCCTTGAGCCGCTTGATCGTCGCATTCATGTCGGTAAAGGTATCCTCGAAATCCTGTTGCATCTCGGCGATCATTTCATCCTTGGCGGCGAGTGCTTCATTCAGACTCTTGATCTCGTCAGCAAGCGGTGGTGCGTCGGATACAGTCACCTCGTCCAGCACGTTGTACGGTTTGACTGGCGCAATCACGACTGCTTCCTTCTCCAGGTCATTGGGGTCTTCCACCCATCCCTGATTGAGATGGTAGTTCAGAGCTTCTTGCGTCGTGACAGTGTACGGATCACAGTTTGTTTTGTACAGTTCTACCGGTTTCATTTCAACCCTCCCAACTAACGTATTGTGAATGCAGCCCTTGTTCCGTCTTTCTCGTAAGCAGTACCACATTTCCTGCAAACATACCAATCGCCTTTTTTACTTTTTACTGTTTCTTTATCTTCGGTTTCTCCGCATTTAGGGCATTTCATTTCGCCCCCCTCTTGAGTAGTCTGGCTTTTTTCTTGCGTGCCTCAGCACGTCTTTCCTTTGTACGCTTGTCCTTCAATGCCTGCTGCTTTTCAGTCAGTGGCTTCTTAACCTTTTTCGCAGGCGGAAAGAGCGGTTCAGGCTTGTCCGGTGGCTCTGGGGCCGGTGTCATGTCGCCGGCCAGAATTGCTTCTGTCAGGATGTCGATCATGATCACACCTCGAAATAGGCTATGCAACCCACCAGTTTTTTCGGAATGCCCAACAGTTCGTTGACGGCCTGAATGACGCCGGGCCACGACTGATTATAATCATGAATAGCGATCATCTTGCGGCATTTCGGCAACCATGCTTCGATATCAGCCTTGCACCCCTCATAGGTATGCTCGGCGTCAATAAACACCATGTCGAACGTATCCTCAGCATGAATAAAAGCAGCATCGACGGACCCGGCACGGCAGATTACCAGCTTCGGATTGTCGTACCCACCGGTATTGTCAAGAAACCGTGTAAACACATCCTCGGTAGCCGCCATACTTTCCAAGCTACCGTTACTTGCCGGGTCATGACCAGTCCAGTTGTCAACGGCCAGCACACAACCTTTAACGCCGGCCAACAGCGCCATGGTGCTTCGCCCTTTCCAACTTCCTACCTCGGCTACGGTGTCCATCTGTTGTGCCGTCTCGTAGAGCCACTGCAACTCGTCTTCGGTCATGAAACCGTCAATCTTCAGTGCTTTCAACACCGCTTCCGGTCGTGGGCGGCTCAAATACTCATGCAGGTTGCCTTTGTAGTCCTTGCCGCCGGCATGTGTGAAGGTGATGTTCGGCAGCACCCACATCTCGCCGCCGATTTTTTCCCACAGATGACAGAAGCCGAAATCATCATAGAACATACGGCCGTTAATCAAAAATTCCCCAAAAAAATTGTAGGTCGGCTGATTGGTCATGCCGTCGTTGTACAGCAGCTCTGGGTAGGCTTCTTGCATGCGGGTAATAGCGGTACGACTGATCTTCATGAATCCTGTAGCCAACCCCTCGGCCATCAGAACACCCTCGTTGAAGACAACGTTATCGGTATCGCTTTTCTTCAGGCGCACGGCATATTCTTCTGAATCCTGTTTCTTCGGGTAGGCGCCGCCGATAACATCCTCTTTGGAAATGATCAGGTCGTGGAAAGCACCAGGTGCAAAACCCACATCCGAGTCGATGAAGATCATGTGCGTGCAGTCGGATTGCATGAACTTCCTGACCAGATTATTGCGGGCCATTGAGATGTACGGCAGGCCAACTTCGTAGCAGAAATTGAACGGGATATTACAGGCCAATAAGACCTGAAGCGCGTTCATCAACGATTGGTGACAGTTGCAAAAAATCTTCTTGTCATGCGTCGGCACGGCAATGAAAATCTTCAAGCCTTGATACATCTCCTTCAGTTTTACTTCGATACCGTCATCCATTTGTACTCTCCCCCTCCAGGTTGTGCGGCCTGTCAGGCCGATGTCTCTTTGATGATGTCCCACTTGACCAGTTCCAGTACACCGACGATCTCAGCGTAGGTGATAATCTGTTCCTCGCGGCAAGTATCCACAAGGTTGTTGATGTCTGCCACCAGCTTGTCGATCCGCTCCTGTCTGCTCATAGTACCCCTCCAGTTGTGTTAACGGCTAGGTGTAATGCTGTAAAAATTTACACCTAGCCGCCATAAATTACGGATTGTTCCTCTTGATGTTGTCTTTTGTCGCCAGAATATGTGTCAGGTTCAGTGCTGCTTGAGTGAACCGTAACGCATCTTCGGACTTCTCAGTACCTGTGATTCTTTCCGTCAACCGCTCAATTGCCTCTTCGATCTTCTTTTCCATGGGTTTTACCTCCAAAGGAATTTATACAGCTACCTTGACGGTATACCGCAACCACATGATAGCGTCAAGAAAATAAGGCGGCAGGCTGTCACACCTGCCGCCTATATGTTACGCCGAACCTTTCAGGGCGCCGATGCCAGCTTCGCAAAGACCCTGTTGCAGTTCGTTGACCAGATTGAGGGTCTGGCCGTCGCCGGTACGGGCGCACAGAGCGACCCAGGAGCCAGGGGCACCAGCACCAGGACCGACAGCATTCATCACGCCAATGGTGTACTGCTCGGACACTGGAGTGACGGTGGTTGCCGTCACGTTCATGAAGTTGATGCCGAGGGTATTTGCCGCCGTGACACGAGCACCGCCGATTACCAGCCCGACGGTAGCCGACGGTTTGTTAACGAAAACTGTAGATGGGCTGGAGTTGATGTACGGCAACGGCGTGACTGTGAAAGTCTGCTCAGCGGAGGTATGTGCGGCCACGCTGGTTGGGGTCAGGGTAGCGGTCAACACCGTGAACGGCACCAACGGAGTCTGCGACAGGACGGTAACACCGTAAACCTCGGTAGCGGATGGCGTGACTGCCGCACCGGATGCGTTGACGAACGGGATCTGGAAGGTGTTTGCTGCCGACACGCGACCCGTACCGTTGATGATGCCCGCCGAGTTAGTAGGCTTGGAAGTGCCGACGATAATGTCGGTTGCCAGCAGACCGTTGATGGTCAGAGACTGCTCGGCGGAGGTCTGCGAGGCGACCGACACCAAGCCAGTACCAACAACGCCATAACTGGTGATGTGGTTGCAGGGCGGCAAGGTGTTCAGACCGGCGATGGTGTACGCCTCGGAAGTCGGCGTAACAGCAGCCGAGGTCATGTTGACGTAGGTAAGGGCGATCTGGTTGTTGGCAACCACACGAGCGTTAGTTACGGCGACACCGGCGTTGGTGGTCGGCTTGGTGACAGCAACCGCCATACCAAGGGTAATCGCGTTACCACCCAGGAAGGTGACAGTCACGTTGCCGGAAGTATAACCGCTGCCGAGGTTGGTCATCTGCACGCCAAGTACCGTACCGGAAGAAGACATGATCGGCAGGGCACTGGCACCTTTACCGGGACCAGGGTTGATGTTCGGGTTGCCGGCAAGCTGCGGGTTGGCGATGGTGTTGGCGCCGGACAGCGTAGGTGCGAACTGGATATTGGAACCGGCAATGGTCGTGGCACCGCCGAAAGTGGTGTCGGTGAATACGATGGTCGGCGGAACAATATAGTTGGAACCGTTGGCGGTCATCGTGACGCCGGTGATTTGACCGGCGGCATTGACGGTGGCCGTACCAGCGGCGGTAACAGGTACCAAAGCGAACGTCTGCTCGCTGACCGTACCGACACCGGCCACACCGGAACCGGGAATCGCCGCCGGGGTGAGAGTCTGCGAGTGGATCGGCATATTGCGAAGGATGCCGACATTGTAGACGCCCGACGCAGTAGGCGTGAGTGCCGCAGCAGTATCATTGCTGAAAACGAACTGAAGCGTGTTGGCGGCACTGATACGGGCGCCATGCAGACCGAGACCCGCCTGGGGGCCAGCCACCATGTTGATTGCCGCCACGAAGTCGGTAGTCAGTGGGCCGTTACCTGCGGTCGTACCGACAGTCAGCGACTGCTCGGCGGTGGTGTTCGCCGCCACACTGGCCGGGGTGAGGGTCTGCTGATAGGTGACAATCTGTGCGCCAGTCGTCGGTACAGCAGGTGCCTGAAGACCGCTGGCGCGTTGCGGCACAGGCCCGCTGTTGTACATCGAAACAGGATCGTTCGGGCCATTCCCGAGAGATATACCATCAATCGCATCGCCTGTGTAAACTCTTGTGCTCATAGTTTTTTCTCCTTACCCGCCGACTTAACCGCCGGCGGGTGGCTGATGTTGGTTATCGCGTTACACGACAAGCGAGTTGCGCCCTGGTCGTCAGGTAGCCGAACAGCACGTCGAAACGGCTGATGTACAGGCGGTTGATGATGTCAAAACCACGCACGAACGACAGGCTGATACCATCAGCAGCCTCGCGATATGCCATGTCCATGCCTTTCGGCAGGTCCAGGTCAGCGGTCACGAAGGTGAAGGCATCCTTGTGGTAGGACAGGTTCTGCCCGTAAGTGGTGTTGGCCGCGCCAGTAGCGAACACGATTGCCCCGCCGTTGGTCGGACTGGCCGATACGTTCTGGTAGGCACCGCTGGTGATGATCTGCGGGTTGATAACGAACGGGATCAGACCATTGGCGTCAGCGGTGTAGAAGCCCTGAGTGATCAGCACGCCGTTGGTGAAGACGGCGGGCGTGTAGTAGGTGGACGTACCCACGGCAACGGAGAACTGCTGAAGGGTACCATAGTTGGTCTTCGCTTCAGGGTGAACCTTATTGCAGCCGGCGGCGGTAAAGACGGAACCAACCGTCACGGTGGCGCCGGGAGTCCAGCCGGAAGTATTCAGAATGCTGCCTTGCTGACCGGGGCCGTTGACGACCACGTTGGCCGAGCCAAGCATCGTACCGTTAGTGTGGGTCGGCACCAGTTCGTTCTCGAAGAAGTCGAAACCCGACAGGTGGCCCATCTCGCCTTCGAGGTACTGGCTGGAGATGGATTTGCTCGGATTGAAGGCGTTCTGGAGGCCGTTGACCAGGCCGGCAGAGGTCACGCTGTCGAGCTGCACAAAGCGAGCCGAACCTTTGGGGGTGAGCGACTGGTTGAGCAGGGTCTTAGCGTTCAGAAACGGCAGGATAGTGGCTGGGGTCACGCCAGCAGTACCGACAAACTGATACACGTCGGAATACAGGCGGCTGAACACCTCGGACTCAATGCTTGCCGTGATCTGCGCCATGCAGGGGTCGAGAAACCGCTCACCGAAGTCCTCGATACTCATGGTCAGGTCAATCGAGTTGATATCGAGATCGGCACCGCATACAGTGGAGACGACCAGCGTTTCCGACTGTTCAGAAGTGGACTGCGGCACGGCAACCAGGCCACGGCGGGCGACATACTGGTTGGGCAGGCGGACGCGGAGCGTCTGACCTATCTTGGCGCCGGATTGGGCGAATTGGTCGTCGTATTGCCTCCCGATCGTCCCAATGAACGCCGGTTTACTGTGAAGGATCGCGAGCGCTTTGCGGGTCACCTTCAGGTCGGTAAGAAATGTACTCATGAATTAGCTCCTTTTGCGTCGCTCCACAGCCCTCAGCCTTTCACGATTGAGGTATTCCTGCATCGGTACTTTGTCGTCATCATCAACGACGGTGCTACCGCCACCAAGAGGCTTAACCGGTTCAGGGGCTGATGTGACATGCTTCACGACAGGTTGTGGTTTATTTAAAATTCCTGCTTCAATTCGTCCAATCTCTCTCAGTTGCGTGACTGGTGACAGCGCGGCCAGTCGCAACACTTCGGCTTTGTTGTTGGCAAAATGTCTGAGCAGCTTGGGACCGACATCCGACTCGCGGATGGCGTCCTGCATAGCATCGGTCAGCGGCAAGTGGTTCGGCCCAGGCAGGTGAAACGTGTTGGCGATGTTCACAATGTCGGGATCGAGCGCCGCTTCTTCAGCCAGGCGACCTTTAAAGGCCGTGACCTGCTGCTCGACGGTCTGCTGTTGGCGGTTCTGCTGGTTCTTGCTGTCGAGCCGTTTCTCGACATTATAGGTCGTCACGTCGATGACATACTGGCGGTCAGCTTTCTGCCAGACCTTGTGCGCCGCCTCGTAATCAGCATAATCCTCATACTGATTGGCCTGGGGTTCGACCGGCGCTTCGGGTGGACCTGCTGGTGCGACCGGTGCTTGAGGTACGACCGGTGTGGCAGGACGTTCAGCCAGACCACGGTAGTATGCTGCTTCTTCACGAGCGGTACGGGCGTCAGCTTCAGCGGCCTGACGACGGGTACGTTCGGCTTTGACTGCGGCAAGTCGGCCTGCTTCGGCGGGATCACCACCGGCGTCAGGCTCTGCGGGTTCTGCTGGCTCGGCAGGTGTCGCCGGTTCAGCAGGTTCGACGGGTGTCGGGTCGGTTGTCTGTCCGCCACCGTTCAACTCTGGATTGTCAAAGACCGGACGCACTAATTTTCTCAACATGTGTTGCTCCCTCTCGCCCTTCAGACACGGCGGCTGTCATGTGTTTACTACAACGCCCGTTAAGGCCGGCGACGCCGTGGTGCTTTATTTACCCTCACCCAACATCTCCTTGGCATGCTTTGCAGCAGCACCGATGCTGGTAGCAATCTTGATTTCTTCGCCTTTGGGTCCGTAGCACGACACGGTAAAACCGTTATCGGCCTGGGTGATCCGCACGCATTTCTTTTCGCGGTACTGAGCGACTGTCGGTTCAGCAGGAGTTGACCGCTTACGGGTGGTTTTCTTTTTGGCTGTCGTCATCAGTTTTTCCTCCGATATTGTTCCACCGTCGGCTCAATAGCCTTCTTGACCTTTGCCGTGCCGACCTTCTGTTGTTGAGTTTTGTTCAGCACGACTTCGCCTTTATGAACCAGATGCTTGCCGGTTTTCTTGACCTTACCGCCCTTCTTAAACCCCTCAGCAGCCTTCTTAGTTTCCTCGTCATTATGTTTCTTGGCAGCATCAGCGGCACTGGCGGCATACCCGCTACCCAGGTCCGACGGTGCCGGCTTCTTGGGTTTGGGGGTAGAGGTTAACATATTCTTGATCTTCTCGTAGGTTGTCGGCTCTTTCTTGTTGTCAGCCATTTTACGCCTCCACAGCAGGTAATTGTTGTTCCGCTGGGTGCGGCAGCGGCGAGTGTAGTTCGGCCAGCACCGTTAGAATTTGTTTTCGCATTTCCTTATCGGTTTCGTCCTTGGACTCGTGCATCGCCTGATACAACTTGACCAAAGCCAATTTCTGCTCAACCAGACCTTTCTGTTGTTTGATACCTTCCGTCTTGGCTTTTTCCTGCATCAATATCAATTGTGGTGGCGGTGGCGGTTGGAACGGCTTCTCACCCTCGTGCAGCGGTGCCAGACCCGGTGGCAAGATCTTACGGATACGTGAGGCCAGTTTTTCGCCCTGGTTGTTGTCCATGATACCTTCGATGATCAAGTCACCACCGATCTTGCCGATCTGCGGTACGGAGTTGATCAGTGACAACATCTGCTGTGATGCTTCCTGGCGGGCGGTCGCGTAGGACGGACCAACTGTGACCACAACCTCGTACTTGCCTTCGGTGATGTCGTTTAGCTTCGCCGCATCATCACCGCGCTGATACATCTCAACCAGCTTCGCTGGATTCATACCCTTGTAGGTTTGCGGGTATTTTTGTAGCTTCTCGATAGCAGCCTTGACCGTAGTATTGATCGGCACTACGGTTTCCGTGTCGTCGATATTACGGATACGTACATCACGCTCGGTATCGTACAGCGCAGGAATCATGCTATTCATTATCTTGGCGGAAAACTCGATAGCCCGGTTGAGCTTGTAAGCATACACGTAGCTGCCGATGTCGGACGGCTTCTGCTTGGCAACTACCGCGGCTCCGGTGCGTTCCGGCCCACCCTCCCCGATGTCACCGCCGAAAATGCCGATGATCCGCTTCAAGTTCTCCGTGGCGCGAGTGACTTGGTTGAACAGGGCGACCGGTGGCTGACCAGGCTGCTGACGGATCGGCGGCGGTGCCGGCACGCCTGACTCCACGTCCATATTGTAGAGCAGGAAGGGATTGTTCTTGACGTTGGCGTTCTTGTAGTCATCCTCGAAACCTTCCACCTGGCGTGGGGTCAACATGTAAGGTGCCTTGGGTGACAGGGCGATGTGTTCAGCAAGCGCCGTCTCACTGTAGTTGACCATCTTCTGGGCATCACGGGCATCGCGGATCAGACCCTTATTGTAGGTCTTGCCCTCGATATTTGACGTGACGCCGAGCACCTGAACCAGTGGCACGTACTCACCAGGAATGTCCTCACCGTCGAGTAGCTTGGCGACATGATCCTTATCAGACATGTCACGGGACTTCGCCGCACCGAGAATACTGGTTGCAGTCAACGTGTAGTGCTTGACCGACTTGATGTAGGTGGGACGCTCTTTGACGATGACAGGTGGACCGTCAGTAGGTTGAGGTGCCGGCAACATGACTGGTGATTGCATTGGCAACATTCCTGGCGCGGAAGCAGGCGGTTGAGGCATGTTGCCGGCAGGGGGTGCGGGCATCGCAGCGGCGGGCGGTGGTGCCTGCGGTGGTGCGGGTGGGAGTACAGGCAGGGGAGCAGCTTCACCAGGGGAGGGGGCCACAGCGCTTCCGCTCAACCCTGCCTGTTTATTGCTGTTGTACTCGGCTATGAGCGCATCAGCTTCTTCCTTAGTAATGACCATGCCGTCTTCCATCAGGCACATCATCACCTTTTCACTCTTGACGACGTAATATTCTGCCACCGTGACGGCGTCGCGGTCGTAGTACAGTTCGTCCTTCAAACCGAGGCCCGACTTGATCAAGTCGGCAGGCCAGTCGGCATCGGGCCATTCCGCCTCGAAGTCGCTACGGGAATACTTGGTCAGCACAAAGCCGTACTTCGCGTCGGCGCCGGCCTCGTCCTTGCGGAGCGGATCGAGATAGACATTGAACGGATTCTGGATGGCTTCCAGGTACATTTCCTGAATGAAGGGGTTTTCTTCGGTATAGCGGGTAAGCACACGCCACGCGCCATAGCCACACGCAACCTGACTCTTGCCGGCAGTCATGTAGATATCTTCGCCGTTGGAGCGGTATTCGGTGTTGGAGATGATGCCTGACCTGATTTTGGCTATATGTTGAGATGACTTGTGGTCGCCGGGCTTGACCTTGGCACGCGCACGGTTGTGCAGCATTTCACCAACAACCTGATTGACGAAGACAGGAAACAGGGGAACCTTAAGACAGGGGCGACCTTCCAGCTTACGACGCTTGATTTCATCATCGTCCCAATGATTATCGCCGTTGAGCATTCGCAGACAGTCGATAGCATCCTTGCGGTTATGTTCGTCCGCTTCGACGCATTTCTTCAACTGCTTCTTGACCTTATCAAGAAACTTCTGAACCTTGTCATCAGCAGACGTACTGCCAGTATCAATTTTTTCTTTACGTGCCATAAACTCCCCCGCGAGTGCGGGCACTTGTCAACTACACCAAAGGTATTTTGCCGTATATCTTTACGCCTTGTAGCACAGTTGTCAAGCATAAAAATAGGCGGTAGCGCAAATAATGCGTACCGCCTATCGGACTTACTGGTGTGATGATGTGCTACTACAGCTTGGAATACCCATTTTCAAACGCCAGTGCCGGCGAGTAGCTGGTGTACTGGACGGTTTCGCCCTGCTCCAGCGGATAGGCGATAAAATAGCCGCCGATCTGCGGCTGGTTCTTCTGCATCCAGGCATCACTGACCACGAACTGCTGTGCGATCACCCCGCAGACGAGGGTGTTGCCTTGGATCGCCGTGATCTTACCGGCGTTCACCTGCTTATGGCACTGATACAACGGCATCGGAAAGCTGGTGGATACACCGGGCTGTGCCGGGGTGTCAGTAGCAGCGGGCGGCTCGGCAGCTGGCGGCTCGGCAGCGGGCGGCTCGGCAGCGGGCGGCTCGGCCGCGGGCGGCTCGTCAGAGGGCTGCTCGTCAG
>VFSW01002717.1_pt1 | contig 26666 bp, 49 predicted proteins | sample 5358111 | NCBI WGS metagenome assembly VFSW01 (sample SAMN11554181, study PRJNA540505) | mine drainage metagenome | isolation source: sediment from site ElyBrook_90M | place: USA: Ely Copper Mine, Vershire, VT | collected 2017 | reverse complement strand
CGGGCATGCTGTTTGCTCCCCTCGTCAGTCAAAGAAACGGATACGCGGGCCGGTGCCATGCCGCAAGCGCGCGAGTGCGTAGCCCGTCGTGTCCACCTGATCGTCGTGCGCGGCACGCGGGAACCGCACATGCTCGTCAATCCACTCGGCCAGCCACGGCGCCGCATCCGGGAGCAACACCTTGCCCGCCTCGCACAAGGGCGAGACGCCCTCCGCGCGGCTGACTTTGCTGCCCTCGGCGGGCACGCCAATGATCGGCAGGTTGGATTCCCGCACAAGCACCTGTATGGCTGACTGTCCGCTCGCCTTATCTTCGATCAGCACGGCTTCCGGTGTCCACCGCGCCGCCTGATCGCGGATGGCTTGCACGAGACCGGGGAACGGCACGCGCGCCCGCCAGATGTCGAGCAAGTAATAGTCGCGCCCGTCGGTGCCCCAGGTGGCAATGACGCTATAATCGCTCGCCACGCCATCCTTGAAAGCCGAGTCCACCGCTTGTATGGTGCTCGTCATGGTGGGCAGCGTGCGGTAGCGGCGGTCAAACCACTGGCGCTGAAAGATGACGCCTGAGACGGGCGTGGGTCGTTGCTGGTAGAGCGCGTACCACCAGGCGTCGCTCTCGATGGTTGCGCGAATCTCGGCAAGCGTGGCGACGCTGAACCGTTCCGGCCACAGCGCATCGCCTTCACGTCGTCCCAGCGCGTCGGCTTCTTCCGCCAGTGCTGGGAAACTGACGACTTCCCAGGCTTCGCCGCTGGACTTGAGCAGATGCCCGGCGAGATCTTCATCATGCCAGCGCGTGAGCGTAATGACAATGATGCCATTCGGCTCTAAGCGCGTGTAGGCCGTCGATTGAAACCAGTCCCACAGGTGTTCGCGCCGCACCGGCGATAGCGCTTCTTCAGCGTTTTTGATCGGGTCGTCAATGATAAAGACATCGGCGCCGCGGCCGGTAATCGGGCCGCCCGCGCCGGCCGTGGTCATGCCGCCAGCGTGGTCGGCAAGGTCCCAGCGGTTCGCGGCGCTGCTATCGTCGCGCACCCGCACGCCGTAGAGTTGCGGCCCCCATTCGGTCAGCACGTCGCGCGCCTTGCGGCCCCAACTGGCGGCGAAGTCGGCTTCGTAGCTGGAGAGGATGACGCGATGCTCAGGATGCGTGGCGAGATACCACGCCGGGAAGTAGTGCGAGACGAGCGACGACTTGCCGTGACGCGGCGGGCAGAAGATCATCAGCCGCCGCACATCCCGTTGCGCCGCCGCCAGGAGCATGCGGTTGAAGTGCCGCACGTGCGCGGGCAACTCGTACTTGCCGTTGGTCGCCAGATACGCTAGACCCGCCGGGCTAGCGGCTAGCTTCGCTATCTGCGCGCTCTGCGATGGCGTCAAGGATGCCGACGGCTTCGACGGTGTGCGCGGGTCCATTGAGAAGGGCTGTGATCGCATCGGCTATGCCCACTAGGCGCTCGCCGCCACTGGTGATATCGACGTGCGTCTGTTCACGGAACTCCGGGCAGCGCGCGCGCGCCAGCGCCAGCATCAGGCTATCGCTATACACGCGCTCCATCACTGGCTGACCTTTGAGCATGACCACGCGCCCGGCGCTCACCATCGGGCGCTCAACGCCTTCCACCGCGCGGCGGTGCAATTCCGCGCGAATGGCGTCGGCTGCCTCCGCTTCCGCCTGGTGAAACCGCACGCTGAAATTGTCGTCGTGCTCTTGCCAGTGATAGATGGTATCGCGGTGCGTATCGGCCACACGTGCCGCCGCCGTCAGGTTGCCATGCTTGGCGAACTCGGCCAGGAACACCGCTTGCGCCGTCCGGCGGCGAATCAATTCGAGCTTGGCGGTACGGCGGCGTGGCTTGCCGATGGGTTTGTCGGGTGTGCTCGGCATGGCGGTATCCAGACAAAAGCCCCTGCTCGGAGACACGAGGTCTCAGCAGGGGCGCTCTTGGGCGGGCGTGGGCGAGACGCTGGCGCGATAGGTGCTAACTAGGCCGATTGCTCGGCGAACGGCTCGGCGCGATGATAGCGGCCGTAGCGATACGACCGCACCTGTTTGTGTAGACGATCTGACATGCGCGTTAGCCACCCGTCCGTATGGCCGATGGCGTCCGCTACGTCCAGGAAGTCGGCGCCGTCCCGCTCATAGAGCAGGATCGCCTGATAGGCCAACTCGCCATCGCGGTAGGTCGCCATGTGCTGTCGCACGCGCGTGGCGACGTAGGCATTCAGCCACCATCGGCGATCTTGCAGGTTCTCGACCGCGAACACGGACGCGAGCGCCAACGAGAGATACCGCGCGAAGGGGTGCGCGTACGCCGCGCCGCCGAGCCGGCCGTCCACTTCGTGCCGGTGGAGCGTCAGCGGCTCGTCACTCTGACTGAGGTTGCTCACTGACGGGGCTTTCTGACGGCGCGTCCGTCGGTTGCTCAGGTTGGGTTTCGGCTTCTTGGGGCTGTGCGGCCTGCACTCCGACTTCAGCCCCGACGGCTTCAGGCTCGACAAGCGCCAGCGCGGACGCGGGGTACCGCACGTGTTGTGGCGCGGCTTGCATCGGCACGCCTTCGATTTCGACGCTGTGCGGGACAGCCACGGTTACGGCGTCCGCATCGGCGGCGATCACGGTGCCGGTGCGGCCAAAGAACACGAGGCTCTTGTCAATCATGGTGACGGTTTGGCCGGGCTGGAAGGTCGGCATGGTCGGCTCCTGAATGAGAAAGGCGGGTGTAGGGTTTAGTGTCGGCTAGTACCGGGAGACAACGTTTGTGGAGGCTGCACACCTACACCCGCGACTATCATACCTGACTGTTTGCGGGCATGTCAAGAGATGTTAGCTAAGTGGGCTAGGAGGCGTCGGATTGACGTTGCTGGGCGGCGCGCTTGCGAGCGGCATCTTGCTCAGCGCGCTTGCGCTCACGGCGCGCACGCTGCAAAGTGTTCCGTTTTTCTCGCCAGGCTGCCATATCTGCTGGGTTTCGTTCAAGTGATTCACGGTGTCTCGCCCACCATTCACGCCAGTAGCCCTCATCTCGTCGCTTCTCTCTCACAAGACGCGCCCATTCCCGATTACGCATATACCAACTATGCGAAGCCGCGCGATGCTTGGCAGTATTGTTGAATAACTTGCGCTTCGCGCGCAGTCGGTCGGGGTTATTGGCCGCCCACTTGTTCCATCGTTCGCGGTTATTCTTGCGTGCAAGTATTCGCTTCGCCCACTTATCCCGTCGCACTTGCTCAGGGTCTTTCGCCTGGGCATGCTCTTCTGCCTTGCGTCGCGCGCGTTCCTCCGCCTCATTGCGGGCGCGGTTCTGCTGAGCGGCCAGATATGCCGCATCGTCGGCATAGGCGCCCCGGTCAAAATCGCGTTGTTTGGTCATGCTGGTATCTCCTCTGTTTCACCCAGCACAGCCGCAAGGGCGCGTACGACTGGCTCTAGGCGCTCTATCTGCTGGCGCAAACTCCGCTCGCGCGTCTCTAGCCGCTTCACATGCTGCTGCATGCTCGTGACGCGCTCTTGCGCTTTTCGCGCGCCTTCCTCGATTCTCGCCCGCCATTGTTCGCCGGCTGCTGCCTCTCTGCGAAGCGAGTCTAGCCGAGGTTGATCCTGCCGGTGCATGTCAATCTCTGCCGTCAACCGATCCATGATGCGCGTCGTCTGCCAGGCGTCTGCCGTTTTGATGCTCACAGGGACATGCGGTAAGGCGCGTGTCAGTAGGTTGATATAGTCGGCTAGCGCGCCCTCGACAGATTCGCGCGATACGCCTTCATGGTCGGCTGCCTCTGCGATAGGCGCCGGTTCGCCATACCAGATGCTCTTGAGCGCACGCTGGACGGCCAAGTATTCGCCTCGCCCCAATTGCGGCATTCCGCTTGCCATCTCCCCTTACTCCTCTCCGCTCGTCACCCTTTGCCGCCGCGTGGGCAGCTGTATGGACACCATGCCGCGTTGCTCCGCACGCACCAACCGTGCGACTTGGCGCAGCGTCAGATGCGGGAACGCGCGCCAGACCTCGGCGACGCGGGCGCGTTGGTCGGTGGTCACCATATCTGACACTCTCCGATCACCAGATGCACCGTCGGGTCAATGCACGGCCGCACTGGCTGGACGCCGTAGACGCTGGCGATATCGCCGACGCGCGGGGTACAGGCAGGGCCGCTGAACACGTAGACGCGCGGCTCACAGTCTTCCAGCCACACCGCCCAACCATCGACGCTGCCAGCGATGCGCGACACCCGCACAATCCGGTGATGCGCCCAGGTCATCTGCTGTTGCTCGTCGCTCATGCCGCACTCTCTGCTTTCTTCGCCTTCGCTCGTTTCACTGGCGCCTTGCGGGGCGCGCGGTCGGTCAGCTTCGCCATGCGCTGATCGTAGGTCAGCGGCTTGGGACCAGGTTTCCGCCAGTCGATGCCCTGCGCCCGCGCCCAGTTGCGCACCTTCTCGATATGCCAGCCAGTCTCATCATCGCGCCCGTGTAGCCACCGCCAGGCAAAGTCCTTCTCTTGCCAGAGCGTCGCTTCCCTACGGAAAGCAGCTACACATGTTGGACAGTATTCCCGCTTGGGTAAATGGGCGCCCGGTTTGCCGCATCTCGCGCATGGGTCAGTCGCCTCGGAATTGGGGGGTCTGCCTCTACCGCGCGGTGTCGCGTCAGAATTGTTTACATCGTCGCCAGTCGTGCTTGTCGCGCTAGTGGCCAGTCCTGTGAGTCTCGCGTCCATTCTCGCGCCTTTCTCGTGGTCGTTGCTTCACGCTGCGCTCTCCCCATCGTTCTGCCGCATCGACCGCTCGATCAACATCTGCCGCCAGTGGCACAGTAGCAACGCCGCCGACTCCGCTGGGTAGGCATCCCATAGACTGTCGCCGCTGGCCTCATGGTCGATCTCGATCAGCACGTCATGGCGCACGGCGGCGCGCACGAGCACGTCCACCAGGTCGAGATACCAGCTGGCCGAGGGATGCGCCAGGCGATGCGAAGTCATCATGGCGGCGTGGCATTCGCGGCGCGTGTCGAGCCAATCGCCGGTCTTGAGCGCGCGCGCCTGAATGCTCACGAGATCGTCGGTGCAATCGCCGCAGTAGAACAGCGGCGGCAGACGGTTGCCGTCGCGGTCGGTGCGACCGGTCAGCCGATAGCAGATCGCCTCGGCACCGCCACAGTACGCGCACACCTCGGTGGGCGGTTGCGGCTCCAGCTTCGCCCGTTGCGCTTGCTCCCAACACGCCAGGCATTCGGTATCCTGCCGGTTGGCGAGCGGGTTGCCGCAATGGCAAAAGCGGAGCGACGTGGCGGGGGCAACGTGATCGTGCTTCAGGAGCGCGGCGCACGTGAGACAGAGGTCGCCGAGGTCTGCGCTGATCGTGCGCCCGCACGACTGGCAAAAGCGGAGCGACGGGGTTGTGCGCTCGGATTGCGCCTGCCGCTCGGCACGATCACGCCGATCGTCGCACACCAGGCAGATGCGGCGCCCGCCGCTCGGCAGGAACCGGCCCTGGCCCCAGGTGAGCTTGCGGCCGCAATCAGTGCAGGTCGTGAAGCACGTCGCGCACAGCGGCCGGCCGTCGGCGGTCACGTGCGTGGGCGAGGCGCCGGATAGCGCAGCGCCGCAGGACGCGCAGCGGGCGGGTAGGTCGTTCGCGTGGTCGGTGGTGAAGTTGGGCATGGCGGGTTACTCCTTGTGTGGCAATCCGTGACGCCGTTGTCACAGGTTGCCGAGCGGACTAGGCGGTAAACTCGTCTGGCGGCATAAGTGGCTGTTGAAAGACGACGCTCTTGTCGCTCACTTCGCCAGCGATCTTGCCCAGCAATTTCGCTTGCGCTTCGTAGGGTTTGCCGAGCGCTTCATAGTGTGCCTTGAGACCCAATATGATCTTTCTGCCTTGCTTGCGCCGCTCGGTGGCGTCTTCGGCATTTGGGTCACGTGTTGCCTCGGCCAGAACGGCAATCAGATGCACGTATCCAGTGCCATCATGCTGCCAAGATCGCTGGCGTGAACCCGCCTTCTCGTTGCCGATTGGTGCGATAAACTCTTGCCGACCACGCAACCACTCTGTGAGACGGATATGCTCGGCAGCGTAGGCGAGCATATCCATGTCAATCCCAAATATCTCGATTAGGTTGGTGCGTTTGCGGAGTTCGTTGTGGATGGCATCCGCGCTTGGCGGCCGTCCCTTGAACTTGTTGGAGACTGCCAGCATGTGGGCATCGAGGCGTTGCATGTACGCGCGGGCCGTCTGAGGGCTGCGCTTCTTCGTGAGTCTCATGGGTGCCTAACTTCCTTTCACCATGCGCAACGGCGTGCGCTGGCGTTTGTTGATTTGGTCATGCATGCGGAGCGCAAACTCTCCGATGCGCTGGAACAGGTCGGATGCTGACTCAATCTGGTCAGCAGATGCGGTATCAAGCCACGCGGTGATGTGGCCATCAGTGATGTGGGTCACGGCATGAAGCGTGCTGATGAAGCGCACGACGGGAAGCGCCTGAATTTCCGGCGTCTCTTGCTCCAATTGGGCAATACGGTTGGCCCAATGCTGTTCCATGTCACTCGGTTGTGGCGTGGGGATGTCACTGGAATCGGGCGGCGCAAACGTCTTCGCTGGCCCGGTGTAAATCGGGGCGTCAAGATCGTCTTCCGCATCGGGGTAATCGGTGTCTTCTTCCTCCTCTGGTGGTTGCTCGGCGAAGTCTTCCCACGTGGACATGGGCACATAGGCGGGCGTGGGTTCGGGCGTTGGGATAGCGGGCTTGCCGATGTTGGTGGTGTTGATCGTGCGACCGTCGGCGCCAGTGCGAGATTCTGACTGGTAAATTTTTCCAGTCGCGAGTAGATCGGCGCGCGCAGTGCTCACAGTCGGATGTGTCACCGCGCAGTGTTCCGCAATCTGCCGGTCGCTCCATCCGGTCCTGATCTTCAGCATCGTCTCGACGGCGTTGCGCTTATCCGCATTGGAGCGTCGTAGGCCATGCTTCGCGTTGGCCGCACACGCCCATATCACGGCGTCTTCGCGGGTGCCTTCGCGCACGTCAGCGACGATATACTCGCGCTCGTTATTCCAAGTGGCCTCAAGCCGGTGAAAGCCCTCGGCAAGCCAGTATTCCATGCCGTCGTAGAACACCACGACGGGCGGGAAAATATCGCCACGCCCCATCGCGTCGGCATATTCGGCAATCGTTGCCAGGTCAAGTTGTGTTCGCATCTGCGTACCGCCGTCGGTGCGGATGTCCGCGATCTTCAGTTCGGTAGCCATCTTCCCCGTATCTCCCTTCTCTCGGCACTCGCACAAAATCGGACCATAGCGGCCGGTTGTAAGTCCGGTTTCTGTTACGCCCCCCCTTAAGGGGGGCGAACAAAACCGGACTAACCGGACTGGTCCGGTTTGAGTGAAAACCGGACCAAATCGGACTAACCGGACTGGTACGGATGCCTGCCAGGGACACAGGTGTAACACCCGTCGTCTCCCATCTCGACAACGCCCTGTTCTTGCCATTGCTTAAGGCAGGTAAAAAACTCACTGCGCGACAAGCCGCCAGCAATCTGCGCGGTCTTTTGCCACGCGGCGGCGTTCAGGCCCTCCGGATGCTCGCGCAACGTGTCGAGCGTGATGATCTGCTTGCGTGACGGGCCGCGCGGTTTCTCCTCGCGTTCCGGTTCGCTGGTCGGCACGATCACTAGCGACGACACAAACTGCCCATCGTCTAAGGCCCATTGCACCTTCTCAGTGGTCAGATAGATATCGCCGAACGGTTCGCTGTCCTTCGGCTTCTCGCTTTGTACGAGAATGGTGTCGCCGATCTCCAGGCGTCGTTTCTTCTCGTCATCCGTGCCAGCCACACTAATCACCGTGTCGGCATTGCCGAGCAATGCGGAGCTACCGCGCAAGCCCCGCGCGGCGTCTTTGCCGGGATGATGCACCAGGAGCACACAGCATCCAAATGCTTGTTTGATCGTGCTGGCGGCGTCGATGGCCACATTGGCATCTTTCGCCGCGTTCTCGTCACCGCCCGCCATGCTGCGAGCAAGCGTATCGATGACGATCAGCGTCGGATTGCAGTCGGCGGCTTTGACCACTTGCACGAGTTGCTGCACCGACTCGGGCTGCAAGAGTTGCACCGGCACACCGAGCACGCGAAGGCGCGTCTTGCCGGCGACGCCATGCTTGCGTTTCCAGGCACGGATGCGCTTGCCGATGCCGCGTGCGCCCTCAGCGGCGACGTATACCACGTCGCCTTCCTGGGTCTCCTTGTCGAGCCATCGCCGACCAGTGGCGATAGAGAGCGCCCAGGATAAGGCCACAAACGACTTCCACCGGCCCGGCGGCCCGTACATGAACGCCACCGTATCCTCATACAAGATATCCCCAAGGATGCCACGCGCAGGGGCTAACTCCTCCGCTTCCAAATCCGACATGAGATAGAAGCCTGTCTCTCGTTGCGCTTCAGCTAGCTCGTCGTCTAGCTCCACCCGCATGGTGCGCCAGTAGGCGAGCAGCGCGTCACCATCGGAGCTATACCCGGCCGCCGCCAGATCGGCAGCACACGAGATCGCCAGCCGTTGCCGGGCGACGCGCTGAACGATGCGCGCGTAGGCTTCGACGTTCTCGCTGGTTGGCACGTTGTTGGCGAGCGCGCTGACACCGGAAATACCGCCGACGGTATCGAGTTGCTGGCGCTGGGCAAGCAGATCGGTAACGGTGATAACGTCCACCGGTTCGCCGTTGGCGCGTAGGTCAAGCGCCGTCTGCCATATCAGCCGGTTGGCTTCCAGGTAGAAATGGCGTGGCCATGTGCAAGCCACCGCCGGCTTCTCCCAAATCTCTGGCGAGATAAACATGCACCCCAGGAGCGCCGTCTCTGCCTCGACACTCTGAGGCAGATACCTGGCCTGGTCCTTGGCGACGCGCGGCACGTTCTTGTCTGGCAATCGCAGCAGTTTACCGCTGTCGTCCGTTGGCTCCATGTTTCGCCTTACCCGTCTGCCGTTTGTATCGGCTGGTACGTCTAGTATGTATAATACACCCTTTACGGTGTATCGTCAATCTGGTATGATTGGTGCGACAGGTGCGCGTAGTGAAGGGTCGCTACACATGACGGGAGACGACGTGATGACCGCGATAGAAGCCGCCAAAGCGCTCGGCATTAGCCGCACGACGCTGTACAAGCTCATGCGAGAAGGCGCTATCGCGCCCATCCCCACAAGTCCATTGCTCAAGCGCCCGCGCCGATTGCTCTTTCGCCGCGCCGACGTGCTCGCGCTCTTGCGCCCGCCCACGCCCTGAGTCATCGCCCCGCCTCCATCCGTTCCTCGCCCCGCGCCAACAACACTTCCATCGCCGCCTTCTCCGCATCGGAGAACCAGCCGAGCGCGCCGGGCCAGGGATGCGAGATGACGTGTTCGCAGCGCGGATTGGAGCAGCGCACGACCACGATAGGTGACAAGACGCCGACACCGCCGTCAAACCAGTCATGCGTCGCGTACAGGTTGGCACAACAGCGCGGGCAAAAGAGTCGGTTATCCCGGTACATGCTATCGGCCATTGCTCGCCGCCTCTTTCAGTTGCCGCTTGACGCGATAGAGATGCTGCGCGACGGCGCTGACATTCAGCCCGAACGCGAGCGCCGTCTCCATCTGCGTCTGCTCTGTGCCGGTCGTCAGGCCCCAGGTATAGGCGACGATGCGGAGACAGTATGGTGTGCATTGGCCCTCGACCGACTCCAGCAACCGCGTCCGCCGCTCGATCTCGTCCTCACTGAGGCGCCGCTTCGCGTGGCGCGCATCCACCTTCGCCATCACCCGTTGTGTCCGTTTGCTCATGCCGCCCCTCCCATCACCCACACCACCCACACCCGACGGCCAGCGCCAACAGCGCCGCCGTCAACACGACACAAATCGCCAGCATCGCCCAATCGCGGTCAAGCCGCGCATCCCACGCGCCCGCCAGGCTCACGAGGAGCAACGCGCCCAGCCCTAGCGCGCAGATCGCCTGGTCCTGCTGCAGTGCGGTCATGGCGTCGCCTCACCTTCGCTCCGCGCGCGACTGCGCTCGGCGGAAAACCCGTCGGGATATCTGGCCCTTAGCTTGCGCACGTTCGCCGCCATGATCTCGTCTGGCGCCATGCCGAGCTCAGTGGCTAGCAGCGTCCAGTACCACAGCACATCGCCTAGCTCATTGCGGAGCGACGCCATATCCATGTCGTGTGACTGATATCGCGCTTTCTTGATTGCGTCGGCGATCTCACCGGTTTCGCCGCACAAGCCGAGCGCCGCGTTGACGATCAGGTCGGCGCGGGTCAACTCGGCCGGCACCGTGCGGTACACCTCGACGATATAGTCCGTCCAGTCCATTAGCGTGCCCCTTCCCATGCCACCGCGTTGCCATCCCGTCCAATCCCCCGCGACACCGGCGTCTCGCCATGCGAGCGCATCCACTCGCGTCCCTCGCTACACGCACCCCAGCAGCCGCACCAGACGCATTGCGACCGCTTGCCGAAGCTGACCGCATCCGGCGTGGCGGGGAAGTCACCCGTCGCGTGCGCCTGCTCGATAGCCTGTGCGGTCTGCCGCACGCCCGCGACATAGGCGTCAATCTGCGCGGGCGTGCGTTCCGTGGGTCGTTGTGACACGCCGCCGCCGGCATCGATCACCACGAACACCACGCGCTTGACCGCTGGCTCCCATCCCGCCTCGCATGCCGCCCACAGGTACGCCGCCGCTTGCTGCTTATGGTGTTCGTCGCCAACCGGCCAAGGTTTGCTGGCGGTCTTGAAATCGGCGATCACGCCATCGCCCCGCGCGTTGACCGTGCGGGCATCGATGCGGCCGGTAAAGCGCCACTCCGAGTCGGGGATGTCATGCTCAAAAGCCGCCTCAGTGGCCACCGGCCAATAGCGCGGCTGAACCTCGCGCACGTAGGCCGCAAGCATCGCCTGACCACGGCAGAGCATGGCTGTCCGCTGATGCGGCGCCAGCATCCCGCGCGGGTCGGTGCCTAACATCTCGGCTCGGAGCGCATCGCGAAACACCAGGTCAAGCGCCGACGCCGGCAAGCGCGGTTCGCGCCGCGCCGCGCGTATCCCGTCTTGCTCGATTGCCGCATGGACAGCAGAGCCGAGTATCAGCGCTTCGCTTGGCGCTTGCGGCACCTTGTCGAGTTTGGCCAGCGCCCATTTTCTTGGGCAACTCGCCCACATCTCCGCTTGACTGTGCGAGAGTGACCGGCGCAAGGGTTGGGTGGTCATGCGCTCGCCTCCCCATCTCCCGGCCGTCTCAACTCTGCTTGAATCTCGCGCCATGCCGCCTCAACATCCGCGCGTCGCACCATGCGGACGCGCGCTCGCCTGGCGTGGCGTTCGGCCGCCGTGCGGAGCATGCTCGCCACGAGCGGCCGCAGACGGTAGGCGGAGATGTGCCACTGATAGGCGCCAACCGCGCCGCTATCCTGGGTGCCGCTCCATCTCATGCGGTGGCCTCCCCTGCCGTCCACAACACCGGCTGTACCTCGTTGGCGATTCTCTCGGTTGCCATTGTCACGTAATCGGGATTGAGTTCAATGCCGAGATAGTGGCGGCCGTGCCGCCGTGCGACCACGCCAACGGTTCCCGCGCCCATGAAAGGGTCGAGCACGATGCCATGCGCCGCGCCGGTGTTCACCTGGCAGCGGCAGGACGGCCGGAAGCCGTGTGAGATGCGCTGATAGCCCGGCGCATCCCCGACGCGCGTAATCTGTCCCTTGCCGGCCTTCAGCGCGACGCGCTGGCCATTGCCGAGGTCGTCTGTGTGGTCATGCCAGGATTGCCCGATAGTGCCGCCACTGCGCTCTACCACGCGCACCCACGGCGCCCCGCACGTCTCGCAGTTGCGCGGAGACGTACCCGCCAGGATGCACGGCTCTATGAGTTTTGGGGGAAAGGTGGCGAAGTGACTGCCAGGGAATGGCTGGGTAGCGACTGTCCAGACATCGCGTAGATTGGCGCCTGCAGCCTGTTGTTCACCCTTCTCCATCTGGTCCCAGCGGTCATTGAAGCCCGCATGACGCCGTGAGTGTCCGCGCTGCTTGTCAACCAGTCGCGGCTGGCGGTCAGGCAATGACCGCGCCCAATTGTCTGACTTGACCTTGCCCAGCGCGTCATTGCCATGCGTGGTGTGACGCTGCGACCCGTAGGTGGTGAACGTCTTGGGCTGCAGCGGCGTGCGGACCGCCTCAGCGTCGTAGTAATATCGCCCGCTCTTACTCAACAGAAACATGTACTCGTGTGCCCGCGATGGACGATCCGCAACGCTCTCCGGCATGGGGTTGGGCTTGTGCCATACCACGTCGGAGCGCAACCACCAACCATCCGCCCTGAGCGCGAAAGCGAGCATCCAAGGAAGGCCGATCAGGTCTTTCGCCTTGAATCCCGGCGCGATAGTCGAGAATGGCTTATCGCGGTACGTGCGGTCGTCTTTGCCGCTCGCCTTGATTTGCGCGGCGCTGATGCCGTTCGCCGACGTGGCGTAGCAGTCTCCTAGATTGAGCCATAGCGTCCCGTCACGCCTGAGCACGCGCCGCACTTCGGCGAACACGTCCACCATGCGCGCGCACCATTCTTCCGGCGTCGCCTCTAGCCCGATCTGCCCCGCGACGCCATAGTCGCGCAATCCCCAGTAAGGAGGCGATGATATCACGCAATGCACGCTCTCGCTCGGCAGGGTGCGGAGCGTGGCGAGCGCGTCACCGCAGAGAATGGTGTCGGTTATCATCCTGCCGCCTCCCACAGCCCAACGGGCGCCGCCCGCGTGACGACCACCGGCTCACGCGCCGCCGCCTCTGCCGCCAGTTCGCAATGCTCCTCGGCGACGCACGGATAGCCGTAGTAACCGTCCTGAGCCAACACCAGATAGCGCGTCGCGCCACACAGCATCTCGCGCCGCACCTCCCACACGCCGCCCTCTGGCCGGTAGGCGATGCGGACCCGCGCCCCGACCGGGATTGGCCCGCGCGCGACCATGTTGCGCGAGTCCGCAATATGGTGCCCCGCCTTCGCTGGCGCCGTCTTGCGCCCCTTCGCGCGCTTAGTTGCGGTGGTCATGGCTGCCGCCGCCATTCTGACCGCCGTACAGTCGCCTGGCATTTCCGCGCCAGCGGCCCAGCGTAGACATACGCCGTGGCGACTTCAATGACGCCTGCCAGCATAAATACCAAAAAGGGCGCATGAGGAGTGATGCCGAATCCGAGCACCACCACCAGGACGGCGAACAACGTCCAAAACGCGCGCCGCTCGACGGCGAACCAGCGCGAAAGAGCAAGTATCATGATTGCTTTCCTCCTACGCCGCCAGCGCGACGACACTCGCCAGCACGCTCAGTGCGGCGAGGCACAGCGCCGCCAGTAGTGCGCGGTCAGCCGGCGAGAGCGCCCGCCACTGCCACGCCATGCGTGCGCGGAGCGGAGCCGACCTGTCCAGCCCGCGTAGATAGCGATCTGGCCACTGCGCGCTATCGCTCAACTCTCCATGCCAGATATCCCCATGTTTGTTGTTGCGCATCGTCTCAAGTCCTTTCCCTTTAGTTGCACTGTGCGCTCTTGAGCGCGGTGGTCGCGACGCCCAGCGCTGCGGTCCCGGCGCTGAAATCGGCCGCGCTGGCGTTGAGCAGATCGGCATTCGATTCCGTGATACCGTCCATGCCCTCCTGTGCTGCTTGCTCATAATCGGCCAGCGCCACGCGGAGATTGCCATCGACGGTCGTGAGGCATGGAGGCGCCGGCATGGCGTTGAGGTCATCGACAAACGATTGCGTATCCGTGGCGACGCGCTGGAGGTCCGCGTAGCATGTCGCGGCGCTCTGCACGCCGCAGTCATTGTGGACGCTGCCGAAATCTGCAGCGAGCGTGCCGGTATCGGTTTGTATGACGGCGGCATAGATCGGCGCCGTCGCGTTGGGGTCAGCCGTCGCGGTCGGCGCGAGGGTTGGCACAGGCGTCGCCTTCCGCACGGCGTGTGTAGCGGCGGCGGCATGGGTCGGTGTGGCCACGGCCATCGGCGCGCTTGTGGCGCCGCTGTGGCCGCTGACGATGCCGGCCAGCGCGGCGCAGATGACGCACGTGAGCAGGAGCGCAGCGCACCCGGCGCCGATGCGGAGCGACGCACTGGCGCGTGTCCACCAGGCCATCACGATAGTTCGGGCGTTGTTGATAGCTTGCATGTTAATCTTATCTCCCCAGTGTCATCAGCACGAACGGCACGCCAGCCACAGCGGCCAGCGCCAGCACGGTCAACGCGACAATCGGCCAGTAGTCGCCCATCCAGCGGGTCATGCGCTGTGCCTCCGCGCCTCTGCCACGATGTCAGCGACGATCTGGCACGCCGGGCAGACAGGCACCGGCAATTGGCGGTTGGGAATGCTCCATACCCACGCCGTCAGGATGATTGGCTCGCGTTTGACGACCGCCGCTTGTCCGTCTTGCGTCATGATGACGGGCCGCGTCGGGAAGGGGCGGTGGCAGCGATAGCACCGCTCTTTGTCAGGCTGCGCGGGATTGTTGATTGCGGTCTGAGTGGTCATGCGGATTGCTCGATTTCTAGCGGCAGTTGGTTGCCGCGTTTGTTGTTACACCAGGTGTGCGTCAGGCGGATATTCATGCGGGTCTCTGTGCCGCCGTGAGAGAGCGGTATCACGTGGTCAAGGCTGGCTTGGTCGCGGGTCTCGATACGCTCGTGACAGATGCCGCAGGTATGCGTGCGGTAATGGTGGCCATCCCAGCCGAACCGGTCGCCGCGCCAGAGGTCGCGCACGTGCCAGCATTCGCCGCTCGCACGGCGCGCCAGTTCGCGGCGGCGATCATTGCTGTTGTTGTGGCGGTTGGCGGTCATGATTGCGCCTCCATCCATGCGCGCGTGCGCTCGCCGTTGTGCGCCAGGTCATGCATGTCGCGGATATCCGGCGAGAGCACGGCCACGATAGCGCGAATCACTGGCCGATCAGGCAGGAGTGAGAGCACGATCAGCGCGCGTCCGTCTGGCTCGTCCAGATCGCAGCGTGGGTCGCGCTCGATAGCGCGCACTTCGCCAGCGATGCGTGCGTACTGCGCGGGCGTGACGATCAACGTCAGACTCGCCGGCACGGTCACCGAACGGTCGATGAGATACCAGCCGGCAAGGTCCGGGGTAAACCGGCCGCCGTGGTCGTCCGCGTCGAAGGTCGGTGCCGTCGGCGGCTCAGTCGGTGCGAGGGTCGGGGTAGAGGCGGTCATGCGCTCGCCTCGCTCTCTGTGCTGTGGCAGTCACATCGGCAGAGCGTGCCGATCTCGACGCCGATGTCCTCGTCAAACTGGCAGTTGATCGATGGCCCGGTCTCATGCCGGCAACGTCGGCAGACGATGATGTCGGGACTGCTCTCCAGTTCCGCGACATAGGCCAGGAGTGCCGCCATGTCCTCTGCCGCGCTGTCGAGCCATTCACGGAATAACTCAGCTTGCCCGTAGACGTTCACAGCCCACCCTTTGCGGCTAAACGACAGCCGCCGGGTGATCGCGCTGATATCGGGTCTCATGCGCTCGCCTCGCTCTCGTAGGTGGTGAGCACGCGCTCGATTTCGTTCCAATCACGCGGGCGCCAAATGCGGACACGGATGCCGCACTCTTGCAGCGCCATCAGCCAGTCCGTTTGCTCTGGCTTGACGCGCCCGTTGTTCGCTTTGAGCTCGCATACAAGCAAGTGGCCGTCTTTGACCATGACCAGATCAGGAAAACCGGCGTCAATAGCACGCGAGCCGAGCCGACTGTCGAAGGCGTGGAACACCCGCCAGCGATTGATGCGGGCGTACTGAATCACCTGGCTCTGAAAGTCCGCCTCGTCATGGCGACGTGGCAGTCTGGCCGGTTGCTTTTGAGTGACAGTCTGAGCGCGGGGCGTCGGGGTAGGACGCGCCGCGCGCGGGGAGCGCGGCGTCGTCATTAGCTCGCCTGCCTCGTTCCCAGGTCGTGCAGATCGGGGCCGGCGGCGTCCTCTTCCTCGAAGTATTCAGAGGTTGGCAGTTCGCCGGTATCGCGGCGCCGCGCGTCCATCTCGCGCAATTCCGCCAAGATGGCGTCGCGGTTTTTCTTGTGCTTGGCGAACAACGCGGCACGCTGGTCATCTGAGAGTTGGAGCGATGCGGCCAGCTCGCGCACTTCAATCCAGGGGTCAATCGGCGCTGGTTTCGCGGCGGCGGCGGGTTTGGGAGCAGGGAGCGCGCGCTGTGTTTGCTGAGGTTTCGCGGCCGGCACACTGTCAACGTAGTCGGTCAGTTCCTCAGCGGAGACCTCGCCGCCGCCGACCAGATTGCTAATCGCGCGGTTGGTTGCGCGGGTGTAGGCATGCGCCCGCACGTTGTGGCGAGTGCGCTGGCCGGGCGCTTTCTCGCTCGACCAGCACATGCCGTCGCCGATCATGCTGGCGCCATTGGGCGCGACTGCCCGCACGACCACGGCGTAGCCCCACGTGCCGTCGGGGTCGGTCTGATACTGCTCGCTGACTGGCTCAACGGTCACGCCGAAGGGGCGAGCGATGCGGACCCAACCGCTGCGTTTGATGTGGTCCTTGTTACCGATGCGCTGTGTGTCGCCTGGTTGCAGTATCGCCGACTTCATGGCCTCGTAGGCAGCGATAGCAGCGCGTGCGTCCTCGGCGCTGACGACTGGCAGCACCATGCCGCCGTTCGCGGGAATGACCGCCAGTGCGGTCTCTGTGTTCGTGTCGGTACCCATGTGCGCAATTTCTCCCGTTGCGCGAGGGGCGATGTATGTCTTAACATACGATTCGCCCGAATAACGTTCTTTGGTAGATTCGTGATTTCCAGGGTTCACGCGCTCGGATGCTAGTCACATCCGAGCGTCCTTTTGTCTCAGGCAGCGGACCGGCTTTTGAGCGCGCTGGCCGGAATGCGGATATTCCGCAGGTTCGGCCCGAACCGCTCGCATGGGAGAACGTGGTCGGCAATCCAGCGGCGGACGCTCCGCTCGCTGAAACCCGTTTCCGCGACGAATGCCGCGACACTCAACCACTGCTCCCCGCGCCGTGCCTGGCGTGGCCCCCGGCGCGTCTTCTGCGCCGGCTTTTGCATCGATATCACCCCCTTTCCGAGTGTGTTGAGTCTCAGACGATCAGGGTAGCACTGGCGCAACGTGGCATCTGTTGGCATGTCGTGTCAGGTGCGTTGCCATCTGACTCGGCGTGGCATCCATTGGCATGAGTTGGCATGGGTTGGCCGGTTGCGAAAGTGTCACCAGCCAACCGACCGCGCGGGCAAAACTCGTGGAACGGGTGGGTGGCCATTTGGGCTACGCCACGTCGTAGGGCATCGGCTCGCGGTCCGCGTACCCGTCGTCCATCCGCGCCTGCCAGACGTTCTCACACTCCGCGCACAGCATCAGGGCCTCGCCGTCGGGGCCTCGGTCAACTTCGACCAACTCGGAGAGCGGCAGGACCGAACCGCAGTCGATGCACGTGCCGGTCGTCAGCTCGTAGTCCGCAGGGTCCGCTGACTCCAGACCGTACTCGCTGGCGCACTGACCGCAGTAGGTTTGCAGGTCGAGATGGTGGTCGCGGTAGTGCATGACGCCCACGCCGTCGAGTCCGCAGCACTGACAGTAGCCGGTGTGTTCCGCAATCAGCGCCAGGTCAACCGTCGGCAGGCCGAATGCCTCAATCTCCGCACGAGCGCCCTCCCACTCGTGCGGGTTGTTGCTCGCAACCCAGGCATAGCCGTGGAACGCATACACGGCCGGGTCAGTGCTCGCGGACTGTGCGGCGCGGTCGCTCGACGCCGCGCGGAGGCAGCGCGTCACGTAGTCGGCCGCCGCGCCAATGTGAGAACACGGCTGATTGCCGAGCGTGGCGGCTTTGCAATCGCAGGTGAATTGATCGGTGCGCGCGTCCCAGGTCACCATGTGCGGCTGCGTCGATGACGCGCTCGGCACCGTCAGCACGTCGCGGCCACCGTCGCCAACGCCGCGCCAGTTGCACGTGCCGAGGAGGTTGTGTGCAGCGGCCAGTTCCGCACAGCGCGCGCGGAAGCGGGGGGATTGTGTCGTGAGGTTTGGGGCTGCCATTGTGGGTGTCTCCTGTCTTTGGTAGATTCGCCTTGTGCGGTTCTCATCCGCATGTATTTAGGACGTGCGGGGTACTTAGATAGTAACACTAAAGTATGTGCGCTGTCAAGGTCAAGTATTGTTACTTGCGGGGCGCTGTGCGCGTCTGGTACAATAGGAGCCAGTAGGAGGTACGATTTATGGCACCGAAAACGAAGCGGCTACCATATACGCCGATCACACTCCGAGACCTGCGGACGCGCGTGTATGGTGAGCGGCAAGAGGACTTCGCCAGGCGGATAGGGGTAGGCGTGCCGACGCTCCAAAGCTGGGAGCGGCGCAGCGAGCCGAAGGTGCCGCGCTTCAAAACGCGGCACAAGATCGCCGATGCGCTCGGCATAGACTACGCCGATATCGCCTGGCCTGAGCGAGACCCAAAAGACGAGCGGGCGGCAGCATAGTATCCGACGCCCGCTCCTAACCAACCGCGCGGATACTGCTGGTATCCGACGGTCAGCGTGTCCAGTGTAACAGGAGTTGTCCACCATGAGAGATCACGACGGTTACTGCCCGCATCGCCGACCGCACCTGAGCGGCATGGAAGTCTGCCGCGCATGTGGCGACTACCGCATCTGCCAGACGTGCGGCATGGAATACATCTGGCAGGATAGTGGCGACGAACAGTGCTGGATGTGCTGTCGCGTCGATGCGCTACGCGCCGCGCTTGCACAAGCGGAACGTGACCAGGCCGCGCGCAAGACTCAGTACCAGGCGAAAGCGAGTTAGCCCCATGCCCATCCTCGCCCTACTCGCCATCATCCTTGCCGCGTGGCTCATTGTCCACATGCTCGGCATTTGGTCTTTGGTCTTTTTCGGCTCGATGTTCGGCTCAGCCGGCGCCAAGGCCATCCGCGACTATCGCGCGAAGGCACCGCAACGCCGTGCGGCACAACTCGCGCGGATTGCTGAGCTTGAGCGCGAGTTGGGGATAGCCGCATGATCTGTCCCGACTGCGGCCACGCACTCGCGCCGATCAACGGCCGCTGCTATTGGTGCGCGCCGGTCACGGATGCCGAGGCGCGCGCCATGCTGGCCTATGCTACCGACTCTGAGCACGATGCCGAGTGCCGCTACTGCGGCGGCTACTTCCGTCGCGCCGACCTTCCCATGCATCGCCTGTGCTGTCACAAGCGCCTCTCTCGATAACGCGCGATTAGACCCCCAAAATAATCGCGCGCGCGATTTCCGCCGCCGCGTAGTCTATACTCCCTATGAGCGATGTTCACGCGCTCCCTCCCTGCCCTGGCCGTCTGGTACACGCGGCCAGGGTCTTTTGTTGCCCGCTCGCCGATCTTGACATCCTATCATCCTGTGCTAAACTCCCTGCAACCGCTTGACCAGCGGCCAGAATCTACCAATGGACGGAGTTCGACCAGACGGAAAGGAAGAATCATGGCATTCGGCGGCAGAATGACAGGAACACCGCTGAAAGATCGGCTCGTGGCACGGCTGTCGGGCATGCCGACAGCGCGTCCCAGCCCCGGCCCAGGAAAGACAGCAAGGAAGGAGCAAATGGGTGTCCCGCTCGGCGCGGATTGGCCGCGTCTCCCCGATACCGAACCGATGCCGATGCCCGGCGCGTGGCATCCTGATGTGGTGCGTCTCCTCTCCGCATCCGGCCGACCGCTGGCCAGCGAGGCACAGCGGCGCGTCAATCGTGAGTCTATCGCCGCTATCCCCGCGCGCCTGCTGATGTGCCCAGGCAAGCGTGGCATCCTGTGGGCGCTGGCGGATGACGGCGAGGAGGTCTACGCCGAGCGGCCAAATTTCGTGCATCCAAGCGACTGGTACTTGCACTTGTGGGGGGTGTGGGCGCGCCTGGTGCCGTGCGACTATCCGCCCGATGCCGGCGACTATTCCGGCAACGTCGAGGACTACCGGCCGCGTCCGCTCGCACTGAGTGGCATTCCGCGCCCGCGCGTGCCCACCGGCCGGTTTGTCCGTCACTAGCGCCGCTGACGCCAATCGCGAGTTCTTGCGCTCCTCTCGCGCTTGTGCTATGCTCCCTCATGTCGCGTGACATGGACGCGGCGTCGTTTGCAACCAAAGCACGTTGTTCGGGCAAGACCTCCACCGCGTGAGCGCAGCCGGTGGAGGTTCTTTTTGTGCCCGCGCGTGTCTCCGCTTGGCTCGTACCGATTCAGGTACCCTACCTACTGGCATGAGTTGGCATGAGTTGGCGTGAACTATCGCCCACTGCCTGCCCAGTGAACGCGGGAATAATCGGGCCATTGGCAGCAGTTGGCAGGTATTGGCATGGATATGAGTATCCCCGGATTCGACGTGTTGTCAGAAATTCGAGTTCTGTACCGCCCACCGCGCGCGACACGCCTTCACGCCTGACGCCATGCGGACTTGTGCCATGCAAGCGCAGTACCGAAAAGTGGGTTTAGTACCTTGCGCGGTACCTCGCGCCGAAAATTCCATTCTCAGTCGCGTCTTTTCGCGGCCAATTCTGACAGTTCTGTCATCTGCTCTGAGGCACGGAAAAGCCGCACGGCTGGCGAGTGTGTGCCAGCCATGCGGCGTAGCCATTCGGGCTAGTGGTCGGTCTGTGGATTCTTGTGTCGTTCCTATTCGCCGAGCAGCGCGCGGGCGCGATCGATGATCGGGTCCAACGATCCGAACCACATCGGTTTCGGCCGATCGGCATAGACCGTATCGAGCATGAGGACCGCCCGCGCGATCTCCTCCAGCGCCGCCACGTAGTCGTGCAGTGCGTCGGTGTCTGAATAGTATCCTTTGTCTGCCATCTCATCATTCTGGCTGGCTCGCGCGAGCGCCGCCTCCGCCCGCGCCCGTATCGCCTCGATATCCGGTCGGCTCATGATCTCCCCTCCCTCTCTCGTTCCGTTGTCTCTCGATTCGTCCCGCCCAATATCCTGCCCATGACATCGGCGGCTATTCGCTTGCGCCCCGGCATCACATGCCCGTAGAGGCTCAACACCAGATTCACCGACGCATGACCCAAAATCGCCGCGACTTCATTCGCCTGCATCTGGCCGCTCGACAAGAGCAGTGTGGCTGTCGTGTGCCGGATGTCATGCGGTCGGATGTAGGGCAATCCGGCGCGTGCCAGTGTGCGGGCGTAGTGGCGCTGGAATGCGGAGACGGTCAGCGGTGTGCCGCGCGGTGTGGCGATCACCAGGTCGCGATCTTGCCACGCCTCACCAGCGGCTAACCGTTCCGTCACCTGCCGCCGTCGATGCTCCCTCAGCACCGTCACCACGTCATCAGCAATCGGTATCTGCCGCCGACTGCCGGCTGTCTTGGTATCTTTGCTCCGCAGTTCGGTGCGCGACTGGCCATCGGCCTGGTGCGCGCGTGGCTCACGTTGCATCTGCATGTTGACCGTCACGACGCCGCACGCCAGATCGACATCGCGCCAGCGCAGGCCGAGCAGTTCGCCGCGCCGCATGCCGGTGGACAGCGCCAGCACGTAGAGCGCCTCCAACCGGTCGCCGCGCACCGTCTCACGAAGTTGCTGAACCTGTGCGGCGTCGTAGACCTGTGTTTCACCGCGACGCACCGACGGCGCCGATACTCGGTCGCAGGGATTGTGCCCGATCAGCCCCAACCGGTAGGCATCGCCCAGGGCGTTCCTGAGCGTCGAGTAGACACCGTGCGCCGTGTTGCTCGACAGATCATCGGCCAGCGCCCGCGCCACGACGCGCTGAACATGTTGCGGCGTCAGCTTGCCGAGCGGTACGCGGCCGATCACCGGCAGGATGTGCAGCCGGATATCCACATCGTAGCTCGACCACGTATTGTACTCGCGTTGCGGTGGCCGTTTGCCGTCGAGCCATTCGCGCAGCCAATGCTCAACGGTCTGGCGACCTTCCGCTATCGGTGTGCCGGATTCGGCGTCGCGCTCGAGCTGCCTGAGCGCGCGTTGCGCCTCGGCATCCGTGCGATGGAAGCTCACCAGATACCCGCCGCCGTCTGGACGCGGGAACCGCACGCGGTACGGAGATTTTCTATTCGGTAGCGGACCTGTCACGCCGCCCCGCCCGTTCGCCCGTCGCTTGGCCATGATCGCCTCCGTCCTGTGTGATGTACTCACAGGATGGTAACGTGCGGTGACGAGCATGGCGTCGGCTCCTAGGACTGGCGGCGGGGGCGCGAGTTCCAGTACTTCGCGCGGTTGTCTATCTCTCGGTTTCGGTCTTGCGCCTTGCGGAATGCGTCAATCGCCTCTTGCTCTGTCGGATACGGTCCAACGGCCCAGCCGATGCCATGCGCCATATACCCACGTGGCCCTCGTGTGATGCTTGGCTGATAGTTCGGCTCGTTGTCGATGCTCATTGCCCTTTCCCTTCTCCTGCTTGCTCGCGCGCACGAGCTTGATCTCGCTGTTGCGCCTCTTTCAATTCAGCCAACCCTGCGGCATTCTCTGTGCGCAGGCGCTCGCGCTCGTACTGCTCGACAATCCACACGATTTCCTGGTTGATGCTGCGTCGGTCATTCGCAGCCCAAGCGCGGACGTGCTCCAATAACTCGCGCGGGAAGCGTACGGTATACGCCGCTTCTGACAATTCCTCTTGGTTCTGCATCGCATCGCCTCCAATCTCTGAGACGAGTTTAGCACATTATATAGCCACTTTGCAATACCCTTGACTCAATACGGTTACACGTGTATAATAACTCCATACCAAAGCACCCGCCGGTCAGAGGTCGAATCTGCCGGCGGGCTGAACCGAACACGCTGGTTACAGCAGCGTGCCGGTCGCCTCGCATTGTCACACAGGCGCCGGCCCCTGTCTACCCAGCGACTCAGCCAAAGGAGTCGCACATGTTTGCTCGCAAGCCCGCCCCGCACTACGCGCACCTGGCCGAGATGCGCGCCGATGTCCTGACGACGTGCCTTACCACCGCCGCGTACGATGCGCTGATCGATCTCGCCGACGCCGCGCACGATGTCGATGCCTACCGCGCCGCTGGCGGCCGCTGGGTCGTGTGGGTCCGCTCGCCGCTGGCGTGGCAGGAATGTCGTTTCAGCCCGCGCGAATGGGAGCGCTTCTACCGCGCGTATCTCTGGTGCCACTATTCCGGCCCGCTGCCACGCCGCATGTATGGCGACGTGTGCCGCGCGCTTGCGGTTGAGCGCCCGAACGGCCAACTCCTCGCGCCGGAAATGCGCGACACGACGGAAGGCGGCGCCGCATGATCGTCTATGAGCAGTGGACGGGCAGCGCAATCTCGCACCTATTGGAGTTGGCGCGCGAATATTGCCTCTCGCCTGAGACGACTGAGGCGGTGGCGACTGAGGCGACCGCACAGGCGCGACGCGAGCGCATCGACCACACCGTCACGGTGGCGCACGTCGATGCGGCCATGCACATTTACACCGGTTGGTGTGCGAAAGGAGCGAGCGCATGAGTCTATTCGCTCGCAATCGTCAACGCGACCCGGTAGCCGACCAACTGCGGAGCCTGGCGCGTCAGGGCGCCACAACCGCCAAGGTCGCGCACGGCTTCGCCGGTCTGCTGATCGTCCTGTTTTCGGCGGCGTCCTTCGTGGCGCTGGCCGGTGATGCGTTTACGCGGTTCCTGGTCGGCTGGCGTGCTGGCCAGGTGGATATCCCGTCAGCAATCTCTGTGGCCGTCTCACTGCTGATCGTGCCCGCGTTTGATATGGGCATGCTGTATGCGGCGAATATCGTCCGCATCATGGCGACCCGGCGCACGCCTCGACGCGATATGGCGGTGCATGCGGGCGTGATCTTCGTGACGTGTTGTGTCGAGGGCGCGGCGTATATCTACATGAGCGCCGTCTATGAGCATCCGACGACCATTCCGGCGTGGGCGATCATCTCGGTACGCGGTCTCACGGCGCCGTTGCTGGCGGTCTATCTCGCGATGGCGCGGCCCCTGCCAGTGACGGCGCGTGACATCATGTATCAGGGCGAGTTGACGAGCGGCGCCGGGATGCTCCGCGACGTGGCGGCGGCGGCGAATGACCCGAACGCCAGCCTGAGTGATAAAATGGCTCTATACAGTGCGGCGGCAGTTATGACGGCAGAGGACCGTTGGCGACTCGATAGCATGATCGCCGTCGTGCAAGGTCAGCGCCGCATGGTGGAGGGGGCATTGGCGACCGGGATGACGTTACCCGCGCCGCTCACTCCCGGCCCTCTGCCAACCGGCCCCGGCACGCCGTCGTCAAGCAATGTCGAAAACGAGCCAGAAACCCAGGCGGGGAGCGGCTTCGCGGACTCGCCAAGGCAGCCGTCAAGGGCATTGCTCAGGACGGTGCGTAGACAAGGGCCGCGCAAACTCCGTGCAAGGGCCGCTGACCAATCGCTTGACGACCAGCGCCGGGTACTCGTCAACGAACTGCTGAACCGGGACGCGGAGATGAAACCTAACGCACTCGCCAATGCCATCAATGCGGCGAACCTGGGGCCGATTGGCTGGCATACGGCGGCGCGATTGAAGGCAGCATGGGAGCGGCGGCAAACCACGCGGATGCGCGCCGCGCAGTGAGCGGAGAGGAGTGAGAGGGTATGGCAGACGACGATATGACGCGGTTGGTGGCGCGCATACACAGAGAGACCGCGCGTGAGTTCCCTGACCGGGAAGACCTTGAGTTGGCACAAGCCCGCATCGCCGAGCTCGAGCGCGAGAATGCGGCGCTGAAGGCTCGACTGGCGCATGCGGACGAGCGATGGTCGCTCGCCGCGCCATTGCTCAATTATGGTGGGCGCGCTCAACGACTCCGCGATGCTGAGGAACGCCACGCGCGCGAGCAAGCCCGGTTGGCGGCGCTCCGTGCGTGGCAGGAGCAGGCGCGCGAGATTGTGCAGGCGGTGGCGGATGACCTCGACGCCGGCATGACGGAGGAGGATATCAATGACGCCGCGCAACGGCTTTACGCGCTGCTGGCGTCCGAGCGGGGAGAGGAGCCAACCGAATGAGCTACGACAGCGACCAGGCCACGCGCCGCGCGATAGAGGCGTTGAGGCATCACGCCGCCGACCTGGCGCGCGATTGGTCAGACAGTGAGGCTGACGGCTACTGCAAGCGCCTGGCGGGCGATCTTCGCCGCATCGCCGCCGACCTGGAAGCCGCGTTGCCGAAGCGCCGCGAGTTTGTCTGTGACGGTTGTGGCAGAACGGTTGGCGACAGTGACACCGTCTACGCTACCTCGATCGCATTCTACTGTGAGCAATGCGCCGCCGAGAAGCGCGCTGCCCACGAGCTACCGCTCGGCCCTGACCGCATCATCCACAAAGGCGGCACCGGCAAGCCCACCCGCTAGCCGCCGCCCTGTTAGCTGTGGTACAATATCCCCGTTAGCTGATCGTCCAGCAACGGGGATATTTCTATGTCCGACCTGCTTCTACCTGGCACGCTCTACCGAGAGAGCGAATTTCAAGGCTCACTGACAGGAGCCTGCGGACCCAACGCGCTCAGCATGGCCGCGTCGTGGTCTACCCAGCGCATCATGACCACGCTGGATGTCTACCAGACCATGCGGACGCTCGGTCTCTGCGATGCGAACGGCGTCAGCAACATCGGCGGATTAGCAACCGCCGCGGCGAAGATCGGCATGCATGCGGTCCTTCTGCCGTCAGAGTCAAACTACGGCTGGGTCGGCTCGTGGCCCCTCTGGCGCGCGTGGTTCCTGACGCAACTCCAGGCCGGCCGCATCGTCCTCTTTGAGACTTCCGACGGCCAGGCGCTCCGCGACGACCGCACCGGCCTGGGCGAGAATGCGAGCGGGCTGCAATACCACTTTTTGTGCGCGGCAGGCTATCTGGCGAGCACCGGCGAGTGGGTGTGTCTTGACGGGGATAACTGGGCGGTCGGCGATGTCGTGCAACACTATAGCGATGCGGTGATGAGTGCGGCGGCACCGGTTGCCGCGCTAGCGATTGGAGCGGAGGTGCATCTCGTGACAACGACCGGAGCCGGCGTCGGATTCGACGCCTATTGCGCGGCTAACAACGTGACGGCCGCGCTCGACGCCTATATCCCGCTCGACGCCGACCACGCGGTGGCCGTCTATGACAACGGTCTAGTCCTCTGGTGGCAGAGCGGTCAGGACGTTGCCGACAATCGCGCCGGCACGGCATTGCTAGCCGTCTGGCAAGCGGCGCAAGCGGCGCGTGGTCAGGTGACATCGCTTGAGAGCGAGCTTGCCGCCGCGAAGGCGCAACCCGCGCCCGCGCCGTCTCAGGCTGAACAATCCGCCGTGGCGCTTGTCGCGGCACTGCGTGCGGCGCTGGCCGCATAGGAGACTCCGATGCCCGTATCCTCTCTCCCCGGTCTACCGCTCCTCATTGTTGCCAGCGCCGCCGGCATCGCCGCCGCCGTCTCCTCTGTGCTGGCGCTCCTCATGGTGCCGATCAGCGGCATTCCCGGTTTCCGCCCCGCCGACGCGACGCGCAACGCGCTCATGCGCGCGCTCGTGTTCGCCTGCAATCTCGCTGGCCTGGTCGGTCTGGCCTGGTCACAGTCGATTGTGCTCTCACAGGCGATGCTCCCAGCGCTCCTGGTGACGGCGGCGGCCGGCAGTGCGGCCAGTAGCGCCGTCTATGTCCAGGTCAAGGCGCG
>VFSW01002716.1_pt1 | contig 26668 bp, 21 predicted proteins | sample 5358111 | NCBI WGS metagenome assembly VFSW01 (sample SAMN11554181, study PRJNA540505) | mine drainage metagenome | isolation source: sediment from site ElyBrook_90M | place: USA: Ely Copper Mine, Vershire, VT | collected 2017 | reverse complement strand
GGGATTTCAAATTTCAGATTTGAAATTCAGATTTCAAACTTGAATTTTCAAATTTAAAAGCAAGGTTCTTAGATCTGAGATTTGAATTTTTAATTTTGAGATTGCAACCCTTCAAGCTATCCCGCATTTCTCAAGAAATTGTATGGTTCCTGGGAACGCCAATCAGGAGATTGGCGTTCCCAGGTTGGCCCCAAGGCAATTCGTGCCAACTGTGCTTGGAGATAGGGAAGTCATTCCGGTTGGGTCACCTTGCCAGGACGCACCGTTTGAGCATTGAGGCGGCGCGGTCCCGTTCCTGTGGTGAGAAAGTCGGGCTAGAACCCCGAAAAATGCAGACCCCGCGCAACATCGAGTGAAGTTCGCGAGCAGTTGCCGGCTTCGCGCGAAGTCAGTTGAGAAACTCGGCCTAATTCGCTGCCCTGAGAACGCCCGCCAGGAAATGGACTAGCCGAAGTTCGTCCCTCCACGACGCTGCCTGCTGCGGATCCACATGCGAAAAGGCGCGAGTGATCAAAGCGGAGCGCAGGTACGCGCGCGGAATCTCCTCTTCCAGCCACAGTGTTTCCGTGGACGGAATAATGTCGTCGGCTGCTCCGTGCAGAAGGAAAACGGGCACGCGTAAGCCCGCGAGCTTTCCACTCGGGGAAATTGCGGCGAGTTGTCCTTGATCTTCGGCAATTACCTCCAGCAATTTGGGGCGCAGCATATCAATTTTGCGCGCCATGAGGAGTTCCATCGTGGCGCGTCCCTCCGAGCTTAGACGGCTCAAATGCGACTGCGCCTGCTCGGGCTGCTCCCAGAGCCAGTCCCGCAGCGCCTCATGCGCTTCGGCCAGATCGGCGGGTGCAAAAAACTGTTTCAGATGAGAATAGACAAATACGGCTGCACCGTAATCATGCGCCTTGTAGGGTTCGCGGCTGCCGCCGGGAAGTTCCGCTTCACTCGTGGCCAGAAATCGCGAGACCCGCGCAAGATCGTCGTAAGCGCCCATCACCAATAGCGCACGCATGTGCGGCGCATATTGCGGATCGCACGCCGCCAGCAGGGACAGCCCTCCGGCGAAGCTGACTCCCACAACCGTAACTGATCCGGTATGCAACTGGTCTTCGAGCCACGCTGCGGACTCTCCAATCGTGGCGATGGACGCGCCGTCCACGTGATATTCGGCGAGCGCATCAATTTGTGGGGTCAGCACGGCATAGCCCGCTTCGGCAGCAGATCGGGCAAAACTGGCAAGCCGCGGCTCATCCATGCCGAGATGATGAATCCCGTGCACTACAACCATCCCCGGCGGATGCGACACATCACCTGGAAGATAGAGCCTTGCGCGGGCAGGCCCGTGAGAAAGTGCGAGCGTAATCTCTTGGGTGATTACTGGATGAGTTTCCCAGCGCAGAAAAAGATTCGAGTCCCGGGGATCGAGAAAATGGATCAGGAAAGCGTAACTCTGAAAGTCAAAACGGATCGCATACAAACCAGCGACGAAGAGGAAAACAACGAGAATCCCTACTGAGAGCCATTTGTGTTTCGCGGGCCGCAGGCTGCGGTCGGGCAGGCTCATGGAGCGAGGATCTTATCAATGGCTCCGCAAGGACTCCACCAAATTCACGGCTCGTGCGGCTAATTCGCCGCGCTGGAAGTCGGCGCCGTGTATCCCTGCCGCGCGTACACTTGAAACTTTACTTTCTTGCCCTTTTGGTTGTTGACGGTCAGCGGACCGCCGTCCGGGGCGACGAGTTCCACCTTGATCTTGTGGTACTTGCCGTCCGCCGAGTGCCCGGAAGGAGAGTAGGCCATGTTGTACTGATTGCGCAGGCTGGCCGATACGTCCTGCATGATGGACGGAATTTCTCCGTCAAAGCGAGGAAACCACGCACGGCCTCCCGTTAAGGCCGCGAAGGTTTTCAACTGATTTTCCGCCTGCAGGGCGGTGAGATTTGCAGTCGAGCCCGGGCCGCTCATCATATCCATACTCATGAACACCTGCGCTCCGACTCCGACCGTGAAAATCGTTGCGTCCGAATCCTTGATGCGCTTCATGGTCTGGTCCAGATTTATCTTGCTGAAGGTATCGATTCCGGAAGCCAGCACCAGAACAGCCTTTCGGCCCTTGACGTCCTTCATGCGGTCGAGGACGTCGGTGACCGCGTCAAATAGATTCGATTCGCTGAACGGGGGAAAAACCAGCCCGGTTAGCCCCTGAAAGATTTCCCTGCCGTCATGAGTGAAGTCCACCTCCACATTCGGGCGCATGTTGAAAGTTTCGAGCGCCACCCAGTCCGTCGGCTTGAGGGTGCCCAGAAAGGCGGCGGCCCAATTTTGCGCGTTGTAGCTGAAAATCTCGTAACCCAGCTTGCTGAATTCCAGGAGCAGGACAATTGTGATGGGCGCGTCGGTCGCGGCAAAATTGGTGATCGTCTGCACGTTTCCGTCTTCAGTGACCCGGAAATTTTCCTTCTTGAGTCCCGTCAGATAATTGCCGTTGTTGTCCGTCACGACCACGTCCACGGTCACCACGGGAACCGTAACGGAAATCGAAAATCCGCCGGATGCCTGCTGGGGAGAAGGAGGGGGAGGCTGATTGTCCTTGGATTGGGCGAGCGCCGTAAGTTCGCTGTAAGGGCAAAGCAGCAGAAGGCTCAGCCAGGCCAAAACGGATCGTCGAAATGAACTGGTTCGCATTTTTTCGGAATCCTCCCGGAATCACCGGTAGAGGATGTCTCTTTCGCCTTTGATGCTGCCACGAACGGGAAGGATGTTCAAACCCTGTTTTCGAACGTTACAAGCCGGAGCACACGGGTTTCGATGGCCGGCCTTGCAAACCGGGAGTGCATGCTAGGATGAATTGGGTTGGCAAGATGCCCAGTCGAACTCTGGAGGAATGAGTGAAGCGCGTTCAATGGGGTTGGGTAGCCCTGGCAATCGGATCGTTATTCTCATTTTCGGTGGGCGCGCGCGCGCAATCCGCGGCGGGCCAGCCGGATCTCGCCAAACTTGCCGATGAAGCGCAGGGCTGGCTTTCGGATCTGGTGACAATCAATACGGTCAACCCGCCCGGAAACGAATCGGCCACGGCGAAGTACATCGCCGCCGTATTTCAAAAAGAGGGAATTTCAAACGAAGTGATCGAAATTGCGCCGGGACGCAGTTTCGTTGTGGCTCGCCTGCAGGCCGGCCCGCTGCCCGATCCCGCCAATGCCCTGCTGCTCGTCGCGCATCAGGACACGGTTGGCGTGGATGCAAAACATTGGTCCGCTGACCCGTTCAGCGCCACGATCCGTGACGGCTATATGTATGGCCGCGGCTCGAAGGACGACAAAGCCATGGTCGCCGCAAATATGGCTGTGATGGTCGCCTACAAACGCGCATCGGTGCGCCACGAGCGGGACATTATTTTTCTCGCCACCACGGATGAAGAGCAGGGCGGCATCGCCGGCATTCGCGCCATCGCCGAGAAATACTGGGACAAGATGGCCTGCGCCTACGCCCTCAATGAGGGCGGAACCGTTGTCATCAAGGACGGCAAAGTCCAGTACGTCGGCGTCCAGGCCAGCGAAAAGATCGCCTACAACGTCATCGTCACCGCAACCGGTACTTCCGGGCACGCCTCCATGCCGCGCACGGACAGCGCCATCGTGCATCTGGCCGCTGCTGTCGAGAAATTGGGGAATTACCAGATTCCCGCGCAGCCCAGCACCATCACACGCCGCTATTTCGAGCAACTCGCCAAGGTCGAGGATGATGAAATCGGCAAATGGATGCGGGCGCTCGAACAGCCGGAGCGCGCCGATCTCGCCGCCAAGCATCTTTCCGAGGCCAGCCCGATGTGGAACTCGATGCTGCGCGACACGATTTCTCCCACGATGCTGCAAGCAGGAGTTCGAGTGAACGTGATTCCCTCGGAGGCCACGGCCAACCTGAATATCCGCCTGCTTCCCGGACACTCCATTGACGAGCTGATCGGGCAACTGGAAAAGATGGTCAACGATCCGCAAGTCCATTTGCGCATGGCGCCGGACCCCGGTGAGAACGCGCCGCCGTCCGATATCGCTTCGCCTCTGTTCAAAACAATTGAGCGCATCGGTCCGCAGGATTTTCCCGGATCGATTGTGCTGCCTCTGATGGGCACCGGAGCGACCGACTCCGCAACCCTACGATTGCACAAGGTGCAGGCCTATGGTCTCAATCCGTTTCCGATGACCGAGGCCGATGCGGCGCGCGCGCACGCCGACGACGAAAGAATTTCTCTCGATGGTTTTCACAAAGGCGTTGCGTTCTATTATCATGTAGTTTCTGACTTCGCCTCCTCGAAGTAGGCTGGAGCGTTACGACCCCCCTTTCCAGGCAGAACGGGCCGTACAAATACCGATGACTTTTCGAAGCGCCAAAATTGTTTGCACCCTGGGGCCCGCGAGCAACACACTCGAAATGATCGAGCGGCTGATGCGCGCCGGGATGGATGTGGCCCGCCTGAATTTTTCGCACGGCACGCACGCCGATCACGCGCGCACGATCCAGCGCGTGCGCGACGCGTCCGCGGAACTGCAAAAACCCGTCGGAATTCTGGCGGACCTGCAGGGTCCGAAAATCCGCACGGGCGCGCTCACGAGCAAGCAGCCGGTGGCGTTGAAATCCGGCCAGAAGTTCACGATCTCGACGCTCACGCGCGATGGCACGAGCGCGGGCGTGTGCACCACCTACAAGCGCATGCCGCGCGAAGTCTCCCGGGGCGACCGCATCCTGCTCGCCGACGGCCTCATCGAACTGCGCGTGCTCTCGACGACTTCCCAATCGGTTCTCACCGAAGTGGTCAACGGCGGGCTGCTCGGCGAACATAAAGGCATCAATCTGCCGGGAGTAAAGCTCGGGATTCCCGCGCTCACCGCGAAGGATTACGCCGATCTCGCTTTCGCGCTCCGGCACGGAGCCAATTTCGTGGCGGTCAGCTTTGTGCGGCGCGCCGCGGACGTGCTCCTCGCGAAGAAGGCGATCCAGCGCGCCGGAAGGGATGTTCCGGTCATCGCCAAGCTGGAAAAGCCGGAGGCGATTGACAACCTCGACGAAATATTGAAAGTGGCGGATGGAGTCATGGTCGCGCGCGGCGACCTCGGCGTGGAGATGAGTCCCGAATATGTGCCGGTGGTTCAGAAGAAGATCATCGCCAGAGCCTGCGAGGCGCGCCGCCAGGTCATTACCGCGACGCAGATGCTCGAATCCATGACGCAAAATCCGCGCCCTACGCGCGCCGAGGCTTCCGACGTGGCCAACGCCGTTTTCGACGGCAGCGACGCCCTGATGCTCTCGGCCGAAACCGCTTCCGGGGCCTATCCGGTCCAAGCCGTGCAGATGATGGATCGCATCATTCGCGTCGCCGAAGCCAATAATACCAACATCCTGCGGCCGCGCCCCGCGCAGTTCAATATCGCCGAGACCGCTTCCGAATTGATTTGCCACGCCTCGGAAGAGCTGCAAATGAAAGTGCTCGCGGTATTCAGCGAATCCGGATACACGGCGCACCTGGTCTCGAAGCATCGTCCACGCCGCCCGATTGTTGCGTTCTCAACGGTCCAGGAGACGCGGCGGCGGCTATCGCTCTATTGGGGCGTGGTGCCGAGAACTATCGCGAAGGTTCCGAATATTGACGCGCTCATCCAGGCCGCCGAAAAGCGGCTGCTCGAGGAAGGCATGGTCAAGCGCGGCGACATTGTGGGAATTGTCGCCGGCACGCCGCTCTTTGTGGGCGGCACGACCAACTTCATGAAGTTTCATGTGATCGGAAGCGACGAGGAAGAGATCCGCGGGGCAGGCAAGTAGGAAATCAATCAGAGGCTGCCAAACAATAGCGCCGTCATTCCGAGCGAAGCGAGGAATCCCTCTTTCTTTCTCGCGCGACGCTGCCGAGCACGGAGGGATTCCTCGCTTCGCTCGGAATAACGCACGTGGTGGAGTATTTTTTCAGCGCTAGGTTCGCCTGTCATTTTTTGCAAGACACTCCCGCCGCGTGGGTATTGCGATCATTCGTGAAATTGAGACCTTGCGATCGGCTTACAAAACCGGACAGACAAGAGTGTCTGTGCTACTGAAAATCTAATTCACCCAGCGGTCGTCGGAGCGGCTGGGCGGTTCATTCTTGTGGTCGCGCATGTAGACTTCAAACTTGCGCCGCGCGCGGCGGCGCTTCCAGTCAAGGTAATCGTTCCGCATGCGGTAGAGAAACAGTCCCCGCCGCAGATAGAGGTATCCCACCAGAGCGCCGCCCAGATGGGTCACGTGGCTGACACTGTCTCCACCCGATTCCAGTGAGAGGAAGAACTCGATCACGATAGCTCCCGCAGCGAGCAGCTTCATGGGAATCGAAATCGGGAACGGGAAAAGCCAGACCTGGCGGTCCGGAAACATGATGGCCGCGGCGATCAGAATTCCGTAGATCGCGCCGGACGCGCCGATCGTCGGCGTCGCCACCGAAATCCCTGCGGCGTGCCAATCCAGGGCCGTCTTCACGAGCACATTGATCAGACCTGCTCCCGCGCCGGTCAGAAAATAATAGCCGTAAAACTTTTGCGTGCCCCAGGAGCGCTCGAGGTCCGCGCCGAAAAAATAGAGGAACAGCATGTTCCCAAACAAATGCCAGATGCCCGAGTGGAGAAACAGGTACGTGAACGGCTGCCAGATATAGAAGAGTCTCGTAACCGCGAGGGGAACCAAACCAAAATGAGTCTGTATCCAGATCGTATAGTCATCTGGAAAAAATTGGCGAATCAACGTCTGCACCAGGAGCACGCTCGTGCACGCGATAATGATGTTGCGAACCGCGGGCGTGAACATCCCTCCCCAGCGGATGCGGGAGCCGTAGGAGCGCGGGTATCGTGGCGGATGGGCCATTATCTGGAGTTTATGCGCCTGAGGGCATGGAGTCAAAGAATCCAGAATGCAGGGCAAGTTTCAGTCTGAAACAGAGCGCGAGAAGGTTGCACCGGCGTTCTTTTGGGGACTGGTAATCCTACTTCGCTCCCTGCCAGGCCGCTTCGACGAGTTTGTGCTCGCGTCCGAGATCCGTGGAAACGCGGATCTGGCCGTCGCGCGCGAATCGCTCGTGATTTTCCTCTAGCTCCGCGGGCATGTAACGGTAGTTTACGGTGACTCCGAAAGAGGCCTTCAGTCCGTAGGGCCGCAAATTCCCGAATGCGTTGACGTGCTCGATCCGCGCGCCATTCGAGAGATGAAAGGTCGCAACAGGATCGCACAGCTTGTTGCCGCAGCGCGCATTGGTCAGATACGCCAGCGCCAGCCGCTCGAGCGACACCTTGAGAACTTCGCGGTGCGACAGGGGCTTTTCAAGTAATAGGAATAGCGCTTCGACCGGATCGCGGCGCCCGGCGGCGGCCGTGAGCTGGGGCGCCTGATCGGCAATCAGCCGGGCAATGCGCGCCGGAGTGAATCCGGTTTCGTTATGCGAATCGCGCAGCGTGCGGGAAAAATACGGGAGCGGCGAAAGCGTGCTGTAGGTTTTAATCTTCGGAAATTCGGCGGCGAGATCCGTGACAACCTGCTTGATCAGGAAATTTCCAAAGGGCACGTTTCGCAGGCCCACGAGGCAGTTATTGATCGAATAAAAAATTGCAGTGTCCGCTCGCTCGGTATCGAGGACGGGAGCCTGCAGGTCGAGCAGCGGCTCAAGATCGCCGCTCAGCCCGCGCGCGAGGGCGACTTCCACGAAGATAATCGGATCATCATCCAGCGCAGGATGGAAAAATGCGAAGCAACGCCGGTCCGCTTCTAGACGCCGGCGCAGGTCCGGCCAGCCGTTGATCTCATGCACGGATTCGTAGCGGATCAGTTTTTCGAGAACCAGTGCGGAAGTCTGCCAGCTGATGCGCTCCATGCGCAGAAATCCACGGTTAAACCACGAGCGGAAAAGGTGTTTCAGGTCGGAATCGAGGGCGTCAAATTTCGAGCCGTTTTTGGACATCTCGATCAGATGGCCGCGCAGAGCGACTAGGGTCTTCGTGCCGTCGGGTGCGGTATTGATCCGGCGAATGAGTTCCTGGCGCGGCGCTTCCACTGCATCGGACAGGGCGCTGAGCGTTTCGGACGTGGGCGTCTGCTGGTATTGAAGAATGGCTTTGCGGAGCAGCTCCGGCTCGGGTGCAAATTCCTTGTCGAGCATCTCGAAAAACGCCCGGCGCTTCTCTTCTTTTTTCATTCCGCTATAGCTGTTGATGATCTCCTGCGCCAGGACAGTCTGCGAGGCTTCGCCGCGCTCCGACAGGAGACGCTTGCACAGGAAGCGCATGTCCCCGCCGCGGTTCTCCCGCAGCATGCGCAACAAATTGTTGATCAGTCCCGGCATACTCATGCCCAGTATATCCGGAAGGACTTAATAATTCATGAATGTCCGATAAAAATGTTCGCGAGAGGCAGCGGCCAAGGGATTCTTCATTTGGCAAAGGACGGCCCTCGGTCCTACCATGGTCAGGGTTGGGTTGCTCACTGGATCGTCAGAATTACATCTTACGAGGCGGATTTGGGCATGAGAATCTCGAGAAAAATATTCGCGCCGGTTCGGTTTCTGGCAATCGTTGTGGCGTCGGTGGCGGCGTCTCCCTCTGTTGGCTGGACGCAGACCGATGCCTTGCACAAACTCTTTTCCGATTATTACGAATTCGAGCTGCGCCAGAATCCTTCGGAAGCCACCTTCCTCGGCCGGAACGACTACAACGACCATTGGGAGGACCCTTCGCCTGAAAACCTGCGCGCCCAGCACGAGGCGCTTCAGGCGATGCAGCGCCGCCTGCGCGCCATTGCGAAAGACAGCGTCCGCGGGCAGGACCTTTTGAGCTACCGTCTGCTCGAGTGGCAGTTGCGGGAGGAGATCACCGGCCTCGATCTGTACGACTCGTTTTTCACCATCAATCACATGTCCGGCGGCCAATTGAACATTTTCAGCACCGTGGCCGTCGAACCCGCCAATACCGTTAAGGATTACGAGAATCAGATCGCCCGTCTGCGCGACCTGCCGCGCTGGGTGGACAAGACGATCGCGGAAGCAAAATTCTCCCTGGCCCAGGAACACGCCGCGCCAAAACTTGTGGCGCAGCTGGTCGTGGACCAATTGAATACCGAACTGGCGGACGAGCCGCAGAAAAGCCCCTTGCTTGCCGCATTCCAGAAATTTCCAGACTCGATTTCAGCGGCCGATCAGAAGCGTTTGCGCGCCTCGGCGGTGGACGCCTATTCACATGACTTCCAGCCGGCGTGGCACAAGCTGCGCGACTACGTCGTGAACGAGTACCTCCAGGCTGCTCGCGCGACGATTGGCCTGGCGCAAATGCCGGGCGGCTCGGAAATTTACAAAGCTCTTGTGGAAGCTCAGACCACCACGAACTACACGCCCGAAGAGATTCACCAGATCGGCCTGAAAGAAGTCGCGCGCATCACGGCGGAGATGGCGAAGATCCGCGCCGACCTTAATTTTTCCGGCACACCCGCGGAATTTTCCGATCAGGTCCTGAACGCGCCGCGCTTCCGTTATCACAGCGCGGAGGAGATTCTGGTGCACGGCCGCGACATCGCCAAGCGGATTGATCCCGAACTGCCGCACCTCTTCAAGGTGCTCCCGCGGATGACCTACGGCGTCTCCGCGATTCCGCCGGACCGCGCCGCGACCTCTTCGGAATATTACGAGCCGCCCGCGCTCGACGGTTCGCGCGCCGGATATTTCTATATGCGCACGATTGACCCGGAAAAGCAGTCGAACTGCTGCCTGGAGTCCACGATCCTCCACGAGTCCGTGCCGGGACATCACCTGCAGATCGCGCTCTCCTACGAAAATCAGGACCTGCCCGATTTTCGCAAGCTGATCATGGCCACGGCCTACACGGAAGGCTGGGCGCTGTACGCGGAGACGCTCGGCTCAGCGCTGCACATGTACGAAACCCCGTACGAGAAATACGGCCAGTTGCAGGGAGAATTGTTCCGCGCCTGTCGCCTCGTCGTGGATACGGGCATCCACACCATGGGCTGGACGCGCCAGCAGGCCATTGACTACATGTATGACAACGGCGCGGACGCCTCGCGCGACTTTATTACCAGTGAAGTGGATCGCTATATCGCCATCCCCGGCCAGGCGCTCGCCTACAAGATCGGTCAGCTCAAGATTCTGGAGCTGCGCGCGCTCGCGGAAAAAGAGCTGGGACCGAAATTCGACATCCGCGAATTCCACGACGCCGTTTTGCGCAACGGTTCGATTCCGCTGGATCTTCTGGAAGAGCAGGTACGCGCCTGGATTTCCGACACGAAGAAAGTTGCGCCGGCTGTGAAAAAGTAAGAGATCGGATCTTATGAAATCCGCGAGCAAGGATCCAAGAATGATTGGCTTGATTTCTGACACGCACGGCCTACTTCGGAGCGAAGCCTTCGCCGCAATGGAAGGGTCTGATCTGATCCTTCACGCCGGCGATGTGGGCAATCCGGAAATTCTCCACAAACTGAAATCCATCGCGCCCGTCTTCGCCGTCCGCGGCAACGTGGATACGGAACCCTGGGCCCGCGAATTGCCCGAGGCGGAAGTGATCGAGACCGGGCACGCCACGATCTACATGCTGCACAACGCGCACGCGCTGGACCTCGATCCTCGCGCCGCGGGGTTTCACGTTGTTGTCAGCGGACACTCGCACCAGCCGGTGTCCGAGGAACGGAACGGCGTCCTCTACATCAATCCGGGCAGCGCGGGTCCGAGGCGCTTTGATTTGCCGGTCACCGTGGCGCGCCTCGATCTGCTCGAAAAGCCGTGGAAGGTGGAATTCAGAAATTTGCTGCGGAAAAAGTAGTGCAGGCGTTATATGTTCCAAGGCACATTATGGACCAGAAGAAATTAGAGATTGTCGTTCCGCGGAATGCGATAGTTCCCCCAAAGCGGCACACTCGCGCGCGCATGGCGATGGCCTTCGCCGTGGCCGCCGTTTCCGATGTTGTCGCCATGTGGACGGTGATCGCTCCGCCCGTGCAGATCGCGCTGGATTTCGCCACAGCTTTCGTTTTGTTTCTGATTCTTGGCCGCCGGTGGGCTCTTCTCCCCGGACTGATTGCCGAAGCCATTCCGGGGATGGGAGTTTTTCCCGTGTGGGTTCTCGTGGTGCTTTCCATCATCGTGTACGACGGGATCAAGAAACCGAGGCCCGTGTAGGCCGATTGTGCGGCGCAAAGGGCGCTTGAGAAATGTATGTTGCCCGTGCGCCGTGAAATCAGTATCCTCGCTCAAGATTCAAGGAGCTTTCATGAAAAATCTTTCGACTCTAGTTTCCCGACGGAAATTTCTGGCCGGAGCCTCTTCTCTCGGCGCGTTCTATGCCACGCGTAAATTCGCGGCGCTGCCCGGCCTCGCCGGGCCGTTGCTCGACGATTCGCGGACCGCGGCGCAGCCGATTGCCGACAAAGGTTTCGCGTCCATCCGCAAGATCGGGAACGGCTTGTACGCCACGATCTCCGACCGGTCGAAGGGAATGCAGACGCGCTCGAACGGCGGATTCATGATCGGCCGCGACGCGGCCATGATGGTCGAGGGATTCCAGACGACGATCGGCGCGCAATTTCAACTCGACACGCTGCGCAGCGTCACGCAGCTTCCCGTCCGCGGCGCGCTCAATACGCACTGGCATTTCGATCACACGCTCGGAAATTCCGTCTACGGCGGCGCGGGAATTCCGGTCTGGGCGCATGCCGATGTCCCGGCGCGCATGACCGCGTACTACACGAAGTGGCAGGCGGAAGACCTGCCGACATTTCTCAGCCCGTGGAATCAGCGGGTGAAAAACGCGAGGACGGACAGCGAACGCGAACATGCCAAAAGCGACGTCGAAGGCCTGAGCGGAATGTTCGTGCCCGTAAGCCAGACCGTTCTGGCGCTGCCGAATCATCCGCTCGATCCGGCGAAAATGCCCATCAAAGTGGATCTCGGCGGGCTCACCGTGGTGATCGAGCACTACATCGGCCACACGGACACCGATCTGATCTTCCGCATTCCTGAACAGAACGTCATCTACACCGGCGATCTTCTGACCGGCGGGCAGTATCCCGTCAACATCAATGGCTATGCCACGAAGTGGCGCGAGACGCTCGCCAAATTCGCCACGCTTGACAAGGACACGCTCTTTGTCCCCGGCCACGGTTCGATCCTCGGCATGGAAGGCGTTGCGGAAATGCGCTCCTGCTTTGACGACCTCGCCGAACAGGCGCAAAAATCCTACAAGGCGGGCATTCCGGTCGAGGAAGCTGTCGAACGTTACGCCGTCCCCGACAAATTCAAAGACTACCGGCAATTCTCCTGGGGCTTCGCCATCAGCCGCACCATCGAGCAGTTGTATGCCGAGTGGTCCGGCAAGCCCGTGCAGATTTTGAATTATTGATGTCCGATTCCATATTACCCTCCCCATTTTGCGCCTTGACCCCGACTTCGCATAATGCGAAGATATGCCATGCGGATTGTAAGCCGGAAAGCGATCCGAGAGGCAGCCACAAAACACAGCGAATGGGGCAAGTCGCTAAATGCCTGGTACAAGATCACGAGGAATGCCGATTGGGAGAACTTCGCTGACGTGCGGAACACCTGGCGAAACTCCGACATAGTGGGACGCTTCGTGGTATTCGACATCAGCCACAACCGGTGCAGGCTGATCGCGACGATCAATTACAAATGGAAGATGGTTTACATCCGCCGAATCCTGAGTCACGCGGAGTATAACCGGAAGGAGTGGCTGGCAGAATGATCGCAATCTCTGATAAATACGCTCTCGAAGTAGGCTCGCCAACTCCGATTACTTCCGAAGTCCAGCATGAGGAATATCTCTCCGTACTTGATCGGCTAGCGAGCAAAGACAAACCGACGCGAGAAGAAGAAAAGTATGCCGCGGTCCTGATGGCCCTCGTCGAAACGTACGAAGAGGAGCATTACGCCATTCCCGACGCTTCTCCTGTGGAAGTTCTCCGCGCGCTGATGGAAGCGAATAACTTACGCCAAAAAGATCTCGTGCCGTTCTTTGGATCCGAAAGCATTGTTTCCGAGGTTTTACATAAGAAGCGCGGACTCAACAAAACTCACATTGAGAAGCTGAGCAAGCGATTTCGGGTATCGCCAGCGGTATTCTTCTGAAATTCGCCTCTTCTATTCCAGGCTTCCACGTGTCCAAAATAATTGACGGCTTACTCCAGCTTCTTCCGCGCAAACACAAACAGCGACGACGCGAGCAGTAGGAACATCACGACGCCGAGCCATGGCGATTGGCTGGCCGTCGGCAGGAATCTTTCGCCGAACGCGAAAATCTTGGCCGGCCAGGGGAGCAGCAGGACCGCAGTCAGCCAATGCGGCAGGCGCTTGCTGAGTTCCGGATCCTCCAACAAATTTATTATGATGGCGAGAAGTCCGAAGACGCCGCCGGCGGCGATGAGGCCGCTGGAATAGAGCGACCCGGGGCTAACTTCGCTTTCGGCACCGCTCTTTTTTTCCTGCCCGCGCTCGACGACCCAGCGCAGGAGTCCCCCGGCAAACATGGCCATCGTGGTGGCGATCGAGATGTACGCGCCGACGGCAAACGGCAGCGAACGGATACCGAGAATTTCGATGGCGATCACGAGGAATACGCCGAGAAAAACGAGCCGCCACGGCAAGCGCTGATTGAGAATTCCGCTGATCACCGTAGCCATCAGCCGCGCTTGCGGAGCGGCCGCCTGATCGCTGCCGATTCCCTGCACCCACTGAATTTCAATCTGCCGCGTCGCAGAATCGTACAGATATTTTCCGTCGGGCACTTCGCGCGAGCCGATGGCGTTTACGAGAACATACTTCTTCCCGTTGTGGTCGAATGAGTTGTCCTGCAACTGCACCCCCACCGGAAGGCTGTTGATATCGAGCGGAATCTGCGCGGGCTTGTATTGAGCAAGGCCAATATTCATCAGGATCAGCGTTCCACCGATGGCGAACGACGAAACGAGCACGCCGACAAGCAGCGCGAGCTGCTGGTGAAATGGCGTCGCGCCGACGAGGTAGCCCGTCTTCAGGTCCTGCGAAGTCGCTCCAGCGATCGCCGCCGCAATGCACACGACGCCGCCGATCGTCAGCGCCAGCACGGCGTAGGCGTTCGCCGTCCAGTGAATTACTAGGAACACGCCGCAGGTGGCCATCAGCGTGGCGATGGTCATGCCGCTGATGGGATTCGACGAGTTGCCGATCAGGCCGCTGATGCGCGAGGCCACGGTGACAAATAGAAATCCGAAAACGACCACAAAAATCGCGGCAATCAGATTGGCGAACGCTCCCGTCTGCGCTCCGGGAATAGGCTTGAACCGCAACAGCGCCCACATCATCCCGAGCAGGACCATGGAACCGATCAGCACAAATTTCATCGAGAAGTCGCGCTCGGTGCGGCTCATGGCCGCGGCCTCTTCGCGGCTCTTGCGCATGTCCACGAGTCCCGCCGTCAAAGCCGCCCAGATCGTGGGCATCGTCTTAACTAATGTGATGAGCCCTGAGGCGGCGACCGCGCCCGCGCCCATGGGCCGGATGTAGCTCGCCCAAAGCTGGTCGGGCGTCATCTGCGGAATCGGCACCGTGCTCGGATAGAGCGGCACGCCGCCGGAAAGCGAGCCGAAAAATTTGATTGCCGGCATGATCACCAGCCAGGAAATCACGCCGCCGGCAAAAAGCGTTCCGGAAACGCGCGGCCCGATGATGTATCCCACGCCGAGGTATTCCGAAGTGATCGCCGCGCGAAACGACGCGCCGGGCAGCCAGTTTGGCCGGTACTCAGGCTGGCCCGGCCACATTCCCAGCGTGTTCATGCAGAACGTGTAGACACCGCCGAGTCCTAGCCCCCAGAACACGCGTCCGGCAAACGAGCCGCCGCGCTCGCCCGCGACAAGCACGTCCGCGCAGGCCGTCCCTTCGGGAAACGTCAGGTTGCCGTGCTCCTTCACAATCAGCTGCCGCCGCAGCGGAATCATCAGCAGCACGCCGAGCCATCCGCCCAGCAGCGCAAGAAAAAATACGCGCCAGTATTCCGTGTTCAGCGAGAAGCCCAGGAAGATCAACGCCGGCAAAGTAAAAATCACGCCTGCGGCGGCGGATTCGCCCGCCGATCCGGTCGTCTGCACGATATTATTTTCGAGGATGGTCGAGCGGCCAAACGCGCGCAGGATGGAGATCGAAAGGACGGAGATGGGAATGGAGGCGGAAACCGTGAGCCCGGCGCGCAATCCCACGTACACCGAAACCGCGCCGAACAGAATGCCGAAGAGTGAGCCCAGAATGACGGCGCGCCAGGTGAATTCCGCCGGGGCGCTCGCCGCGTCCACATAGGGCCGAAAATCCTTCGGCGGAGCCGTCGAACTCCAGGATTTTGTGGCCATGCCTCACCTCCGCGAACGACGCTCGATCTACATGCGTTCGGGCATTATGGCTTAAAACGTTTTGGGGCAGAGAGAAATTCGGCGGGTTCCGCTGACAAAGGTTCACTCGCTCAAGTACGACCTTTGAGCCTCCCGGCATTCTCCGGACGCGGGCACACCAGCAGGATACTTGCGGCGATGGATAAGACGCTCTGGATGGCGCGCAGATTCCGCGGCGCGAGAATCTGCAATGCCTGAGCGATTTTCTCCGTAATTTCGACGTCCAGGTCCAGGCGGTACAGGTCCGCATGCCGACCGTAAGAGTAGCCGTGGTACGAGATTTTTTCGCGCGCCGCGAGTCCCAGCAGGAAATCCCAAATACTTTGCCGGCGCAACAGCCGGCGCTTCGACGCCGCCGCGCGCTCGAGGACCGTCAAATGGCGCGGTGTCTGGCCGCCGGCTTCAAAAATCATTTCCGTGCACCCGCTAGAAACAAACGGCCGCGCGGGGTCGGGATCGGGGAACTCTGCAAGCGCCGCGGCGAGTTCCCCATCCCCTGCATCGAATCCGTCCCACGTATAGCGATAGAAATGGTAGACGACGGTGCCGGACCGGAGAAGTTGCCGGATGCGCGCCTCGTCTTTTCCTGTGACGCTCAGGATCATGTCGAGCAGCTCGTTCAGGCGAAAAATCTGGCGCACCACCGGGCGCACGGTTACATACCCGGCCTCTTCCTCGGTGTAGCGGACGGCGATGGTTTCAGGCAATGGCACCGGAAGAGGATACGTGGGGAAAAGCAGTCTGTCGATATGGGAGCGGAATCGGCTTTCCACTTCCATTACTTCTCCGTTTGTATCGGAGGCTTTGGCTAGCGTGCCAACTTTGGGATCTTTGTGGGTCGTGACTTCAGCCACGACGGAAAAGCTGCAAATTTGGCGCCTTCAGCCGCTGGCGCTTTGGAGTCGAAGTTCCCACAGAACCGCCAGGGGTTAAAACCCCTGAAGCAGTAGTCCTTTTGTCGCGGCTGAAGCCGAAACCCACAAACATTTCAAACTTTTTACGTGGCCGGTAAACCCGCAAACATTTTGGAATCTTTTCAGAAACCACGAAAGCCAGCCAACCGAAATGGCCGACGCGTGGACCGCTGGCCTACCCTAATTTCGCGAGGCGTTCTTTCACGCGGTCGGAAAGAGTTTTTCCGTCCACGGTCTTGCCTTCGAGGCGCGCTTTGGCGGCCTTGATCACCGCGCCCATGGCTTTGGGCGAGTTCGCTCCAGTCTCGGCGATAGCGGCTTCGATGGCGGCGCTCATGTCGGCGTCGGACGCGCCCGCCGGCATGTAGGTTTCGAGGATGGCGATCTCCTTCGTCTCTTTGTCGGCGAGATCCTGTCGGCCGCCCTTGGTAAACTGCTCGACGGATTCACGCCGCTGTTTCATGAGCGTCTGCAGCACCTGGAGCGCCTCGGCATCCTCGAGCGGACGCACTTTTTCCACTTCCTTATACTTCAGCGCGGACTTGATCATGCGCAACACGCTGAGGCGCAGTTCGTCCTTCGACATCATTGCTGCGGTCAGGTCTTTCTGGATCCGCTCCAGCAGGGCCATGCGTTCCGCGCGCGAAAGTGGATTCGCGCTCCTTTCAAATAGTGAAATGTGCTGCGACCGGGGACGTTTCGAGCTTCCCGGGAACACTATAGCACAGCGGTGCACGTCGCCTTGCGGCCCTGGGCCTGAACCCCAAACTGGAACCCCAAACCGGAACCCCAAAGCTGAAAAAGTGCAGCCGGTTTCCGCCCAGGCTCTAGGCTGCGCCTTCGAGCTATGTTATTCTGTTTGTTCCATTCGGCCGCGCTTGCGCGGCCGAGTGCGTACTGTCGGGGCGTAGCGCAGCCTGGCTAGCGCGCCTGGTTCGGGACCAGGAGGCCGGAGGTTCAAATCCTCTCGCCCCGACCATTTTTCTTCTGGAATACGTCCAGCCCCATCCTTGCACGAACAAACGACGCGGGAGTGGCGTACCCAGCTAATTTTCGTCGCTACTAACCTTACCTTCTCCGCCGACGTGATTTGCGCGGGTCTACCGGGTAGGAGGCTTGACGCACATTAAGAGTTTTCCCCTGGTATTCTTCCTTTCTCAGCAACTCATTTTTGCGCTCTTCCGCGTCCGCCACATACTCGAAAGGGGGCGAAATCGGATGCCATTGTCCGTCTTTCAATTCTGCCACGCACCAATATGGGTGTCGGGAGGGCATGGCGTCTATTGTGGTGGGAGCGGAGTACAGGGTTGCGCCGTGTTTAGACCCACTGGATCATTCGCAGGACATGGTGGTGCGCCCTTCTCCGGCGATGGAGGTTGGCATGGATTCGCGCTGCGAAGACCCAAAGGATCATTTGAGGGGCACGGGGAAAGATTGGAACGAGCTTTAATTCCAGCGAGCAACGCCTGCTTTGCAGGGTCGGACAATTTCGCTAAGGTCTCGCGTTTCTTATTGTCGTCAAGAGCAAGAAACGCCTTGACAGTGCCATCCAATATCGGGGGCGGCGTTCCCGGGACAGCTTGCCACTCGGCCTGTCCCTGCGCCGCATGAAACTTCTCAACTCCAGCTGCAATCTCGTCTGGCGTAAGATTCGACCCTTTAAGCTTTAGGACCGTACCATCTTTAAGATTCACCGTGGTGTAGGCCGCAGCTTCCTGTTTCGCTTTCCGTGTTTCTGAGGGAAGGTGAAAGCCGTAGTACAAGACGGCAACGCAAGCTCCAAGTGCAGCCACCGCCCCGGCCCCGATGAACACAATTTTGCGGAAGCCTTTCTCCTTTACCATCAGCCAAAGGACGACGCTGGCAAAGATAGCTATCCCTGTGAACATATGAGGAAACTTGGGCTACGATAGCGTTGTCGTTCGTGGACGTAAACACAAATTTTGGACGCGGTACGGCTTAGCATTAGGGACGTGTGGATTCGATTCCCATCGCCCGCTCCATAAAGCTTGTTGATGCAGTTGGCCTTACTCTTCTTCAGGGTGATTTTCTCTCACTCCTGCCGGTACAAGAAACCTGCGTTACGGACGTTTCTCCGCGGGTTTCGGAGCAGGTTTTGCCTGATTCCAATAGGGCAGCCAGGAGCGGTCCGGATCAGGCGTGGATTGCGGGGGAACAGGAAAGAAGCCGTTCCGGTTCGGCATCGGCACATCCGGCAGAGACTTCTTGTCAATCACGTCAGTCTCTTTAATGATGCCATTGCGGAAGAGTATGAAAGCGGTGACGGCGTAAACTTCGTCCGGAGCGAGCGTCCCGGCTGATCCTTCCGGCATGGCACGGTTAATGAAGTCCCAAAGCGTCGTCGCATGCGGCCAATAGCTTCCGGGAGTGATTATAGGATTCGGCGTGTTGAGCGTGCCAACGCCTCCCACCAGTCGATTATAGGGGTATTGGCCCTCGCCGTTTTTTCCGTGGCACACGGCGCACTTGGTGGCATAGACTTTCGCGCCTTCCACGGCGGTTCCGCTCCCGGGAGGGAGTTCCTTGCCGTCGCCGCCGACCGTGTGATCCCAGGCGCGGATTTCCGCTTCCGTGGGCGGCCGGCCCACCTTATACGTGGGAGATTGCGCCCAGGCGGCGCCGCAACCCAGCAAGACCAGCAGGGGAAGCACGAATTTAGTATTTGATATCAAAGCTGCTGTAGAGCGCATCTTTTACACTCCCGTCCGGCATGATTCTCCAGAGCTGAATCGGATTATTGAGAAATTCTCCTACATTCGCGGTTTCCCAAAACTTGATGACTTCACTCGCTGGAATCTTGGGATCCCTGCCATCGCCCCACAGTTGAGCCAGTTCCATCATCGTCGGCTGAATGTCGCCGTATTCGTTGGTGCAGCGAGACATGATGACAGCCTCTACTCCGTCCCAATTCCAGCCCAGGCGGAAGCGAGTAAACGCCTTGCGAAACACGGGCGTCTGAAGTTCCGCATCCTTCCACGTTTGTCCGTTGTTGGTGCTGACTTCCACGCGGCTGATCGCGCCCCGGCCGCACCAAGCCACGCCGGAAATTTCGTAAAACCCGGCGCCGGGAAGACGATGCGGGTCTGACGGATAGGTAATTAAAGACTTTGGTCCGACCTGGGATTCGTACCAGGTCGCATGACCATCCGGCCTCAGATTTGTGTACGCTTCATTTTCAATCTGGAGATAGTAAGGGTTGTCCGTTACTTTAATGCTTCTCAGGAACTTCACGTTGTTCACGCCCTGGAAACCGGGAACGACCAGCCGCAAGGGATAACCCTGCTCGCGGCGCAGCGCTTCGCCATTCTGGCCGTACGCCACGATCACATCGTCCAGACCCTTCGCGAGAGGACAGCTCTTCGCATGCCTTTGAATGTCGTTGCCTTCCGCCACAAACCAGCTGGCCCCCTTTTGCACGCCGCATTCCTTAAGCAGCAGGGACAGGGAAACCACCGTCCATTCACTGGTCGAGACTCTTCCATGCATGGTTTGGATGACGTAAGTGTCCTTGGCCGCTTCGGGGTTCTTTTTCAGGTCGCGCATCATCGATTTGTAATGCATCATGCCGCTGTTTCCAGTGCATTCCAAAAAGTGAATTCGGGATACGGAAGGCAGGCGCTTCAATTCCTCCATGGTGAAGACCAGGGGGCGGTCCACCATGCCGTGAATCACGAGCCGGTGCTCCTGGGGATCAATGTTGGGGAGGTCGAACCCATGCTGGACCGTGTAATGCAGAGAGGCCGGCGTGATGACTCCGATCGTATCCTGAAGCGGAGTAAGATTTCGCAATCCCACCAGGTTCAGCGGTCCCACACTGTGCGCGCGCGTGGTATTTTCGAAGCGAGAACGCCCACCGTAGGCCAAATCCTCGATGGTGGGCTCGTCCGGCGTAACGCCCCGCTTGGTGGCGGGCTCGTCAGTGTTGATCAAACCGGGCGTAACGCTCGCGAACGCTTTGCCGTTAGCGAGCGGGATCGCTCCCACGGCCAGGCCGGCCAGAGCCGCACCTCGCTTCAAAAATCCTCTGCGACCAGAGTTCTTGGAATTCATAGCAGTAACCCTCCATGCGAATCCTTATAGGTAAAGACAAGTAGGCGCGCATACCCGATGCCTTTGCAGTGACATATGTCACACTTTCATGTAAACAATTTACCACCTTTCCTGCGCAATACTCGCAAGGCCCCCGTCACAAACCTTCCCTTGGGGCCGGGGGCGCTATGGACGGGTGGCACGCGCTTTAGGATGATTTTGAATTTCCGAGTGGCGCGTCCCAGACTCTTTTCGAGGGCGGGCGGCGCGTCTCCCGCTCCTCAAAATCCCTAATCCAGCGGCTCAACCTTGACAATGGAAGCGCCGTGATTGTTGCCCACCCAAAACGTCACCGGGGTGGTCGTATTGTCCACAAAAACTCTGCGGATATTCGTGCTTCGGGGAAGCAGGTATTGCGTGTATTGGCCGGTTTTGGTATCGAGCCGCAGGACACGGTCAGTGGTCATCCCTCCGGTCCACGCATCGCCATTCTTGTCGAGTTCGGCGTCATAGCTCGATGAAAACGGTATGGGCGCCGGCCAATCTTGAATGCGGCCCGTGCGCGTATCAAGCATTCCAATTCCGTTGCCGCGATATTCGCCGAACCAATAGCGGTCTTGCGAGTCCATCTCGCCGCGCCGCGGAGCTGTGCCTTTCGCGGGCGTCGAATAGGGCGTGATTTCCAGCGTTTTTGCGTCAACCTTGACGATGGTTTGGGCGCTCATATCAGTGGCATAGGCGTTGTTTTGAGAGTCGGTATCCACGTCATAAGACATGTGCCCTCTGCCTCCGCCGGGATAGAGAACGATCGTCTCAATCTTTCCGGTGGCGAGATCCAACCGATGCAGGTCGCGGCTTCCTGCATCGAGCAGCCAGACTTTGCCGTCCACACCGTCGTTCCACGGCGCCACCATGTTGATTTGAGTTGCGTCATTCATTACGTCCGCGGGCATGATCCAGGTTGTGAATTTGTGCGTCTTCGGGTCAAATTTCGCGACCCCGCCCTGCAGCGTCTCGCCCATCCAGAAGTTCCCTTCTTTATCGAGCTCCAGGTCGAGCAAGCCGGTCGGCTCGTTTGGCCTCAGCACGGGCACATTGTATTCGACGGCTTCGCCGGTTCTGGGATCCATCTGCCCCAGATATTGCTGCGCGAAGTCAACGTACCAAACGGTTCCGTGCGAATCGAGGATCACATCGTGCGGCATGGCATCGGGCCGCGGGAGATCGTACTCCGTGATGATGACATGCGTCGCTTTGCCCGTCGGGCGCGGGAGCGTTTTGAGAGGATAGGCCCCCGGAGCCCAGGAAATCGTGGTCATAAACTCCGCTTCCTTCTTTTCCCTTTCGGGATTCGGAATGACCGAGTCGCGCGCGCCGACACGCAATTGCGGCCGCGTGGGCATGCTTCCCTGGGCGTAGCCGGCCATGCGATGGAAGAGCGCCACCCATTCCTCGGCGGTATGATGAGCCCTCACCGGCCTTTCGAGAGTGTGGCAATTCACGCAGCCGAGCAAATAATCCTTCTGTTCCTGCGTGCCCGGCATGCTCATCAGCCATTCCTCACTCGTGAGCTGAGCGGAAAAATCCTCCAGATGATGAAGTTTCAGATCCACGGCGGGCGCTTTTTGGGCTTCAATCTTCACGGGGCCCGGGTCATCCATTTCGTATCCGGTAGCGCGCACGGTGAGCGCGTACTCTCCCGGCTCCAATTTCGTCCGCGGAAAGCTGTACCGGCCCTGACTATCGCTCACCACGGTGACAGTGATCGAGGAGCCTTTCTTCCTGGCGCTAACGAGCACGCCTTCCATCGCGCCTTCCTCTTTGGAAGTAACCTGCCCAGCGAGTGCCGCAGGCGCTGGAGCTTGAGCCGCGAGAGTTGCGAACGCTCCCGAAAATGAAATCGCGGCCAAAGCGGCGATTGCGGCGAGCAGGAAACATTTTCTGCGCATGAATGACTCCTCAAACAAAGTGACGCGATGTATCTCAAAACGAACGCGGATCCACTGCCAAGGATCGCGATTCGCGAAACTCGCAGAAAATTGCTGGCAGGAAGAAAATAATTCCATCTTTACTTCCTTACGGCATCTCTTCAAAAACCATCAGGTGAGCTTCCTCGGTGATCCAGTCGCGATTGTTGTATTGAGTCGTTGGCATCAATTGAACGAGATGCTTCGGGACTGCGGAATAGAATCGCTTTAGCTCGGGAATCCAGATGCCTGACTTTGCAATGGCTCCCGTGGGCACTTTTCCGAGCAGCCGGAAATGGTCCGGGTCGTCCTCATGGAAAACAGCAAGCGTACCCGTGCTGCCGGAAAAATAGATTCGCTGAGATGGCACGTCGAAAAATATTTCATCTCCTCCGCCGGTCGCATCTAGCACCTGAACGATCTTGCCCGTATCCGTATTGATGACGACCAGTTTGCCGGGGTCAACGCTGTGCCCGCCTCCAAGCCGGCTGCCCATGAACAGGCGATGATGAGCGGTGTCCAGGCCTGCGACGTGGGGCTGCGGGCCTCCGGCGGTGGACCATTCCGCCACAATCGCGCGCTTGGCGACATCTACCACCTTGACGACGCTTTCGCCGTTCACCACATCGCCCATCCCTGCATACAACAGATCCCTCTGAGGATCAAGCGCAATGCCTGCGGGTTCCTGGCCATTCATCTTGATGCTGCCAACCAGTTTCCCCGCCTTGGTATCAATGATTTCAATAGAGCCTTCCTTGGCTCCTTCTTCCCGGGTTCGGACAGCGACGTAATACAGCCCCTTGGCAGCATCAAAGGCGCCATTGTCCGGGTCGCGGCCGGGCGCATTCTTTCCGCCCGTCAGCTCGATCGTCTTGACGACTTCAAAAGTCGTCCCGTCCAGCGCCACAACCGTGTTGTCGCCAAGGTCCACCCAGAGTTTGTTCGAGGCCGGATCAAAAAAAGGCTTGCGTGGATTTCCGCCAACCATGGTCTCGTGGATTACCTTGCCGGCTTTCATATCTACGACGACAATTTTCTTATTGTTTTCCGCCGAAAGAAACAGGCGCTGGTTCTTCAAGTCGTAGCTGAGATGGTCCATATAGCCTTCGGTCGGAATGGGTATCGTCTCGACCAGCCGCAACAGCCCCGACATGTGCTCCATGGGCGCCTGGCGGTTGACGTACTCATTCGATGGCTGCTGAGCCATCACTCTTGACACGAAGATTGCGGACAGTGCCAAAAAGACTGCGGTATAAATCCCAAATTTGCTTCTCGACAATCGCATTACTCTTCTCCTTTTGCGTTTCAACCCGGCCACGAGAATGAGGAAGCAACTCAACCACTGGATTTCGTCTTCGACGATGTGGGCCTGCACACGCCTATCAGAACACCACAACCTGAAAGTGCACTGAAAGACATATGTGCGCCCCCCTACTCCTGCCTGTGCGGGTTTTGCAAATGTGGAGTGGAACCGAGGCCCTATCCGCAGCCTACAAAATCGCACAGGCAAGAGTGCCTGTGCTACGAAACCCCGTCGGAAGTTAGAAACTAGCCCGCATTTCTCACAAAATTGTATGTTTCCCGGGACCGCCAATCAGGAGATTGGCGTTCCCGGGTTTGCCCCAAGGCAATTCGTGCCAACTGTGCTTGGAGATAGGGAAATTTTCCCGGTTGGGTCACCTTGCCAGGACCCACCGTTTGAGCATGGAGGCGGCGCGGTCCCGCTCCTGTGGTGAGAAGGTCAGACTAGAACAAACTCAGCGGGTCCACATCCACGAGCACAGCTTTCTGCGGTATTTCCTTTTTCTCGCAAAAGGAGAGAAGGTCCGCCAGCGCGCGCGTCAACTGCGCGCGCCGCGGGGCCTTGAGCAGGAGCTGAAAACGATACTCCTTTTTCAGGCGGGCGAGCGGCGCGGCAGCCGGGCCCAGAACTTTTACCCCCAGAGATTCCTGCGGAGCAAGAAACGCCGAGATCTGGCGAGACCAGCGGATCGCATTTTCGATTTTTCGATCGCGCACCAGAATCGCGGCGAGCGCCGTGAACGGCGGATAGTGAAGCAACCGGCGGAACTGAACTTCTTTTTCAAAAAAGGAGAGATAATCCTGACGCGCGGCAAGCTGAATCGCGTAATGTTCCGGATAGTACGTTTCGACGAATACTTGTCCCGGCAACTCGCCCCGCCCGGCACGCCCGGCCACTTGCGTCAACAGGTGGAACGTCCGTTCGGCCGCGCGGAAATCCGGCAAACTGAGCTGGGAATCCGCTGAAATGACTCCCACGAGCGTCACGCGCTGAAAATCGTGTCCCTTGGCCAGCATCTGCGTCCCAACCAGTATGTCTATTTTCCCGGACGCAACATCCCCCAGCACCTGCTGGTAGGCGCGCTTGGTGCGAACCGTGTCGCGGTCGAGGCGGGCGACTCTGGCCCCCGGAAATGTTTCGCGCAATTTTTCCTCGAGCTGTTCCGAACCCGCGCCAAAGAAATAGATATATTCCGACGAGCACTTCGGGCACGTGTTCGGCACGCGGCGCGAAAATCCGCAGTAATGGCATTCCAGGCGGTCACGCTGCTTGTGGTAAGCGAGCGAGATGCTGCAGTTCTCGCACTGCACTCCCGCGCCGCACGACCGGCACAGCACAAACCAGGAATAGCCGCGGCGGTTGATCAGGATCAGCGACTGCGTTCCATTCGCAAGGCGCTCGGCAATGGCCGCGGACAATTTCGAGGAGATCGTTCCCGCCTTGTGCGTCGCCTTGAACTCTTCGCGCAGGTCCACGATTTCGACCGGCGCAAGCGGGCGGCCCTCGACGCGCGACTCGAGTTGCAGCAGGCGATATTTCCCGGCGCGCGCGTTGTGAAAACTTTCGAGCGACGGCGTGGCCGAGCCGAGAAGCGCGACGCACGATTCGAGCTTCGCGCGCACGACGGCCACGTCGCGGCCGTGATAGCGGGGCGTCTCTTCCTGCTTGTAGCTCGCCTCCTGCTCCTCGTCCACGATGATCACGCCAGGATTTTCAAGCGGAGCGAACACGGCCGAGCGCGTTCCCACCACGACGCGCGCCTCGCCTCGCCGCACACGCCACCATTCCCGCGCGCGTTCCACATCCCCCAGCGCGCTGTGTAGCACCGCTACCTGAGGACCGAGCCGCGCGCGGCACAAACGGCCGATCCAGAGCGTCAGCGCGATTTCCGGCACGAGAATCAATGCCGTTTGATTTCTCGCGAGCGCCGCTTCCACGGCGCCCAGATAGACTTCCGTCTTTCCGCTTCCGGTCACGCCGTACAGCAGCCCGGTGTGAAACGCGCGCGTGTCCATCCAGCTTTGGATTTCCGTAAGTGCGCGGGACTGGTCGTCATTCAGAACGTTGCACGGCGGCGTGTAGCCCACATCGAAGAGGTCCTGCTCGACTGCCAACGGCTCTTCCCAACTCTTGAGTTTCTGCCGGCGGATCATGCGCTCGATCAGCGTGCGCGAGGCGTTCGCGAGTTTCGCGAGCGCGGGCAGCGGCAAAGGGCCCCGCTCTTCGGCAAGCACATGAAAAATGCGCAGTTCTTTTTCCGATAGAGATTCGAAAGGGTTTTCCGGTGCTGAGACGCCGGCAGACCCAAGCTCAGCATCCGTCGAATTCCACGCGACAATTTTCTGGACGCGCGCGTTGCGGCGAACGGAAACCTCGCGTCCTTCCAGTTGCTTGCGGCGCAACAGGCGCTCCGCTGCCGCTTCCCCGCCGGGCAACTTGCGAAGCCGGTCCGCGCGCACGGGCTTGCCCTCGATTTCGATGAGCGAAAGTAAAGCCAGCTCCGCAATTTCCGATTCGCTGCGATTGCCCGCCGCATCCAGTTCCGACTTGCGCGCGCGGCCGGCTTCGGTCAGCAGGAATTCGCGCTCGTGGCGCAGATCAATTTGCGGAGGCAGCATCGCCCGGAAAACTTCGCCTGGCGGCGCAACGTAATAGCTTGCAACCCACCGTCCCAGCTCCAGCAGATTCGGCGGCAGCGCCGGAATCGGGTCGAGCGCCTCGACCACTTCCTTTACGTTCTTGATGCGCTCGGGATCAGGACGGCGCGCGGAAAGCGAAGTCACCACGCCCGTCATGGCGCGGTTTCCGAAGGGAACAACCACGCGGCTGCCCTCCTGCACCGTTCCAGCAAGGCGGTCGGGAATTAAATATGTGAATTGAGAGCGAATCGGAACCGGAAGCGCGACTTCGCAATATGTGGGTAGCACAGACACTCTTTATCCCGAGCCCCTGCGAGGGGCTGTCTGTGCGGGGTTTGCAAATGTCCGGGAATAGTG
>VFSW01002715.1_pt1 | contig 26672 bp, 25 predicted proteins | sample 5358111 | NCBI WGS metagenome assembly VFSW01 (sample SAMN11554181, study PRJNA540505) | mine drainage metagenome | isolation source: sediment from site ElyBrook_90M | place: USA: Ely Copper Mine, Vershire, VT | collected 2017 | reverse complement strand
CCGGCCTCGCCAAACTTGCTTGCCTGAATGAAGGGACATCGAGCGAAAGTCCTATTCGTGTTTTCCCGATCTTTCGAGACGAGGCCGGCGATTGATCAGAAAAATTCCCACGACGAGGGCCGTCGCTCCCTTGACAAGCGCAGAGCGATCGATCACAATAGGCGAGCACGTGAAACGTGTTTTTCATCAATCTGAAAGGTTGCTTCATTGCTATGTCACGTCAACAACGCTGGGCGCTGCATCTGGGGCTGGCGCTGACGATCGCCTCGTTTTCGCTGATTCTGGCGCTGTGGCAAAGCGGCGTTGCTCAGGCATCCACCGTAGCGACGCCGGGGCCAAATGATTGCGGTTCGTGCACGGGCACCTATTATGGCGCCAACAGCAACGAGATCGCCAAGGCACTCCAAAAGATCTGGCCGCAAGCGAATGGGCCGTATTGCGCGATCGCGACCGCCGAGGGCGTCATCAATTATGACGATGAGAAGTGGGGCATCGGGCTGCGCTTCACCAGCGTCACAAACCAGACGGCCATCGGCAAAGACAACCAGCATAGCGGGGCGAGCGAATGGGGCTATGCCACACCGCTCAACGAAGCCGCCGGCATTACCAACATCGCGCCCGATCAAGGTGTGGACCCGCGCTCGGCAGCGTACATTCAGACGCACTGGACGAACGTCGGGCACCTGATATTCCATAATTACATCTATCGCTGGCAATTCGCGCACCAATACGAGCCGGGGTTTCGCGGGCAGGCCACTGAGGCGACCACCTCGCTGGCGCAAAATCTCGAGGCGTTTCGCGAGCCGCTCTCAGTCATCGTCAACGGCGGCATGCATTCGTTGCTCGTCGCCGGCATATGGTCCGCCAACGACCCCGCGACGCATTATCCCGCCGGGATTCAAGGGCTGGTCTATCACGACCCGATGTTTAGCCAGGCGGACAGCCGCTATGAGGTGGATATCGACACCTGGACCACGAACGGTCTGAACGACGCCGGCAACTATACGCTGTGGTCGCGCTATTACGGCGTGACCGCTGGCGGCTCGGTCAACACCGCCGACCCGGAGCCGACGATCGGGCCGTATACACCGACCAAGAGCGCCCCCGATCACTGGTATCAGGGCTTTTCGTGGATCACCCGCGATCAGATTCTCGACGATGCGCGCTACGGACCAGACTGGGCTTTCACCATGTTCGGCCAGCGCCTGATATCGCCGTGAATCGGCGAGCGTGAATCGTCACCTCTTGCTCTGCTCTCGATCAAGGGAGTGGGAGTACTGATACAAACTTTTTGAGATGCCAGCTCTGAGTCACCTGGTGGGGACTATCGATCGATGAGCAAACGGACGTTTCGCACAGGACGAGGCAAGCGCACGGCAGTGGCGCGCTTCGCCGGATGGTTGGGCGGGAATAGTGTTTTCGTCGTGCTGGGCCTGGGAGTCATTGGCGCGCTGATCGCCGTGGGGCTGACGGCGCAAGCGGCGCGCGCGCCCAGCGTGAACGGCGCGCCCAACTCGACTGGCGCGACCGTATGGGTGCCGTTGCGCTCGACCAGCCGGGCGGATCTCATCGCGGCGGCGCAGAGCAGCCCGCTCTGGCATGTGAGCCGCACGGGCAGCGGCGATTATCTGCGCGATCTGTCACACCTGGGGACGCCGGTGCTGGTGCGCGGCCTCTCATTGCGCGGCTCGGCCACGCCACCCGACGCCTACGTGATTCCCGTTCTCGACAGCCAGGGGCAGCTCACAGTGGGCGCGGCGGTGCTGATGCTGAACGCGACCTATACGGCGGCGCACCTGCAATCCATCGATACGTTTGCCGCGCCGCGCCCGCACGACACGATCGCCATCGTGAGCGCGGCGCAAGCCACGAGCGCGCTGGGCAAGGAGCGCCAGACGACGCTCGCCCCCGGCGCCGGGCCAGAGATGGTCTATATCGCCTTTGACACCCAGGGGGTGGACGCCGGCACGTCCACCTGGCGCTATGGCGGCGAGTATCCGGACGATCCGCTATGGCTGATGCGGGCGGCCAACGGCCAGAGCTATCTCGTCGGCAACAACGGGCACGTCTATTCGCCTGACCAGGTGCCGGTGGCGCAGGGGTGAGATCGGCGCGGCACCACCCCCGGAAACACCAGATCCGCCGGGTGAGAGCGCCGGGGGATGAACCCCACAGAGCGAGGAGGGTGCGCCGGGCGAGGCCGCCGGGGGAAAATTGATATGTATCTTGCCCCGGCTCGAAAAACAAAGCCCTCCGGGCTGCTACCGGAGGTTGGATGCCTGCATCCATCATGTGTGCCTGTCTGTACCTCTAAGCACTGAGGGATAGCCTTGGATTATTATCCACGACGGGACTTGTCACTTCGCGATGCGTCTATGTGAGCGGGAGTGGAACGAGCGGCTTGCGCTCTGCTTGGGGCGTGCCCGGCACGCCGCCGATGTCGGTGAGGCGTCCAAGACGGCGGACCTCCGGCCAGATCGATCCGATGAGGGCGACGACGAGAATCGTGCCCGCGCCGCCAGCGACGACGGCCCAGACCGTGCCGATGAGGGCAGCCGCCAGGCCCGACTCGAAGCCACCCAATTGATTCGAGGCGTTGACGAAAAGGCTGTTGACCGCGCTGACGCGCCCGCGCATCTCATCGGGCGTGCGTGTCAAGAGGACGGTGCTGCGGACGACGACGCTGATGTTGTCGAGGCCGCCCAGGATGGCGAGCATGAGCAGCGAGAGCCAGAAATTCGTCGAGACGCCAAAGACGATGGTAGCCACGCCAAAGCCGCCGACGGCACAGAGCATCGCCCAGCCGGCGCGGCGAAACGGCGGCGCGTGCGCCATCAGGAGGGCGACGACGACCGCGCCGATGGAGGGGGTCGCTTCGAGCCAGCCGAGGCCCACCGCGCCGACATGCAGGATGGAGAGCGCGTAGACCGGCAAGAGGGTGGTCGCGCCGCCGAGCAGCACGGCAAAGAGATCCAGCGTGATGATGGCGAGGATGAGCCGCGCGCCACGCAAAAAGCTCAGGCCGCCGGTGAGGGCGCGCATGGGCGGCTCGCGCGGGACGGCTCCGTGGGACGCCGGACGGGCGCGAATAGCGGCGACAAAGCAGATGTAGAGGGCGACGGCGAGCGTGTCACAGACATAGACGAGCGTGGCGTGGCCGGTAAGCGCGATGACGAAGCCGCCTAGCGCAGGCCCGGCGACGGAGGCCAGCTGCCACGAGCTGCTGCTCCATGTGGCGGCGTTGGCGAACTCGCGGGGCCGCACGACGAGGGCCACCAGCGCGGTGCTGGCGGGATTCCCCAGCGCATTGCCGACGCCCATGACCATCAGCGCCAGATAGATGAGAGGAACCGGTCCGCGCAAGGCTGAGAGCAGCAGCAAGAACACGATGCCGGCGGCAAGCACGCTCTGCGCGATGAGGACGATGTGGCGGCGATCGTGCCGGTCGGCGAGATAGCCGGCGGGCAGCGAGAGCAGCAGCACGGGGACGATCTGCGCCAGCCCGACGAAGCCGAGCGCGAGGGCGGCATGCGTGCGCACGTACAACTCGTAGCCGATGGCGACGCTGATCATTTGCGCGCCCAGTGACGAGATGAATTTGCCGATGAGCAACAGGCGAAAATCGCGCACGCGCAAGGCGGCATAGGGGTCACGCGCCGGTGTGGCGCTGGCGGGCGGCTGATCAGCGATGCTCACGAATGTTAGCCATTCTTCGTCAGTGATGCGCGAATGGGGAATGAGACCGGATGATAGGATATTGTAGCATAGTGGTGGCGTGAGGGCGCCAGGGTACGAGACACGAAGAACACGAAGAAAGACGAAAAACACGAAAAGGTTTCAAGCTCTTTGTTTTCGTGCCCTGCGTGTCCAGTCTCGTCGCGCGGGAGGAGATCATGAGGTGAATCGACGCATGGGAGCGAGCATCACGCCGGGCGAGGTTGCCGGGGGGTGAGATCACGGGGAGCAAGCATCATACCGGGCGAGGCCGCATGAGAGGCGGATCATAGGGAGCAAGTATCGCGCCGGGCGAGGCCGCCGGGGGAAAGATTGATAGTATCTTGCCCCGGCTCGACAAACAAAGCCCTCCGGACTGCCGCCGGGAGACATGCCGGCCCCGGCAACGTATGCCCGTGGGGACCCAGCCCCGCGCAGGCGGGGCTTCGTGGCGCGCACGCCCACAGGCGCGGCTTCCAGCCGCCGGACCAGGCCGTGAAATGGCGAGCGCCCAACCGGTCATCAGGAGCGCAACGCTACGTAGATGCTGGACGAGCGAGCCGAAAACCCCTGAAGCTGTCGAGGAAGTCGATGTCGTCGTAGCCGCTGCGGCAGGCCACGCGCGCGCTTCGCGGACCGTAATTGCATGAGCCGCCTCGTAGCACTCTCCTATTTGTCGATTGATGAGTCTCTCGCCCGTCGCCTGGGCTGTAGGGATAGTTGTATCCCCACAGAGTGCTCGTCCACTCCCATACGTTGCCGACCATCTCATGCGCTCCATACGGACTGGCGTCTCCCTTTTCGGCATACGTCCCCACCGGCGTCGTGGTTCCTGGGCCTCCATCGCCCGTATTCGCCTTTGCTTTGTCCCACATATTGCCCCAGGGGTAGATGCGCCCATCCGTCCCGCGCGCCGCCTTCTCCCAATCCGCTTCGGTCGCCAGCCGCCACGGCTGGCCCGTCAACTGTGCCAGCCACGCCTCATACGCCATGCAGTCCTGCCAGGCCCCATTCACCACCGGATGATCGATGCGGCTCAATTGTTTGTGCCAATCGACATCGCCCCATTTGGGCGGCTCTTTCACCGCCTTGGCTTTGACCGCCAGGGCATATTCGGCCACCGTCACCGGATAGGCGCCAATCTGATAGGCGTGGTCCATCGGCGTCAGATATTGCGGGGTCTCGTCATCATATGCCTGTGGGTCTTTCACTTTATCGCTGCCCATGAGAAACTCGCCCGCTGGCACGTCGCACAGCGGCGGGATGATCACCTCGACACCGTTGACGTTGCGCCCCGCGAAGCCGAGCGAGGCCAGCCGCGCGGGCGTCGCCCCTGGCGTGCCGGGCAAGGGCCACGCTGTCGGCAGAGGCACAGGTTGTGGTAGTGAAGAGAGGCTAGTGGTGAGGCCGAGCGCGGAGAGCAGCTTCGCCAGCGCTGGCTGGTATCCATCCAGGGTCGCATCGTAATGGTGCAGCGTACTCCACGTCGGCGGCACATCATGCGGATCGCACGGCGCGGCAATGAAGGGAATGACAGCGCGCATGCGCTGTTGCCAGACTAGATTCAGGGCCGCGTTGACCTCGGTGCGCACCGCCGGCGACCTGAGCGAATCGGGCGTCTGCACCAGCACCAGCCACTCACAGTGCACCAGCGCCTCGTTGATGCGCGTCATGAAATCACCGTGCCGCACGTCGGCCACATCCACCCACACCTCGACGCCAGCCGCCCGCAAATCGGTGACGAAGCGCGCGGTGAACGCATCATCCTTGTGGCTGTGACTGACGAATACACGTGGCGCATTCATGCGACAACTCCTCTCACGAAGATCACAATGGCAGGCACACCCACAGTGTAGCCCAAGCGTGCCCGGCTGGCAAGCCTCAGCCGGCGGCAGATTGAAAAAAATCTTGCGCGCCTCAAGGCACCCTGAGGGGTGCCGCGAAGTCGGCCTACGCCGACTAGATTTCGTCCTAGCCCGCACAGGCGGGCTTTGCGGCCCGCAGGTCCAGAGGCGCGATTTCAATTGCCGGCGCCTGACGCGCCATATCCTATGTATATTGAAAAACACCATCATTCGCCAGCGACCCCCATTTCATGCACATTTCTTGGCAGACGCCGCCGGATACTGTAGAATGGGACGGATACGAAGAATCTTCGCGATGCGGAAAGGCGGCCCATGTCGTCACCATCAGACACGCACGTGCCGGTCATCAACTATGACGCCGGCGGCTATGACTATCGCCAGTTCTGGCAGGGGCGCGACTACGAGCATTGGGCCGAGGCGCGGGTGCTGCGCCGGCTCTTGGGCCGCGTGCCGCCGGTGCGCTGGCTGGCGGATTTCGGCGGCGGCTTTGGGCGCAACGTGCCGCAGTACCGCGAGCGGGCCGCGCACACCGTCCTCATCGATTATTCATGGACGAACCTGACGAACGCCGAGCAGGCGCTGTTGCCCAACGGTCCGGGCGAGGACATATTCCTCATTCGCGGCAATCTGTATCATTTGCCGTTTCGCGACGGCGCGTTCGAGCTGGGCGCGACGGTGCGCGTGATCCACCATCTGTCAGCGATCGACGCGGCGCTGGCTGAGATGGGGCGCACGGTCAGCCAGCACTGGATTCTCGACGTGCCGATCAAGCATCATCTGCTGGCGCGGGCGCGGGCGATGACGCGCGGCAAAGGCAAAGAGATGACGGGCTGGGAGCCGAACGCGATCGGCGCGAGCGGCGAGCCGTTCTATAACTTCCACCTGGATGCGATCCGTCACACGCTGCGCCAGCAGGGATGGTCGGCGCAAACGGTGGCGAGCGTGGCGAACTTTCGGCGGTGGGAGCGCGTGACGCCGGGGCCGGCACGCTCGCTGGTGCGGCCTCTCGTGTATGGCGCTGAGGCGGCGGCGCAGCGCATCGGACGCGGCTGGTGGGGGCCGAGCCAGTTTTTGTGGCTCAGCCGGACCGGTGAGGCCATGATGCCAGATCCCGCGCACGACGACGCGGCGGCGGGCGAGACACTGCCCGCGCCGTGGAGCACGCTCGCGCCACGCATGCAGTGCCCGTCGTGCCGCTGCTCGCTGGCGTGGACGCCTGACGCCGCGAGCTGCACATCATGCCAGCGCACCTACCAGCGAAAGGGAGCGATCTGGGACTTTGTCGTCGATTGAGCGGCTGATCGAGACGCTGCGCGCGGAACCCTGGGCGGGTCCGGGGCCGATCGTGCGCGAGCTGCGGCGCGGGCGCGGCATGCGGCTCAAGGATCTGGCCGCCGCGACGGGACTCTCGATCGGCTATCTCTCGCGCCTGGAACGCACCGAGGCGGGCGGCGACAATCCCAGCATGGCGAATCTGGAGACGCTGGCCCGCGCTCTCGACGTGCCGCTGACAGCGCTCTTGCCACCCGGCGCCGGCAGCTCGGACGCGCCCGCAGCCGACACGGTGGGCGGCATCATCGGGCGCGAGGTGTTGCTGGCGGTGACGTATCGCCAGCCGGTGACGCTGCCCATGCTGGAGCGGCTGTGCGCGCGCGTGGGGGATCCCCCCGCGATCGCCGCCGCGCTCGAGCATCTCATGGAGCGGGGAATCGTTCGCCGGATGCCGCCGCCAGCGCCCGACCGCCCCATCTATTACGTGCTGGAATGGGAGCGACAGGTCTGATGCCGCTCAGGCCCACCTTTATTTCACCACGCGGAACGAGAGATGGGTCGCTCCCGGTGACTCCACCGTTCGTATGCGCTCCAGGTGAATAGGCGTTGATCCCAGGTGATCGAAGAGGCGCACGCCCTCACCCAGGAGAACCGGAGCAATGGTTAGGTGGATTTCGTCGAGCAGGCCCGCCTTCAAGGCTTGTTGGACCGCGCTGGCACCGTGCAGTGCCACATTTTTCTCACCGGCAAGCTCCTGGGCTTTCGCCATCGCGCTTTGGATGCCATCGGTGACGAAGTAATAGTGCGTCTTGCCCTTTTTCACGGGTGCGCGGGCTTGCGATTGCAAGACGACCACCGGATAGTCGGGAGCCGTGCCATCAGGCCAGACCCATCCATTCTCGCCGTCAATCTGATCGAAGCTTCTGTGCCCCATGATCACCGCGCCACCCTCGCCCAGCGCATCGCCCACGACTTCATGGAACTGTTCCATCGCGCTTCCCATCCAGGCGAAGACCTCGGAGACGTCATCGTTTTTGTCGGCGATAAAGCCATCGAGGGACATCGAAAGGCCAAACATGACTTTTCCCATAGGATTCTCCGATCTGTGTGGATGCTATTCTACGCGGTCCGATCTTGTTCTTTTCTCATTATACATCAGCCTTCGCCGCTGAAAGCAAGGAGGAAATGAAGCGCTTAGCGGCTGAGAGCGGATCGCGCCTCGTTCGGCAGGGGATGCTTCGCTTGCGCGTTGAGCCACAGCGTCCACGCGCCGCCGGTTGGGGCATCCCAACCGTCCCACCACAGCACGGCGCTCAGACGCGGAAGCTGGCGCAAAAAGTCGCGGGCATCGCGCCAGCCACGCAGAGAGAAGAATGCGTCTTCCTTGCGCTCGGCCAACGCGCGCAAAGCTCCTAACGGCTGCGCCAGATCGAAATCCGCGCATTGTCCCGCGCCGGTGGCGACCAACACCACGTTGGGCTGCGCGGGTGGCAATTGCATCAGCTTCGCGCAGATGACATCCGCCCAACGCGCAAAATCACAGGCGACGCGCAAGCGCGTCACTTCCACCGTGAAGTTGAACTTCGTCGTATAGGTCACGACATAATCCGGTCCGCGTGCCTTGTGCGCGGCGAACGGCTCATAGGCCAGGGTGATTCGTTTTTCGCGCGACAGCCGATAGCCCGCCCCCAATTCCACCAGCAGATCGCACCGCGCCTCTTCCTCGCCCATCATGCGCACTTTCTTACGGATCTTGTCCCGGTGCGCCTCAACAAACGCCCGGAATCGCGGCAACTCCGCCAGCCACGCCCCAACCTGCGCCTGCAACCGGTTCTGGCTGCCCTCGAAGAGATAGCGTCGCAGCTCGTCCGCGTTCATATGCCCCGGCATAACCACCATGCACTCTTTCCGTGTATTTCGCTGAGAACAGGAAGCAACACGACCACACCTCGTCAAGGCGGCTGGCTGGATCTGTGTCACTTTCGGTGACGGGAGGGTTGGAGGTGAGGGGCGTCACCGCGCTCACTCAGCCAGCGGCGGAAATTCCTGGTGGAATGCACGCAGCATCGCATCCACGTCGATGACGCGGCGATGCAGGACGGGCGGCGCGATGATGTTGAGCGTGAGCATCTGGGAGCGGATCTCGCGCAGCATCTCTTCGTAGCGGGCGGCGGTGCGCGCGCACAAGGCGCTATACGCTTGCCTGGCGGGCGCCGACGGGCGAGGCAGAGACGCCAACTCGTCGCGCTTCTCTCTGAGCCGGGCAAGCAGGGCCTCGGCGCGGGCGAGATCGGCGTCGATCTCGCGCCCCAGGTCGATCTCGCGCGGCGTCAGGTTGTTCGCCCGGAGGAGGCTATAGCCCAGCGCGTTGTCGCCCGCGTAAGGATTGACATCGATCTCGATCGGCTTTCCGGCGCCGGGTAGATGATCCATCAGGCCGCGCCGCTCGGCGTCACGGATCTTTTCTTCGATGAGATCGGACCACGATTGGCCAGGGCGGCGGCGAGCGGGCGTGTCTGATCGATCGGGGGCCGGCTGGCCGCTCTCGCCTGGATGTGTGTCGTCTTGCGCCATATCGTGCCTCGCTTTCTGGGGAAGCATGCGCACATTCCCTGTTGACATCGTAACAAATTGAGATGAGGAACAGCCAACCAGGCGTCACAGCATGGCCGCGAGCGCCGCGACCAGCCGCGCGACATCCTCAGGCGCGTTATAGCCCTGGATCGAGACACGGACGAATTGGCGTCCGTGCCAATCGACGATGGGCACTTCGATCCGCCAGTCGTCCCACAGGCGGCGCTGAAGGTACTTGGCATCGACTGGGGGCAGAGCGACGGCCGCCATCTGGCCAAGCCATTCAGCGCCGTCTGGGCAGATCGGCTCCAGGCCGGTGAGCGCGTCGATCTGGCGGCGCGCGTCAGCGACGAGATCGTGGCAGGCGGCGCGCACGGCGGGCCAATCGTGCCCGGCCTGAAAGGCGATCGCGTCGGGCACGGCGAGATAGGACGCGAAATCGCCGGTGCCCGGCCAGCCGAAATAGTCTTGAAAGCGCGATGGGCCAGGGGTGGCGCTTTCCCATCCCCAGCTGACGACGAGCGGTTGCAGGTCGTCTTGCCTCTCGCGCCGAGCAAAGAGGAAGCCTGCGCTCTTGGGCGCGCACAGCCATTTGTGGCAATTGCCAAAATAGTAATCGACATCCAGATCAGCCAGCCGCAGATCGATCTGGCCAGGGGCGTGCGCGCCGTCGATGACCGTGATGATGCCGGCTGCCCGCGCGCGGCAGCACAGCTCAGCGACGGGGAATATGAGCGCGGTGGGCGAGGTGATGTGGCTGATGAAAAGCACGCGAGTGCGTGACGTGACGCGGGACCAGATCTGCTCGACGACGCCGGCGGCGTCACGAATGGGCAATGTGACTGGCGCGCTGACGAGTGCCGCTCCCCGGTTGCCGAGCGCGAAGCGCCAGGCGCGCTCAGCGGCGCCATACTCGTGATCGGTGGCGAGCACTTCATCGCCGGGGGCGAGCAGCGGAGCCAGCGAGCGCGCGACGATATTCGCCCCGACGGTGGCGTTGGGGATGAAAACGAGATCCAGCGGATCGACGCCGACAAACGCGGCAAGCGACGAGCGCGCTGAGGTCAGCACTTCGTGCAGGTCACGCTGCAAAAAGGCGATGGGATCCGCTTCGAGACGCTCGACCCAGCCTTGCCGCGCCGCCAGCACCGGGCGCGGGCACGCGCCGAAGCTGCCGTGATTGAGGAAGGTGATGTCGCGGCGCAGCAGGAATTCGTCGGCGGCGCCAGGGAGGATGGTCGCGCCTGGTATGGGCATGGTTTTACGCCTCTCGCTTTCATCATCTTTGTAGCCAATGGCTATAGGAATATACATACCGAGTTCATGAAGCTGGCACCGCCGTCGCGCTCACGCTCTCTACATAACGCCGCGCCTCAGCCGTCGAGCGCAGATGCACGATCGTCAGGTGCGCGTATTCGGGCTGGCGAAAGAGGATGGGATATTCGCGGCGACGGCGCCAATAGGTTTTGAGCAGCCAGAGAAAGAGCGAATCACGGGTGGCGAGCTGCACCCACAAACGCTCGCGATTGCCGTTCCACAGCTCTTCTCGCGTGATGATGCGCCGGAACGTGCGGCGCGCCAGGCGCAGCGCCACGACGCGAAACGGCAGGTCGAGCCAGACGACTGTGCCGGCACGGCCCCAGATGATGTCGCGCACCTGGGAAGAGTTGCCGCTCACCGCCCAGCCGCTGTCGCGGGTGGCGGCATCAACGCGGTCGCGAAACACGTCGCTGGGCGCTTCCGTCCAATTCGGCTCCCAATGCAGCGCGTCAAGCTCAACGTGCGTCACGCCCAGGCGCAGGGCCAGCGCGCGCGCGAGCGTGGATTTGCCGGAGCCGGTCGAGCCAATGACGACAATGCGCCAGCACGGACCGACGCGCCGCGCCTCAGCGATCGGTTGGTGATCCACATTCGATGTCCTCATCAATTCCCCTCTCCGCTGTGACGGAGAGGGGTTTGGGCGAGGGTTATTGTCCGTTGCGCCGCTCGACCGGCTCGAACGTGAGAGCCATCGGCCCGGTGTATTGCGACGCGGGGCGCATCAGGCGGTTGTTGGTCATCTGCTCGAGGACGTGCGCCGTCCAGCCGGCCACGCGCGACACGGCGAACGTCGGAGTGAAGAGATCGCCCGGCAGGCCGACCGAGTGCAGGACGCCCGCCGAATAGAATTCGACGTTGGTCCACAGACGCTCAGTGGGCTTGCGGCGATGCAGCTCGTCGAGCGCCACCTGCTCCGTCGTGCGGGCCAGCGTGAAAAAGTCCGGCGTCGAGGCGCGCTCAGCCATCTTGCGCAAGATCTCGGCGCGCGGGTCATAGGTCTTATACACGCGGTGGCCAATGCCCATGATGCGCCCGTGGTGGTCCAGCTCATTGTTGACCCAGGCTTGGGCGTTTTCTGGCGTGCCGATGGCCTGGAGCATCTTGAGCACCAGGGCGGGCGCCCCACCGTGCAAGGGCCCTTTGAGCGCGCCGATGGCGCCGGTGACGGCGGAGCACATGTCGGATTCTGTCGAGGCGATGACGCGCGCGGTGAAGGTCGAGGCGTTCATGCCGTGGTCGGCGAGGAGCACGAGATAGGTGTCGAGGCTCTGCACGTGGCGCTGCTCGGGGACGGCGCCGGTGAGCATATAGAGATAGTTGGCGGAGTGATCGAGATCGGCGCGCGGCGCGACCGGTTCCTGGCCGTTGCGCAGCCGCTGAAAGGCCGCCAGGATGGTGGGGAAGCGCGCGGTGAGCGCCATCGCGTGGTCAAGCGTGGGCTTGGCTTGCATATTGAGCGCGGCGCCCAGCGCCGACACCGCCGTGCGCAAGAGGTCCATCGGGTCGGTCGTGGCGGGCAATGCGCGAATGGTTGCCAGCACCGGCGCGGGCAGGTCGCGCTGGCTGGCCAGCGTTTGCTTGAGCACCGCCAGCTCGCTGGCTGTGGGCAGATGGCCCAGCCACAGCAGATGCGCGACCTCTTCATAGGTGGCTTTTTCGGCCAGGTCGCTGATAAGATAACCGTGATAGATCAGGCGGCCGTTCTCGCCGTCGACTTCGCTAATCGCGGTCTGCGCCGCCACGATGCCATCGAGGCCGGGCTTGAATTGTGCGGGAGTCGTCATCGAATCTTGCAGGCTTGAGACACCCACCGGCGCGCCGTCGCGGCAATGGATGCCAGCGCCCCCTCCATCAGTTGTGTGTTGGATGGTCCGCCCCCGTGCGGGGGTTGAGCGACACATCAAGGCCGCGCACATCACTCTTCATTATATCGCGTGCCGCTGGCTTTCGTAGTGCTCTCTAGGGAACACTTTTTACGTCGACACATGCTGGCATCCACTTGAGCGTCTATGGTATATATTTGTTACGTACTTCATCGTTTGAAGCTATAGGTAGAAAAGGAACGAGCTGCCTCATGGGAGACGCATCACGATCGCTGCTCGAGCAGGCGCGCCGCGAGGTGCCTGAGGTTCGTCCCGGCGAGGCGCGCCGGCGCATGACGAGCGAGCCGGAGGTGCACGTCGTGGACGTGCGCGAGCAGACGGAATGGAACGACGGCTACATCCCTGGCGCGACGCACGTGCCACGCGGCTTTCTCGAGCTGCGCATCGAGGAGGTCATCCCCGACAAAAATACGCCGATCGTGCTTTATTGTGCGGGCGGGGTGCGCTCGCTGCTGGCGGGCGCGACGCTGCAAGGGATGGGCTATGGCAACGTCACGTCGCTGGCGGGCGGCTATGGCGCGTGGATGGCGGCGGGACTGCCGACCGAGACGCCCCTGTCGCTGAGCGTCGAGCAACGCCGCCGCTATAGCCGGCACATGCTGGTGCCAGAGGTCGGCGAGGCCGGACAGGCGCGGCTGTTGCAGTCGAAAGTATTGCTCATCGGCGCGGGCGGCCTCGGCTCGCCAGCGGCGTATTATTTGGCGGCGGCGGGCGTAGGCGCGCTGGGCGTCATCGACGACGACGTGGTGGACGAGAGCAATCTGCAACGCCAGATCTTGCACAATACGAGCCGCATCGGCAAGCTCAAGGTCGATTCCGCGCGCGAGACGATCACGGCGCTCAACCCTGACGTCCGCGTGCGCGCCATCAACGACCGGCTGACCAAAGAGAATGTGCTCGACATCATCGCCGACTATGACGTGATTGTGGACGGCACGGACAACTTCCCCACGCGCTATTTGCTCAACGACGCGTCAATCATCGCCAACAAACCCGTCGTACACGGCAGCGTCTTTCGCTTCGAGGGTCAGCTCACGGTCTTCAAGCCATTCGATGGGCCGTGCTATCGCTGCCTCTTCCCTGAGCCGCCGCCAATCGCACTCGCGCCGAACTGCGCCGAGGCCGGCGTGCTGGGCGTGCTGCCGGGGACAATTGGCCTCTTGCAAGCCACAGAGACGATCAAGCTGCTCTTGGGAATCGGCGAGCCGCTGATCGGGAGGCTCCTGACCTATGACGCGCTGACCGAGACTTTTGACGAATTGCGGCTCTATCGCGATCCGCATTGCCCGGCGTGCGGCGCCAACGCGCACCCCGCCGACCTGCCGACGTATGAGGAAGTCTGCGCTGTGCCGGCGCGGTGAGGATCCCCTCCGCATCGCGATGGTGAAGGGGAGCCAAGAATGAGCAACGAAAGGCAAGATGAGATGAGCACGATTCGCATTCCGCCGGTGCTGCGCGGCTCGGTGGGCGGCGCCAGGCAGGTGGAGGCCGAGGGGGCGACGCTAGGCGCGACGCTGGCGGCGTTTTTCACGCGCTATCCGGGGCTGCGCGAGCAGATATTGACGCCGGATGGCACGCTGAGCCGCTTCATCAACGGCTATGTCGACGACCAGGACGTGCGCTATCTGCAAGGGCTTGAGACGCCGACGGGGACGGGAGCGGTTATCACGCTCTTGCCGGCGATGGCCGGGGGCAAGTAAAAAGGAATTTCGTGATGCGCTATGGATCGATTTTGGACCTGATTGGCGACACGCCGCTCGTTGAGCTGCGCCAGATCAGCCCGTCACCGGAGGTGCGCATCTTTGGCAAGCTAGAGGGGCAAAACCCCACCGGCAGCGTCAAAGACCGCATCGCCAAGGCGATGATCGAGCGCGCCGAGGCGGATGGAACACTGACCCACGGCGCGGTCATCTTGGAGCCGACAAGCGGCAACACAGGCATCGGCCTGGCGATGATCGCGCGGGTCAAGGGCTATCGCTTCATCGCCGTCATGCCTGACAACGTGAGCGTCGAGCGCCGCCAGCTCCTCGCGCTCTATGGCGCCGAGATCATCTTTTCGGAAGGGCGTCTGGGCAGCAACGGCGCGGTGGCGCTGGCCCGCGAGATCGCCGCCGCGCGCCCTGACTACGTGCTGCTCTATCAATATGGCAATCCGGCGAATCCCCAGGCGCACTATGAGACGACGGCGGTCGAGATCGTGCGCGATCTGCCTGATATCGACGTATTCGTCGCCGGGCTGGGAACGGGGGGCACGCTGACCGGCTGCGCGCGGCGGCTCAAAGAGCACAATCCGCGCGTGCGCGTGGTGGCCGCCGAGCCGATGCAAGGCGAGGGAGTGCAGGGCCTGCGCAACCTGGAGGACGGCTTCATTCCGCCGGTGCTCGACGCCAGCCTGCTCGACGCCAAGATACTCGTGCGCGCCGACAACGCGATCCGCGCCATGCGCTTGTTGGCGGAGCGCGAGGGCATCTTCGCCGGGCCATCGTGCGGAGCGGCGTTGCACGCGGCGCTGCGCGTGGCGCGCACGCTCGATCGCGGCAACATCGTCGTGCTGCTGGCCGACGGCGGCTGGAAGTATCTGAGCGAGAATCTCTGGTCGCAGGATCTCGATTCACTCATGGAAGCGCTTGAGGATACGCTGTTATGGTGACGGACGAAGTGCGGCTGCCGCGCGCGATCTATGACGCGATGCTGGCGCACGTGCGGGCGGGCTTTCCTGATGAGGCGTGCGGCGTGCTGGCGGGCGACGGCGACGGGCGCGCCATAAAGCACTTCCCCGCGCGCAACGCCGCCGACGATCCGGCGTCCTTCTCGATCATCGACGGCCCGGAGCTGCTGCGCATGTGGAACGAGATCGAGGAGCACGACTGGCTCATGCTGGCGTATTATCATTCGCACCCGCGTACCCCGGCGTATCCCTCGCCGCGAGACATCCGCTACGCGCAAGGCTGGCCAGGGACGTACTATCTCATCTTTTCGCTCATCGACCCGGCAGCGCCGTTGCTGCGGGCGTTTCTCACGAATGGAACAGAGGTCGTGGAGCATGTTGTCGTGATTGACGATGAGCCTGGCGACTAGTGAGAAGGAGTCACAACCTCAGCTCGCGGCTTGCGCCAGGCGCACACGCCGCCACGCCGCACGCGCCGCCGGCAGCACACGAATCTGGTCCGGCAAGAGCGGCAGCATGCCGTGAATCGCGTCGAATTCGCGGTCGAGCAAGAATTGCTGCCACTCGCTCCAGCCAAAGCCAAAGCCATCGCGCAGGCGCGGCGGCAACAAGCCGATCGTCGCCTGCTCCATGACTACGCGCATGGGCAAGAGCGCCGGCAGCCACAGAGGCGGCACGGGAAAGTGCAAGACCGCGCGTGCGACGCTCACAGCTTCGGGCGTGATTGCCAGTGTCGGGCCGCTCAGCATGTCGTCCATATAGTGGCGAAAAGCGGCGAGCGTCGGCGGCGTCGCTTCCACCGGCAAACCGAGCAGCATAGTGGTCGCGCGCGATTCTTGATAATAGGCCTCTTGCTCGTCGTCGCTTAGCGGCCCCACCAGGCGCGGATAGAGCAGCAGCGTCGTGTCAATGAGCGTGGCAAAGACCCACAGCAAGAGATCATGCATGCGCGCGCGATACGCGGTGCCGGCGGCGAATGAGCCGGCGGCTTCGTCGAGCGTGCCCGTGACGCGCGTGTGCAGCTGGTTCACCGTGCGGGCGGCGTCGAGGGCCTCCTGTCGGTCCCCAAACGTCAATGATTCCATCAGCGTCAGCGTGCCAATGAAGCGCCGCCAGGGATCTGTCCGATAAGCGCTGTGCTGGGCGACGCCCGCCGCCACCAGCGGATGTGCGATCTGCATCAGCACCGCGCGGCCCCCGCCGATGAGCAGCGCCCCCTCTGAGCCGATGCGCCAGGTGAGGCTCTGAGGCCCAAAAAAACCCGCCGCGTCCAAATCGGCGATGCGTCGCCATTCGCCGTTGCCTGCCTGCCGCATGGGCGCACACTCCCACTATTCCGATTCAGACGCGCGCTGGCCAGAGGACAGCCGCCTCTCGCCGGTGACAACGAAGGGTATCGTCTACCAAGCTTGAGCTCAAGCATATCACAAAACGAATGACACGTGGAACAGGCCACAACTGTGCGGGTCAGGGCTGTCAGCCTCCAGCGCGACGCGCGTGAAACACCGCCGCTCGTGTGGTACGATGCGTGGGTGGGCGCCGGATGGGCCGGCGAGCGGAACCGGATAAGGAGCGAAGAAGCACCATGAGTGGAAGCGAGCGAGATCGGCGCGGGCAGGTCGCGCTGGTGACAGGCGCGAGCAGCGGCATCGGCGCGGCGATCGCGCGGCGGCTGGCGGTGCGAGGCATGCGCGTGGCTCTGGCGGCGCGGCGCGGCGATCGCGTCAGCGAGCTGGCCGGCGAGATCGCGGCGATGGGCAGTGAGGCGCTGGCGATCACCTGCGACGTGCGCGACGAGGCGCAGGTGCGGGCGATGACACAGGCGACCGTCGATCGCTTTGGCGGCATCGACGTGCTGGTGGCGAATGCCGGCCTGGGCTATCGCTCGCCGCTGGTCGAGGGCGACACCGAACGCTGGAAGACCATGTTTGACACCAACATCTGGGGGCTGATGCTCACGCTGAAATATGGCGTGCCCTACCTCGTCGCGCGCGGGGCCGGGGATGTCTTTTTGCTCGGCTCGGTCGCGGGTCACGTGGTCGGCAACGGCGGCGCGGCTTATAGCGCATCGAAATTCGCCGTCAACGCCGTCGGCGAGGCGCTGCGGCAGGAGGTATCGCGCTCCAACGTGCGCGTGACGATTCTCGCGCCGGGTGTGGTCGTCTCCGAATTTCAGGCAGTCGCCGACTATCCACCGGGATTGCTCGAATCCTGGGTGGGCAACACGCCACCCTTGCAACCCGACGACATCGCCAGTGTCGTCGAGATGGCGCTCGATCTGCCCCAGCACGTCTCGCTCAACGATATCATCGTCCGCCCCACAGGTCAGACCAGGCCGTAAAAGACACTCCGATCAGCAGACGAGAGAAAAGCCATCGAGTTCAGCACGCCTCTTTTCATCGAAGAGAGGTTCGGAGGCGAGGATCCTCCACGCGCAAAGCTGGAGGCCTTCCCCAAAACTCATCTGATCGATCTGCCGCTTTTTGCATACTCATGATCTGTGAGGCAGTGTTCTTTAGCCGAAAAGTATTGAGGAGGCGCATCATGTCTTTGTGGAACTCGTCGCACTGGTCCCCGGCCCGGCGAAAACACCTGTCGTCTGTGACGGCGCTGGCGGTGATCGCCACCTTGTTGCTGGGCGCTTGCGCTGCCAGCACCTCGTCACCCGGTGCGTCATCGGCGCCCAATGGCGGCACTGCCTCTGAGCAGGCGACCGCGACCCCGACACTGGCGCCTACAGCGACGCCTTCACCCACGGCAACCCCAACGTCGTCGGTACCACTGTCGCAGCGCATCTATGCCGCCAGCCTGGGCAACGTCTATTCGTTGAATATCGCTACCGGCGCGGTGCTCTGGAAATACAACGGCGTCGATACTGATTACACACCGGTGTATTCGGGATCCGCTGTCTATTTCGTCAGCAATGACACCACCGTCATTGAGGCCGCCGACGCGATGACCGGCGCGATTCTCTGGTCGCATCCGCTCTCTGGGTCAATCGCTTCTTTCGCGGTGGATGCCGGCAAAGTGTTCGTTGCCTTCGGGAATACCGTGGCTGCCATCAATGCCAGCAACGGCGACACCCTCTGGCATTTGAACGTCAAGCCTCCCAAAACGCCTGGCGGCGTGTCGCAAATCTTCACGTATAACGGCGTGATCTATGTAGGGCTGCCTGACCTTCTTCTCCACGCCATCAGCGAAGCGAACGGCAAGACTTTATGGACCGTGGCTCAGGCGGGCTATGGCACTCCGCTGCTGGTCAGCCAGGGGCGCCTCATTGTGACGTATACCTGCGGAGCTTTTCCATTTTTCATTCTCATCGACTGGTACAACATATGCGCTGGGGCGCTGAGCGCGACGAGTGGAGCACATCTGTGGAGCACCCAGATTGGTGTCACGTCGTGCTTCTTCCTCTTTATCGGCTGCAGTGGGGGCAGCGTCTTTTTCGGAGGCGATCTGTACGGGATTACCGCCAACGGCACCAGGCTCTACCTCGCCGTTCAGAATTATTACTCAACCTCCTCCTCGGCGTTCTACAATATTCAGGATCTCGACGCCATCAGCGTCAACTCCGGCGGGACGTATTGGTCGTACACGATCCCTGGGAGCGACCAGGGCAAATCTACCTATCACACCTTCACGCTGGAAAAGGTGGACGGCACCGCCGCTTACTATGAATCCGACGCTGGCGCACTGACGGCGCTCAGATTGTCCAATCTGAAGCCCATGTGGACGTTCAACATTCCCGGCGGGCAGACGAATCACTTCTTCGAGATTGCGGGGGTCCTCTACGTGCTCTCGACGCAGAGCAATCTGATCGCGGTCAGCACAAGCAACGGCAAAGTGCTCTGGAGCGCTCCGCTCACCTGACGCGCCGGGGGCGTGCCAGCAAGGGCATTGCGATGTGCTCTTGCCGGCTCTCGGCCCATCACCCCTCCTCGGCTTTGAGCGCCTGGGCCTGTTGCTCGGCCTCACGCGCCTCGTCCTCGCGGCCCGCCGCGCGCAGCGCCTGGGCCAGCGTCTCATAGGCGATTTCCATCTCAGGGGCCAGCGCGATGGCCATCTCGGCCATCTCGATGGCGTTGTCGAGATCGCCGATCTGGATATAGGTGTCAGCCAGGTCGTTATAGGTATCGGCGTTGAGCGGATCGTTTTCCAGTGAGGCGATATACGCTTCGATGGCCTCGTCGTGCCGTCCCAGCCCGTCGAGCGCGGTGGCCTTTTGATAGAGCGCCATCGATTCGTCGGGATATTCTTCGAGCAGCTTTTCCGTCGTCGCCAGCGCGTCTTGATAGCGGCCCGCCGCGTTGAGCGCCTCAGCCAGGCCGACTGTCGCGTCAGAGCGGAATTCGTCGATGCCGTGGCCATACTTGCCGTCAACCAGATCTTGATAGAGGGTGATCGCCTCGTCGAACTGATCCGCTTCGAGCAGCGTCTCGGCGAGATTGAAGCGCGCCGAAACGCTGGTGGGCTCGAGATCGACCGCCTTGCGATAGGCGGCGACCGCCTCATCGGTCATCCCTTGCTCGAGGCGCCAGGTGGCCAGGTGCTCCCAGGCATCGACATCGTCTGGGTCGATTTCGGTGACGCGCTGCCAGGCCGACGCGGCGGCATCTGTGTCGCCGATGGCCTCTTGCACCAGGCCCAGCGTCTCAAAGATCGCCGGGTCGTCGGGAAAGATCTGCATGACGCGGTTCGTCTGAGTCAGCGCGTCTTGATAGCGGTGCGCTTCGAGATACGCGCCGATCAGCTCGGCATAACGCTCTGGGTCGCGTGGATCGCCGTCGAGGCGCTGCTCAAGCTCGGTGATGCGATTCGCCTGAATCGTCACGCGATCGCGCACGTCGCGCAGGTCGTCCTGGGCCAGCGTGTTTTCGGGGTTCAAAATCTCCGCCTGGCGATAGGCCTGAATGGCGTCTTCATAGAACCCCAGCTCGCGATAGGCGTCACCCAGCGCGACGAAAAGCTCGTCGTTGCCAGCGTCAAGCTCAATGGCCCGCTGAAAGACCTCGAGCGATTCCTCGTCGAGACCCAGCTCGCCATAGAGATGGCCCAGGTTGATGTACGCCTCAATGAGGTTGGCGTCCAATTGAATGGCACGCAAGTAGGTCGCGACCGCGCCCTCGAGATCGCCCAGGTTTTGTTGGGCCAGCGCGAGGTTATAGCGCGCGCGGGCGTTGGTGGGATCAGCGTCGATCGCCTGTTCAAAGGCTTCGGCGGCGGCATCGAAGTCGCCGCGCGCGGCAGCCTCGTTGCCCTGCGCGAGCAACGCCTGCACGTCGATGGAATCGGACTGCGGGGTATCTGACATAACGTGGCGTGACCTCCCTGGTTGCCATTGTGGCGCATCACAATCAGAGCGCGAGCTGGACCGGCTGAGCGCCGGCGTCTTCCACTCTCTAGGTCTAGAGCGTCTGAAACGTGCGATCGAGCAGATTGATGGCTTCGTCGATGTCGGCTGTGGTGAGCACCAGCGGTGGAATGAGCCGGATAGTGTGCGTGCCGGCATTGGTGATGAGCACCTGCTGGTCGAACGCGGCTTTGGCGACGGCGGGCGCGACCTCGCCCTCAATGTCAAACGCTTGCATCAGGCCCAGGCCGCGCACCCCGCTGATCTGAGGATATTTCGCCGCCAGATCGCTGAGCTTGCCCTTGAGATAGCTGCCCGTTTCGTTGACCTGCTCGAGCAGGTGGTTGTTCTTGATCGTGCGGATCGTCGCGATGGCGGCGGCGCAGGCGATCGGGTTGCCGCCAAACGTTGTGCCATGGTCGCCCGGCTCGAAGAGATCCGCGCGCGGGGCCGCCAGCATGGCGCCGATGGGCACGCCGCCAGCCAGACCTTTGGCCATCGTCACGATGTCGGGAGTCGCGCCGAAATGCTCCCAGCTAAAGAATTTGCCCGTGCGTCCGACGCCCGCCTGCACTTCATCGGCGATGAGCACGAGATCGTTTTGATCGCACCACGCGCGCAGCCCCTGCCAATAATCCGGCGAGACGGGATAAATGCCGCCCTCGCCTTGCACCGCTTCGATCAGAATGCCGGCGGTCTTGGCGGTCGTCGCATTTTTGACGGCGTCGAGGTCGTTGAACGGCACCTGTTTGAAGCCATCGGCGAGCGGCAGCCACGTGTCTTGATATTTTTTCTGACCGGTGGCCGAGGTCGTGGCCAGCGTGCGCCCGTGAAAGCTGCGATCCATACTGATGATCTCATACGCGCCGTCGCGGTGCAGCCGGCCAAACTTGCGGGCCAGCTTAATCGCGCCCTCGTTGGCCTCCGCGCCCGAATTCGAGAAGAACGAGCGCATGCCGCCGCTCAGGTGAAACAGCTCTTCAGCCAGCTCGACCTGACGCTCGTTCACATACAGATTCGAGATGTGGATGAGCTGGCCGGCCTGCTCGCGAATGGCCTCGACCACCGCCGGATGGCAGTGGCCGAGCACGTTGACGGCGATGCCAGCGACGAGATCGAGAAAGACGCGGCCATCCGTGGCATACAAGCGCACGCCCTGGCCGTGGTCGAACGTCACAGGCAGGCGCGAGAAGGTATGCTGATAGTATTTTTCTTCGAGGGCGAGCCAGTCACGCTGGGTCGGCTGCGTTGCCGTCATGGTGTTGCTACCTCACGATTTCAGGAATGTGGTTCGGCTGCCGGCATGTCATGACCAGCCGCCGCGTGGCGTGCGCGCGCCTCACGATCGAGGCGCGGCAGACGATAACTTCGCGCGAGAGCCTAGCGATGATAGAGCGTGTTTTCGTCGATATAGCCGTGGGTCAGGTCGCAGCCCCAGGCGGTGGCGCCAAAATCACCCTGGCCGAGATCGATGCTGATGATCAGCTCAGGCTTAGCCATCGTCGCGGCAGCCGCCGCCGGGTCGAATCCCGCCGCTACGCCGTTGCTGACGAGCCGCACGCCGTCGAGCGCGATCGACACGTGCTCGTGCGCGAATTCCGCGCCGCTGGCGCCGATCGCGGCCAAAATGCGCCCCCAGTTGGGATCGCCACCGGCGAGCGCGCATTGCCACAGCGGCGAGAGCGTCACCGAGCGCGCGGCTTTGCGTGCGTCGGCGTCGCTGGCCGCGCCGGTGACGCGCACTTCCATCAGCTTCGTCGCCCCCTCGCCGTCGCGGGCAATCTCGCGAGCCAGATAGCGCGTTACGGTGTTGAGCGCGGCGGCGAACGTCTCAGCGCCGGGCGCGCCTGACACGAGCGGTGTGTTGCCCGCCAGGCCGCTCGCCATCAGCAGCGCCGTGTCATTCGTTGACATGTCGCCGTCGATGCTGATCATGTTGAAAGAGTCATTGACCGCCGCGCTTAGCGTGGATTGCAGCCATGCCTGCTCGACGACCGCGTCGGTGGTGATATAGCACAGCATGGTCGCCATATTGGGATAGATCATTCCCGCGCCTTTGGTCGTGCCGCCGATGCGCACCGTCTGGCCGTCGATCTCGCATTCGACGGCGATGATCTTGGTGCGCGTGTCGGTAGTGATGATCGCGCTCGAGAAATCCGCGCCTCCGTCGTCCGTCACCTCAATCTGACCGATGCCTGTGGTGATGAGATCCATCGGCAGCGGGCGCCCGATGATGCCGGTCGAGCTGACGATCACCAATGTCGGGTCGAGATCGAAGCGACGGGCGACAAGCTGCGCCATCGCACGCGCGTCGCGCAGGCCCTGCTCGCCGGTGGAGCAATTGGCGTTGCCCGAATTCATGACGACGGCCTGAGCGCGATAGCCGGCGGCGTCGAGATGCTCTTTATCCAGCAACACCGGCGCGGCGGGAGTGCGGCTGGTGGTAAAAGTAGCCGCCGCCACGCACGGCCGGTCGGCGAGCAAGATCGCCAGATCGCGCGTGCCGGGATCGCGCTTGATGCCGCAGGAGGTCGCGCCGGCGCGGAATCCCTGGGGAGCGGTGACGCCCCCCGCAATCGTTCGCACTATGTCAGCCATGGGTCAACACCATTTTTGCGGCGCGGTAGCCCCTGCTTTCAAGCATGGGGTGGAAGCGCCGCCCCCTTTCCATGAGCATACGCATAGCCGTCCTGCCGATGTAACGGGTGGCAGTACCTGGCATGCACATTGGGAATCCGGTCGGTTGCTGTACGGATGTCAAACTGCTTGCTCGCACGCACCAGCACCCGTCCCACATGCGTGCCTGAGGTGGCACGTCCCGCTGGCACGATAGCGCGCACCATGTCCCCCGTGCGGAATCCTCCCACCCGCGTTGCCGCTTTGGGGCTGCCCACCGGAAATCCGTACTTGTCCATGTTCTGCATCTGCCGGCATTGCTGCCCCGTCGCACGAATCAGCAGCGGGCGTATCTTCTTCCCCCGCACCTGCTCCGGGGTGCTGGCTCCCACACAGGTCGCATCCAGCCAATGCGTTTTGGGGATCTGTCGGGTCGTGCGATTCCATTTCGTTCTGCCCCCAGTCCCTGTCTCAATGGGTAATCCCATCTGCTTCAGCCTGTTATAAAGTCCCCAACGAGTACTATTGACCGCAGCCGCATCCTTGAGTGGCTTTCCTGCTTCCGCCTGCACTTCAGGGTGTCCATACTCTTCCGCCGTCCGATCCCCCTTTTCCTGATTGCACGCATGACAGGCCAGGGCCAGATTCTTGACACGGTTCGATCCCCCACGACTGCGGGGAAGGATGTGATCGACCTCCCAACGTGTCGCCTCCTTGTGGCAATACGCGCACCGATAGCCCCATTTGAGCAGGAGGTATTCGCGCGCCTCCCATCCCGCCAGCGTTCCCTGCTGATACTCGATGCCGGTGATATCTGGCTGCTCGATGAGTTGCGTATCAAAACGCACGAATTCATACGAGATGGCTCCAATCGGGGCGTAGCGGCGTAGTCGTTCCACCCACGTCACCACGTTCTGCACCCGACTCACCAGCGACGGAGGCAGCCACCCGGTGGGGCGGGTGCGATTCAGAAAGCGTGGCTGCCGATAGCGGGTGTGTCGCCGTCGCCGTGAGCGACGCGAGGTGTGCCTATCAGCCAGATTGACCCTGACCTGTTCTCCACGATGGCGCAGCTCCGCTGCCCAGACGACCTCACCCGTCGCGTCATTGACCAACGCTACCCCGGTCGTTTGACTCCCCGGATCGATCTTGACCCGTAGCGGATGGGGTGTTCCTTCAGGTTGTGTCTCCTTCATGATCAGCGTGAAGGGATAGCGGCGGTAGACCGCCGCATGGTCCGCCGTCAGCAAATAGCGTGCTCGCCCGGGATGGATCGGATCAAGCGGGTGCTTGTTCTGATCGATGACCAATACGTGTGACATCGTTCCAACTCCAAAAAGTCTCTGGTTGCCCAGGTAAAGGTGTCCTCGTCCTAGTTATCCGAAGGTTTGTGTGTTGGCCGCACTCACCATTTGAACCCCATCTGACTGTTTAACGACCAACCGCAGAGCAGGGAACTGGACCGGCATCCCCTGGTGCCTATGTATTCTCCGGTAACGGCTCCTCTCCAAAGAGAGGGGACTGGTCAGCATCGGGACTTGCCGAAGCAAGCCCCCGCCTTGAGGCGTGGGGTCGCTGACCTCTTTTTCCACTGCCCCATAGGTGACACCGATGCGTCAGACGCGGGCATGTCACGCGGCTACGCGCAATCCCTCATGGGGTCTCATGGTGTCATGGTACAACAGCGAGGGGGTGTGCCGCAACGGCTCGCCTCGCGATGTGGCGCGCGCGTTGCTTGACAAGTGGGCATAGGTGCGCTACTGTGAAGCCATCTTTGCGGGAAGACGCAAGGTCGATTCAGCGACCCGATGCGGGGTCGGAAATGAGGCGCGAGGACGATGACCGCCGACGCACAGAGCGCCGCCCGGCGCGAGCAGACGATGTTGGGCGTCGTCTTTGACGCCGAAGCGTTTGGGGTCGCGCGCGCCGCCGCCAGCGCCTGGCAGATGTGGATGGAGCGGCTCGACCCCGCCGAGCTGCGCGGCGTCGCCCTTTACGACGGCATGATGGCGCTGGCCGGCGGCCACCAGATCGTCATCATCGCCATCAGCGGCCCGACGGCGGCGGTGGCCTACGCGCACGACGCCTTCGCCGCGCCTGATCTGCTCGCCTTCACCGGCATCGCCCCTATCGCCCATCGTTTCATCGACAGCGACAGCCTGCCGCGCGAGCAGCTGACCACACGCGGCTATATCAACACGCTGGGCCAGTTCGCCACCACCGATCAGCAATCTCCGCTGCTCGACATCGCCCGCCACGCCGAATGGCCCATCGCCCCCGTCATCGAGCCGCGGCCCGCCAGTCGCGCTCCCACGCCGCCACCACACATTCCCGAAGCGATCGACAGCGGCCACACCCTGCGCATGCAAGCAATGAATCTCGAGGGCGCGACGCGCGTCATGCTGCGCCTCTGGCGCAATCCCTCCATCGCTGACGTGCAGGCGCGCCGTCGCCGCCAGATCCTGATACGCTCTGTGGGAGCGGCTGTAGGGATCATAGTTGCCGTGCTGGCCGGCTTTTGGGTTGTGGCGCAGATCACCGACGCGCACGGGCGCACTTCGACGAGCAGCCCTCCCAGCGTCTTCGTGGTGCCGCAATCGGTGCGCGTGCCCTGCGCTCCGGGCGAGCTGACACAATTCACCATCTCGAATAACAGCACAACGGCTAGCGTGACGTGGTCGAGCAACGGCCTCACGTTCGATCCTCCGCTCTCACTGAGCGCCACCAGCGGCGTCATTCCCCTCAGCGACGCGCAGGTCGTGCAGCTCACTACCACGTCCTACGTCGTGCCGGCCCAGACCGTCACGATCATCGTCACCGTCGCCGGCAGCTCGATCCCCGTGGCGGTGACGTATGGTGGATGCCCACCTCTGACCAGCCAGCCATAAAGCTAGCTCCTCTCACCCCCGGCAAAAAAGCGCCTTGAGATAGCGCGCCTCAGGCATCGCCAGCAGTACCGGATGATCCAGCCCATGCTCGAACGTTTCGGCCGTTCGCAGGATGCGACCGGCGCGCTGGCCCGCCTCAGAGACCAGGATGCGGAACTCTTCGAGCGTGATCGCGCCTGAGCACGAGCACGTCACAAGCAGCCCGCCGGAGGTGAGAACGGTTAGGCCCAGCGTGTTGAGCCGCTTATAGGCGCGCATCGCCTGGTTGCGCGCCGACGCGCTCTTGGCGAATGCCGGCGGGTCGAGCACCACGATGTCGAAGCGCCGGCCCTCGGCCTCGCACCGCTCGAGAAACGCGAAGGCATCGCCGACATGAAACTCGTGCGCGTCGGGATCGATTCCGTTCAGCGTCATGTGCGCGCGGGCCTGAGCGATGACCGGCGCGGATTGATAGACGCTGGTGACGCGCGTGGCGGCGGCCCGCGCCGCCGCCACGCCCAAGGCGCCGGTGAAGCTGAACGT
>VFSW01002714.1_pt1 | contig 26682 bp, 25 predicted proteins | sample 5358111 | NCBI WGS metagenome assembly VFSW01 (sample SAMN11554181, study PRJNA540505) | mine drainage metagenome | isolation source: sediment from site ElyBrook_90M | place: USA: Ely Copper Mine, Vershire, VT | collected 2017 | reverse complement strand
GAGAGAGAGATCATTTTCCTCCCTGAACCCGTGACCCCGGCCCCTCACCTCTCCATGCCCGCGGGGGCCTCCCAGGTGCAAATCACCGTGGGCGGGCGGGGCCAGCGCGACAATCGTCTGGGCCGCGTGCCCGGTGGTGATGTGGGTCGCGCACTCGGCGACACCATGCTCCTCGGCGAGGTGTCTTGCCTGAGCGTGGCGCTCTTGGAGTGTCGCGGTCTGCTCGCGCACGCTCTCATCCACCTCGCCGACGGTGCCGGCGAAGCGCGGCAGATGCTCGATGACCGAGATGATCGCCAGCGTTGCTCCGTGGGCGGCGGCAATGCGCACCGCGAGCTGGAGCGCCCGCTCGCCACCAGACGACCCATCATAGGCCGCCAGGACTCGATGAAACAGTCCCATTGCGCCTCTTCTTTCTGCTGTAGATGCCCGACGCCGATCAGATGGGACACCGCCAATTGACACTCCCCCGATTACTCGTCGAGCGCGCCCGCGACCTCTCGCGTTTCTTGCCGCTCGTCCGCTGCTGATTCCGTCACCAGGGGCTTGGCGTCCGCTCCTTGCGGAAAGAAGAGCGTTTGCGCGAAGAAGGTCGGCACGACCGCGCTCAAGATGACGACCGTGACCAGGATGGTGTATTGCGTGCGGTCGATGTAGCCATTGGTGTAGCCAAACAGCGCCGAGATGGTGCCAAAGGTCAGCCCGGTCGCCATGAGCAGCGTGGTGTAATTGCCCAGCCGCCGGTGCAGGCCAAAGGGCCGCGTCAGCGGGCGAATGCCGGCGATCTTCGTCAGCATCTTCATCCCAAAGAACAACACTATCAACCCCGCGCCGGAAGCCGTGATCAATACGGGAAGCGACACGAGCGATCCGGCTTTGAGAAAGTAGAACGGCGTCAGCAGCGCGAACGCGATGGAGCGCATGCGGTCTACGAGCACGCGGTTGTGCATGAAGATGCCCGCGATGACCAGGCCGACGAGATAGGCCGGCAACACGTCTTCGCTGCGGGCGATGGTCGCCAGTCCGCCAAGGCCAAGTAAGACGAGGAACAGGAATTTGATCTCTGGCTCGCTGACGCGGTTCCCCAGCCAGGCGATGACCTTGCGGGTGGCCCAGGGCAAGATAGCCAGAACAATCGCCGTGACGAGAACGAAGATCAACAGCCAGATGTTATAGTTGGCAAAAAGCGCGCCGAGCAGGACGACCGTGCCCAGGTCGTTGACGAAGCACGCCGCCAGGATGAGCTTGCCGATCTCGGTACGGTTGAGGCCGGTCTCGACCATCACGGCATACACGACCGCGACCGAGGTGGTCGAGAGCGCGATGCCCGCGATCTCTGCGGTGTGCAAAGGCCAGTGGAGTCCGAACAGGGCGACGGCGAAAACGCCCAGAAACGGCGCGAAGAACCCCACCAGACCAATGACCATGCTGGACTTGAAGTGACGGCGAAACGACGCGGGATCGATCTCAGCCCCGGCAAGGAAGGTGAGCAGCACACTGCCAAAACCGGCGAGGAAGTTGATAGAGTCGTTGGTGTGGATGTGGAGGAAATTGCCCGCGAGCACGCCCACGAAAATCTCCGTTAGAGCGACCGATATGCCGGTGCGAATGGAGATGAGTGAGGCGATGAGCGCCAGGCCAATCCACAGGGCGGCGGTGAAATCCACGTTGAGTGGGCCAACCGCCGGAAAAGCCAGCAGAAAGCCGCTGGCGAACGCTTGCGAGAACACGGATTTTCCCATCTCTTGACCACGCGCTGACACGATGCGCACGCGCAAGACGCGGCGGGCGGCAATCACGAGCTGGCGCCAGGGGAGAACGGGGAGAGCAAAGAGGTGGGAGGTGGGTCGCACACGATCCTACCGACCAGCCTCGCTCTCGCCAAGAGGCGAGGGCGCAGCAAGCAATAGCCGGTAGAAGCTATCAGCTCCCATCGAGGAGCGATGCGTGAGCTTCATCACGTGCGTGGGTATACGTCTTATCCATACTGTACGGCATCGCGGGGCAGGCGTCAAGTGCTCCCGTCGCAGATGAGTGGGGATTGATCCCAACTGGCGTTTCCCGTTTTGTTTGACGGTTTCGCGCAAGAAAATGGATGCACCCGATTCCCTCTGATTATTGCGCCTCTTTCCTTTTGTGTGATATACTCTTGTGGGTGCCAATGAGTCACCAGTCTCGTTTCATGCGAACGCATTGTTGCGACGACGCGATCGAGGCTGCTGCCGGCACAAGCGGTGACACGATGGAAGGCAAGCGCCCCTCCGACAAAAACCTGCGATCGACGATGTCGGTCCTCGCGCTAGTCGGGGCGATCGGACTGTATATCGCCCTCCCCCCGGTGTTTGGGGCGTTTGCGGGGAGATATCTGGACAACAACGTGTTTCATGACTCGGCGCCCCTGGCGACAATTCTTGGGCTGCTGCTTGGCCTAGCTGTTGGCATTGCTCTCGCCGTCAGATCGGTTCTTCGACTTTCGTGATCGCGAGGCGACAGCGTTGTCGCGGAGCATTCAGCGAGTATAACGCTCGCGGTGTGTCTTTGCGCGCGTGTCATGTCCCCAGAAAGTGCGGCGGCAGTCATCACATTCATAGAAGGGTGACGCTACCGTGAGTTGGACTACTCTCACCCTGCTTGGCCGATTGCCCGCGGCGCACCTCGTGTTGGGCGACCCCGGTGGCCCTCTCTGGCTGCTGCCTCGCATCGAGATCGATCCCAGCACGCTTTTCACCGTTTTCGGCTTCCCCATCACCAACACGCTGCTCGACGCCTGGGCCAGCATGATCATCGTCATCGCTCTTTTCATCGGCGCGACGCGCAAGATGGCGATCGTGCCCAAAGGCCTGCAAAACTTTGTCGAGTGGGCGACGCAGCTCTATATCGACTTTTGCGAAGAGGTCGCGGGCAAAGAGTGGGGACGCAAATTCTTTCCTTTCGTCGCCACCATCTTCTTTTTCATCCTGTTTTCCAACTGGCTCGAAATCTTTCCCGGAGTTGATTCCCTCGGCACGCCAGACCCTGGCGCACACACGACGCTAGGCATCTTTTTGCTGGGCAACAATTCCGATAAATTCACTCACTGGCTGCGTCCTGCGTCGTCTGCCCTCAATTTCACGCTGGCCATCGCGATTATCTCGGTGATCGTGACGCAAGTTTACGGCTTCCGCACGCTCGGCTTTGGATCGCACGTCGGCAAATACCTCAACTTTCGGGATCCGATCGGGTTCTTTGTCGGCATTCTGGAAATCGTCTCCGAGCTGGCGCGCATCATCTCGTTCAGCTTCCGTCTTTTTGGCAACATTTTTGCCGGCGACATCTTGCTGATCGTTCTGGGCACACTGGTGCCGATGCTAGGGGCGACCGTCTTTTATCCGCTCGAGCTGTTCGTCGGCTTCATTCAAGCCTTCGTCTTTTCGGCCCTGACTCTCGTCTTCCTGTCGCTGGCGCCCACCCATCACGGAGAAGAAGCGCCCGCTGGCGGCGGGCACTGCCCGGCGCTCTTCCCTGTGGCGTGGGCCTGCGTGCCCCGCCACGGATGAAGATAGAAACCATTTTTCGCCGGGTGCGCTCTATGCGCCCCCGCAATCAGTACCGGTGCGCGAAACGCGCATCGTCGGGAGGATTTTCACCACATGTTTTCGTATGAACTCGCTGCCGGTCTGGCAATTGGTCTGGGCGCCATCGGTCCTGGCATCGGCATCGGCTTGCTGGCCGGCCCCGCGCTCAACGCGATGGGCCGCAACCCTGAAGCCGCCGGCATGATTCGCACGAACCTGCTCCTGGCCATCGTCTTTGCCGAATCGGTCGCGATTTACGCGCTGGTGGTCGCGCTGCTGATCTTCTTCACAGGCACAAAATAACATCTGGCCACCGGCGCCCCGTTTCCCGACGGTGCCACCAGCCCTGACCGGGCACGGCCCGCGAGCGCGCGAGAGCCGCACCCGGCGGGGCCGATAACTGCGGAGCGCGGGTGACACTGGGCGGCGAGAGTCCTGTCGACGCGGGTCGTCAGCCCGTCGCTTGACTGAGCCTCGTGGCTTTTGAAAATAAAGTAGGTGACGCAGATGTTCGTTCACGGAGCACTCGCCGAGCTGCCTCTGGGCATCAATCCGCTCTTGCTTGGGGCGCAGATCCTCAACTTCGGCATCTTGTATTACATCCTGAATCGTTTCGCGTTTCCAGCACTGCGCAAGACGCTCGACGACCGCGCCACGATCATCCGTAAGGGCGTCGAAGATGCCGCCCAGGCGCGCTTCGATCTGGAAAACGCGCAAAAGCAGGCCGATCAGGTTATCCTCGAGGCGCGCCAGCGCGGTCAGCAGATCATCGCCGACGCGACGATCGCCGCGCAGCGCGTGCGCGCTCAGATCGAGGAAGACGCCCGCGCCCGCGCCGGCGAGATCGCGGCACAGGCTCAGGTGCGCATTCAGCAAGAAGAAGCGCAAGCCAAGAATGCCCTCAACCAATATGTCGCTAATCTGGCCATCGACGCCGCCAGCCGCGTGGTCGGCGAATCGCTCGACGGCACCCGCCAGCGCCGCCTTGTTGAGGAATTCGTGGCGCAGCGCGCGGGCGAGGTAAAGTAAGATGGCTGCCCTCAAAGGCGCCATCGCGCGCCGCTACGCCGAAGCGATCTTTGACACCGCGCGCGGGCGCAACGCCATCGATCGCTGGCGCGACGACGTGGCCTACCTTGCCGAGCTGTTCACGAATCGCCGCCTGGCCGCCGTGCTGAGCGATCCGCGCGTGCTCTTCGCCACCAAAAAGGCCATCGTCAGCGATCTGGCGGCCTCGCGCGTGCAGTCCGACGCGCTCGGCCTGGCGCTGCTCTTGGTGGATGACGGGCACATCGATCTGATGGCGCGCGTCAAAACCGAGTTCGAGCGAATTTATGACGACGATCTGAGCCGCGCCCACGCGACGGTGACGACCGCCGTACCCATCGACGAGGCCGAGCGCGCCGAGATCGAGGCGCTCTTGCGCCGCATGACCGGCAAGCGACAGATTACCATCACGAGTCAGATAGACCCCGCGATCTTGGGCGGTGTCATCGCCAGAGTGGGCGATATGCTCATCGACGGCAGCGTCAGGCACCGGCTCGACGTGCTGCGCGAGCGCATCGCCACCGGCGTTGACGCCCCCACGCGCGGCGCCTAGCGATCCGTGATTTTGAGAGAAACGATTTCAGCACCATTCCCCGGTGGAGAGGAACCCAATATGGCACTTGCCGACGAGATCACCCGTGTGATCCAGGAACGCATCGCCCGCTATGGCGGAGCTACGAACGAAGCCTCATTGGTCAGCGTAGGCACCGTGATCAGCGTCGGCGATGGCATCGCTCGCATCTTTGGCCTGCAAGGTGTCGGCTATCTGGAGCTCATCGAGTTCCCGCGCACCAGCATCATGGGCATGGCCTTCAACCTCGAGGAAGAAACCGTCAGCGCCCCGATTCTGGGCGATTTCACCCAGATTCGCGAGGGCGACGAAGTGCGCACCACCGGCCGCATCGTCGAGGTGCCCGTCGGCGACGCGCTGCTGGGCCGCGTGGTCAACCCGCTGGGCATGCCCATCGACGACGCCGGCCCCATCAACACCACCGCGACACGCCCCGTCGAGCGCGTGGCCCCCGGCGTCATCTTTCGCCAGTCGGTCAACACCCCCGTGCAGACAGGCCTCAAGGTGGTCGATGCTATCATCCCCATCGGTCGCGGCCAGCGCGAGCTGATCATCGGCGACCGCCAGACAGGCAAGACGGCGATGGCCATCGACACCATCATCAATCAAAGGGGCAAGGATCTCATTTGCATCTACGTCTCGATCGGGCAGCGCAATTTTAGCGTGTCGCGCCTCGTCGAGATCTTGCGCCAATATAGCGCGCTCGAGCACACCATCATCGTGCACGCCGGCGCCGAGGACCCCGCCCCGCTCAAATATCTGGCGCCCTATGCCGGCTGCGCGATGGGTGAAGAGATTATGGAAAGCGGGCGCGACGCCCTGATCATCTATGACGATCTCACCAAGCACGCCGAAGCGTATCGCAACATGTCGCTCATCATTCGCCGCCCGCCGGGCCGCGAGGCCTTCCCCGGCGACGTGTTTTACCTGCACTCGCGCCTGCTGGAGCGCGCGGCCCGCCTGAGCGACGCGCGCGGCGGCGGATCGCTGACCGCTCTGCCCATCGTCGAGACCAAGGGCAACGATGTGTCAGCCTACATTCCGACGAACGTCATCTCGATCACCGACGGCCAGATCTTTCTCGAGACCGACCTTTTCAACGCCGGTCAGCGCCCCGCACTCAACGCCGGCATCTCGGTGTCGCGCGTCGGCGGCGACGCCCAGACACCGGGCATGAAGCAGGTGGCGGCCACGCTGCGCCTGGATCAAGCGCAATTCCGCGAGCTGGCGGCCTTTGCTCAGTTTGGCTCGGATCTCGACGCCGCCACCAAAAAGCGCATCGATCGCGGCGTGCGCATCAACGAAGTGCTCAAGCAGCCGCAATATCAGCCGATGGCCGTCGAGCATCAGATCATGATCATCTGGGCGATGAACGAAGGCTTTTTGGATGACGTGCCCGTTCCCCAGGTGCAAGAATGGGAAGCCGGCTTCCACCGCTATTTGGACGCGAACCATCCAGACATTGGACAAGACATCGTGCAATTCACGGTCGTGGAGCGCAAGAAAGTTCCCAGCGAAGTCTTTGATCGGCTGCGAGCGGCGACCACGGAATATGCCCAGACGGCCATGCCGGCGCCAATCGTCACGCGCTGAGCGGAAAGGACGTGGTCCTATGGCCACAGCCAGAGAAATCAAGCGGCGCATCCGCGCTATCAAGAACGTGGCGCAGATCACACGAGCGCTGCAATTGGTGGCGAGCAGCAAAGTGCGCCGCGCCCAAGAGCGCGTGCTGGCGGCGCGGCCCTATTCCGAGGAGCTGCGCCGGGTGCTGACCCGGCTGGCGGCAGCTGCGGCGGGCGACGACGGCGAGGGCGAGGGCACCGCCGACCTGGGTCTGCTCGTGCCCCGCGCCGAGGTGCGCACACTGGGCATCGTGCTGGTGACACCCGATCGCGGCCTGGCCGGCGCCATGCCGAGCAACACCAATCGCCGCGCGCTGCAATTCTTGCAAGAGCAACGCCGCGCGCTCGGCAAGCCTAACCTGCCGGTGAAGTTCGTCGCGGTGGGCCGGCGCGGGCGCGACTTTTTGGTGCGCAACCGCCTGCCGCTGCTGGCGGAGTTCACCGGCCTGGGCGACATTCCTCCCCTGAGCGACGTGCGCGCTATCGCGCGCGTCGTCACCGATGCCTATCTCAGCGGTCAGGTCGATGCGTGGTATCTCGTCTATCCCAGATTCGTCTCGACGCTCGTGCAGACGCCCGCGACGATTCAGCTGCTGCCGGTGCAGCCGCCCCCCAGCGCCGAGCCGCGGGCCAGGGCCATCGATTACATCTTCGAGCCAGACGCCACCACCATCTTTTCGGCGCTGTTGCCGCGCTATCTCGAAACCATCATCTATCAGCCGATGCTCGAATCGGTCGCTAGCTTTTACGCCGCGCAATTCATCGCCATGAAAAACGCGACCGACAACGCGACCGATCTCGCCGACGAGCTGAACCTGACCTATAACAAAGCGCGCCAGGCCGCGATCACCACGCAGATTCTCGAAGTGGTCGCCGGCGCGGGCGCTGATTAGCGAGGAGGCCCTTTCATGGCAACCGTTACCACTCCGCGAGCCGCGGGTAAGGCGGCCGGCAAGGTCGTGCAGGTGCTCGGAGCCGTCGTCGACATCGAGTTCCCGCCTGACAATCTGCCTGCCATCTATCATTCTGTCGAAGTCCAGATCGCGGGCCACGCCGACATGCTCGTGCTCGAAGTGCAGCAGCAGCTCGGCAACAACTGGGTGCGCTGCGTGGCGATGGGGCCGACCGACGGCATGCGACGCGGCGACAGCGCCATCGACACCGGCGGCCCGATCACCATGCCGGTGGGCGAGATGACGCTGGGGCGCATCTTCAACGTCATCGGCCAGCCAATCGACAACATCCCGGCCCCGCAAGACGCGCCGCGCCTGCCCATTCACCGCGCGTCGCCCACGCTCGAGGAGCAAGCCACCACCATCGAAGTGCTCGAGACGGGCATCAAGGTCATCGACCTGATGTGCCCCTTCATGCGCGGCGGCAAGGTCGGCACGTTTGGTGGCGCCGGCACCGGCAAGACGATCATCATCCAAGAGCTGATTCACAACATCGCCGTCAACCAGAGCGGCTTTAGTGTGTTTGCCGGCGTCGGCGAGCGCACGCGCGAGGGCAACGATCTCTATCACGAGATGAAAGACGCCAACGTGCTTGACAAGCTGGCGATGGTCTTTGGCCAGATGAACGAGCCGCCGGGGGCGCGCCTGCGCGTGGCGCTGTCGGGCCTGACCATCGCGGAATATTTCCGCGACCAGATGGGCCTCGACGTGCTGCTCTTCATCGACAACATCTTCCGCTTCACCCAGGCGGGGTCTGAGGTGTCGGCGCTCTTGGGCCGCATGCCCTCCGCTGTGGGCTATCAGCCCAACCTGGCCGAAGAGATGGGCGAGCTGCAAGAGCGCATCACGTCCACCAAAAAAGGCGCCATCACGTCGATGCAGGCGGTCTATGTGCCCGCCGACGACTTCACCGATCCGGCGCCGGCGACGACGTTTGCCCACCTCGACTCAACTATCGTGCTCGAGCGATCCATCGCCTCGCGCGGCATCTACCCCGCCGTGGACCCGCTGGCCTCGACCAGCCGCATTCTCGACCCCAACGTGGTCGGCGAAGAGCATTACAACGTCGCGCGCCGCGTGCAGCAAACGTTGCAGCGCTATAAGGACCTGCAAGACATCATCGCCATTCTCGGCGTGGATGAGCTTTCCGAGGTTGATAAGGAGACAGTGATCCGCGCGCGTAAGATCGAGCAATTCTTCTCACAGCCGTTCTACGTAGGCGAGCGCTTCACGGGCTATCCGGGTCAGTCGGTCAAGGTCGTCGATACGATTCGCGGCTTCAAAGGGATTCTCGACGGTGAATACGATCACATCAGCGAATCCTATTTCCGCTACGTCGGCCCCATCGAGGACGTCATCGCGCGTCAAGAAAAGGAGGCCAGCGAGGCGCGGTAAGGCGCGGGTGGCCGCGTGGCCACCGGTCTGGACCCGTGTCGCGCTACACAATGGCACAGCGATTGCTTTTGCGCGTCGAGGTAGTCACCGCCGCCGGCCGCATCTATTCGAGCGAGGCCACAGAGGTCGTCGCACCGGGCAGTGAAGGGGTTTTGGGCATTTTGCCCCGGCACGCCGCTCTCTTGACGACGCTCAAGATCGGCGCGCTGCGCGTCAAGCATGGCGGCACGGAGGACGTCTTGTTCGTCTCCGGCGGGTTCATGGAGGTATATGACAACAAGGTGACGGTGCTGGCCGACGAGGCCGAGCACGCGGCTGATGTGGACGAGGCACGCGCCGAGGAGGCGCGCCGCCGGGCGCAAGCGCTGCTCGAGCAGCACATCGGCACCGAGGAAGAAGCGGCGTTGCGCGGTGAGATCGAGCGGGCGATCGGGCGCTTGCACGTCGCCGAGTTTCACAAGCAGCGCGTGGCTCGCCGCACGCCCACCCCGCGCGGCGACGGCATGCCTTAAAAGGAGGGGCCGGCGGCAGATTGCTCTGGGTCTATCCTCTGGCAGCACAAAGCATGGGGATTCATTTCGAGGAGAAATTCGGCTCATGATCATTTGGGGCACGCGCAATCGCGGCAAAGTGTTGGGGCAAAAAGCGTTTTTGTGCCCGAACTGCCAGCAACTCTCAATGACCATCGTGCAGCAAAGCCGCACCTGGTTCACACTCTTTTTCATCCCTATCTTTCCAGTGGGTGGCAAGCGCACGACGGCGCGCTGCGGGCGCTGCGGCTTCACCTATAAGATGGATACGCAACAGGCCAACACGGCATTTAGCACACCAGAAACTAGCGCGCAGATGTAAGGCGTGCTCTTGCCTCCTTCCCAGGATAACGGAGGTGGAACAAGCTGTTCCACCTCCGTGCGGATCAGCCTGGGGCTATATTGGTCTTGCGCGGTGCGCGCATGTCAGCCGAAGTGGCGGAACGATATACGCGGTGGTCTCAAAAACCACCCCCCTCACGGGGTTGGGGGTTCGAATCCCCCCTTCAGCACCTATCTCCCTCTACACCTGGTTTTTCGCCAGCCTCCCCCACGATATGCGGTCTCACAATGGCCAGCATGGACCACTGCCCTGAGGCTGATCAGACCACTACTCCGGTCTGAGATGGCTTGACGAGAAAGATAGACGAGACGGCGTATTTTATGATATGCTCCCTCCCAACGAGGAGAAAAAAATGGCCGCTGAACCTATTTACCCTGACCAATTGAACCTCGCCTTAGACCGCCTGTTTACTCGTGTTACCAGCTTTATTAACGCACGTTTCGATGAAGTCACGACCCAAATGCGCGTTGACCGACAAGAATCCCTCGCAAGAGATCGGGTCCTCCTCACACGAGTAGAGGAAAATGAGAGTGGAACACGTAATTTGGCTGATGCCATCCTCGCCCTAACGCAACGAATAGCCAATATCGAAGCAACACAAACAGCGACCATGCAGCTTATCAGAGATTTACACGCCGAAGTAATGGAGGGTATCAACGAGCTTCGGCAAAGAGGTAACGAATAAGCGGTAATTGACGGCTGTTCGGCACAATGCTCTCAGCGAAGAAGCCTAATAGCACACCTCATCTAGTGATTTCAAATTTTCGTAAAGGTCTCCCGGACTAACGGGGGTTGGCGCTTGACGTTTGACCTCTACTCAGTCATACTGAAGGACGAGATCCTGAGAGATAGCCAAGAATTGCATCGCCTTGGGATGCAACGCCGAGTAAGGGAACGAAGAGCAGATGAGCAGCAAATCAACCCGCTCACACCAGCGCAAAGCGCCTGGGGGGACACTGTCTGGCACGAATAGACCGGTCACCGAGCGGAAAAATCTCATGACGAGCAAGACCAGCGACCCGCCCGCCACGCCGGTGGCCAAGCCCAAAATCGCGCCGTCCGCCAGCGATAAGACGAGCGGCGCCCAGGCACGCGACACGCGCCAGACGATGAGCGCGGGCAAGTCGCGCCGCTTGCAGCAGAAGCGCCGCGAGCAATGGCAGCGCCGCGCGCCCATTCTCGCTACGATTGGTGTCGTCCTCGTCGCTATCTTGACGTTCGTGATTCTCTCGCGCGGCCAGTCCACCCCCAACGTCAACCTCGCGTCCGCCAGCCTCGTCAACGAAGTCACCGCCATTCCCACGAATATCATCACCACTGTGGGCACAGGCGGTGTCACTAATCCACTCGTCACCGTCAAAAAGCCGCAAACGCTGACCGGCACCGGCGGCAAGCCTGAGTTCCTGTATATCGGCGCGGAATATTGCCCCTTCTGCGCCGCCGAGCGCTGGAGCATGATCGTCGCGCTCAGTCATTTCGGCACCTTCGCGAACCTGCACACCGCGCAGTCGTCGCTCACGGATACCTATCCCGGCACGAATACGTTCACGTTTTATCAAAGCACGTACGCCAGCCAATATATCGACTTCGTGCCGGTCGAGACGACCACCATTGATCCGAGCACACCACTGCAAACGCCAACCGCGCAGCAATCACTGCTGCTCAACACCTATGACTCGACGACCTACTTTCCATCGACCGAGGCCGGCGGCATTCCATTCATCGACATCGCCAACTCTTACATCGAGGTCAGCAGCGGCTATTCGCCACAAGATCTCGCGGGGTTGACCTGGCAACAGATCGCGGGTAATCTGTCCAACGCCTATAGCCAGGTGACGAAAGACATCGTGGGCAATGCGAACTATCTGACGGCGGCCATCTGTCTGACGCTGACCAAAGGTCCCGCCATCTGCCAGACGCCAGCGATTCAAACGATCATGACCACGCTCAAGAACGGCTAGCCGAGAAAAAGACCTCCAAACCCTCGCTCCGTTGCCCATCGCGATATGGAGTGGGGGGTGAGAGCAAGGGATAGAGAGAGGAGCACTCCCTCATGACATCGCCAGCACGCCATTCAGCGGCGCCAGCGAGCGGCATGAAGCCGCTCGACGTGCTGCGCCGCGCGCCTGACCTCGCGGCGATCGTCGTCTTTGCCGTCGCCGGCGCTGGCATCGCTGTCTATCTGACCGAAGTGCATTATCAAAACGTGCCGCTCATTTGCTCGAATAGCGGGCTGGTGGATTGCGCCTCGGTGCTGCACAGCAGCTATGGCGTCGTTCCGAGCACGTCGCTGCCCATCACCTTCCCCGGCCTGCTCTGGTTCGTGGTCAACGGTGCGCTGGCGATCGTCGCCCTGGCCGCGCTCTGGCGGGGCGTTCCAGAGCCAAAGCGGCTGCGCCAGGCGATGGCGGTGTGGGGTGGCGTCGGCCTGCTCTCGGTTCTTTACCTTGTCTATGCCGAAATCGTTAAGCTGCAACACATTTGCGCGTGGTGCACCGGCGTGCACGTGCTCGTGCTGCTGAGTTTTTTGCTCGCGCTCAACCGGCTGCAATCGCCGCTCGCCGTTGTGCAGTCCCCGCCCTCGCGCGCATCGACGCTGACCGCAAGCGCGGTCGCTCCTAAAGCTGGCAACCCCGCGACGCCGCGCTCCACCACAGCGCGTCCGGCGACATCACACCCCGCGACTACGCGCGCCACGGCCACGACGCATCACAGCTCGTCACGCTCGAAGACAGCGACCAAAAAGAAGCGCTGAGCCGGTCGGGTTTCAGGCGCTCACACCTCGCGCCCGACCCGCCCCGGCAACGACGTGTCGAGCGCCCTGGTCGAGCCGAGCAGCAGCAAAATCGTGTCGTCGGCGTCATCGACCACCGCCGCGCCAACCTCAGCGGCGTCGTACACCACCGGCACGGCGAAAACTGCCGTCGCGGCGCGCCCCTCATACGTCGCGGCAAAGGCGATGAAGCTCCAGCAGCCCTCGCGCCAGTGGTCCGTCACATCGGCCAGGCTCGCGGCCAGGCGGGCGAAGGGATCGCTCTGGCGCACCTGGCGCAAAAGGGCGTCGCGTGGCACGTCGATCGTCTCGCAGTCAGCGACGCGCGCGAGTCGCGCGTTCTTCCACATCCGGCGGATGAAAAGCGAAGGACGCCAGCCAAATTCGGGTGACAGCTCGACAAGCGCCAGCCACTCGATGACGACGACCGCGACAACCCAGGGCGACGCGAGGAGGATCCGCACCCAAAAGCTGGCCGCCAGCCAGCCGAAGAGCGTCAGCGCGAGCAGCGCGAGCGCGCGCGCCAGCGAGCGGCGCGAGATCGTCGTGGCGCGACCGCCCATGCAGGCGCAGGGCTTGTCGGGCGCGACGCGCCAGGCGACGATCAGATAGCCCACAAAGCCAGTCGCCAGCACCGTCGCCAGCCGCATAGCCCACGGGCGAAACGGCGGCGCGAGCAAGAGTGCGGCGGTGATCGTCTCGATGCCGCCCACCAGCGTGAAGGCGACGACAGCGACGCGCGGATCGCGCAGCAGCCGTGTCAGCGCCGAGCGCGCCGCCCCCGCTAGCGCCTGGGGCGACGCCAGCTTCCAGACGCCGCTCCAGGCCAAAAGAGCGCCCACGACCAGGGATTGCATCCCCGCGACGGCGGCGATTGATTGGCTCACGACCGTGTGCTCCTGTGCATGCTCAGCGTGCCGGCGGTGTCTTGACCTTCGTCCCCGTCTTGCGCACGCCACTTACCGGCTTGTTGCCGCTCGACGCGAGGCGCGCTCCGCCAGACGCCGATTGTGGAGCCGCGCCGGCGGTGGCGACAGCCACGCGCCGATCGAGCAGCACCCTATCAGTGAAGGGCACGCGAAAGACCGAGAACACGTCGATGCTCACCAGATAGCCCGTCAGCAAGAAAAGCGCGCCGATGAACGTTAGCATGAAGAACGCGCCCGAAATGCCCGCTTTATTCAGCGAGCCGGCCAGCGTAGGCGCCAGTCCGCCGATGACCAGGAGCACCATCGAGATGGGCCGCGTCGGGTTCGTGCGCGTCTGGAGGAATTTCCACGCGCTCCACGCGGCGCCGCCGACCAGGGCCAGCGCCCCCAGCGAATTCAAGAACGCGATGACGAACGTGATGTCGCCCGGCATGAGCGGGTGCGCGCCGCTGACGACAGCGTCATCGCCCGCCGTTCGCAGCCACTGACTCACACTCTCGCCGTGAGGCAGCGCCCAGGCCGAGTGCAAGCCGGCGGGAATCTGTGGTGCGAGCGGCGCCGTCATCGTGCGAAACAGCGCATACACCGAAAAGACGCCTACGATCACCATCAGGACGTCGGCCCATCGGCGCGGCGCCAGCAAATAGAGCGTGCCCATGCCCAGATAGGGCGCGGCCAGAATCGCGCCCGTCAGATACCAGGTGCGATATTCCAGCGGCGTCCACTGGTGCGTGGCGGTGCCGCCGAACTGCGCCAGGCCGGCGACGCCATAGACGAAAAGGCCGATCGCCCAGACGATCTTATAGGGCCTGGGTTTGACCAGCTGCTGATCGATGAGGAAAACGACCGCGATGAAGCACAGCACTGCGGTAAGCAGGCTCACGACGGCATTAGCCATGTCTCTCGCTGCTCCTTTTTCACTGGAATGCACGTATGGATGACGTATGACCAGCGCCCGATCGGCGCATCGCGCGTGGAGCTTCTGAATGCATCATACTGCTGGTGATGATGAGCGACGGTGATATTTCGGTGAAGATTGTGCGGCCCACACTCCCGATCCCTTCGGCATGACCATGCGTAAGGGTGGTGGAGGTCAGCCAAAGGTTGCCAGCAGTGCCTCGGTTAGCCCCTCCATTGTATAGCTCTCGGCGACGATCGTTGGCTCCAGGCCACACTCGCGGGCCGTCGCGGCGGTGACGGGACCAATGCACGCGATGGCGACACCCGCCAGCGCGCGTGCCGGCGGCTCGTCGCCCAACGCGGTGACCAGCCCGCGCACCGTTGACGAGCTGGTGAAGCAGATGGCATCAGGGCGCGGCCCGGCCAGGGCGCGGCGCACGGCGTCAGGGTCGATAGGCGGCGCGATCGTGCGATAGGCGGCGATCGCTTCCACGCTAGCACCCCGCGCGGCCAGCAGATCGGCCAGCGCGGGGCGCGCGATGTCAGCGCGGGGCAATAAGACGCGCTGGCCGGCGACATCTCCGATCTGCTCGGCGACCGCCTCGGCGACGAATGTGGTGGGAACGAAGTCGGGGCGCAGCCCGCGCTCGGCGAGCGCCCGCGCGGTTGCGGGGCCAATCGCCGCCACCCGCGCGCGCACGGCCCGGCAATCGAGCGCCAGCGCGTCGAGACGCGCGAAAAACGCCGCCACGCCGTTCACACTAGTGAAGATGACCCAGCCATACGCGCCAGCGCCGAGAGCCGCGATGGCCGCGTCGAGTGGCGCGGGGTCCGCCGGAGCGATCTGAATGGTGGAGAGCATCACCGTCGCCGCGCCCAGCGCTTCGAGCCGCGCGGCCAGATCCGGCGCCTGCTCGGCGGCGCGCGTGATGACGACGCGCCGGCCCCACAGCGGACGCCGCTCGTGCCACGCCAGCCGCTGGCCCAGGCCAACGACCGCCCCTACGATCGTCACGGCGGGCGCGCTGAGGCCTGCCGCGCGCACGCGATCGGCGATATCCGCGAGAGTGCCGCTGACGGTCTGTTGCCGCGTCGTCGTGCCCCAGCGTATGACCGCAGCCGGCGTGTCGGGAGAGCGACCGTGCGTGATGAGCCGTGTGGCGATGCGATCCAGAGTGCCGACACCCATCAAAAAGATCAGCGTGCCCGATCCGCGCCCCAGACCGGCCCAATCGATGTCGCTCGCCTCTTGCGCCGGATCTTCATGGCCGGTGACGACAGTGAAGGATGACGCGAGCGCGCGGTGCGTCACCGGAATGCCGGCGTACGCGGGCCCGGCGACCGCCGACGTCACGCCGGGCACCACCTGCCAGGCGATGCCGGCGGCGATGAGCGCTTCGGCTTCTTCGCCGCCGCGCCCAAAGACGAACGGATCGCCCCCCTTGAGCCGCGCCACAGTCTTGCCGGCGCGCGCGCGCTCGATCAGGAGGGCGTTGATCTCATCCTGTTCGAGCGTGTGCTGGCCGGCCTTTTTGCCGACATAGACATAGTCCGCGTCGGGGCGCCCCTCGCGCACGATGCGCTCATCAACCAGGTAGTCATAGATGACGACGTCGGCACAGCGCAGGCACGCCAGCCCCTTGACAGTCATCAAGCCGGGATCTCCCGGCCCCGCGCCGATGAGCGTGACCATGCCTGCCCGCGACTCGCCGTGCATAGAACGTGCCCCCATCAGGTGGAATCTTGCCACGTTCGTTATAGCACGGCGAGCCGGAGCAATCCAGAGGAAATCATCGGAAATCTCAGTGATTCTCTGTCAGGAGAATTCTGACATTTGTGTGGGAGGGAGCGTGTCGCGCTCTGGCAGATCGACGAAGGTCACGCCGCGCAGGTTGTTGTGCAGCGGCGCCGTCAGCTCGACATAGTCGCTGATGATGAATTGCGCCGAGGCGCCGTCGCCGGCCTTAGCGGAGACGATGGCGCTCGACCGCCGCGTCGGGTGCTCGCCGGGCTGGTTGGTGAAATGCACGCCCAATTCATTCATCATGATCATGTTCTGGCGGACCAGATCGGGGTGGCGGGCAAAGCTATAGAGCGGCGACCGCATCTCGGCGCGCTGCGTGGCAATCTGCTCGCGCGTGTGGCCGGCGGCGGCGCACGCCTTGCAAACCGCTGCCAGCAGCTCATCGTCGTCCAGGGCGAAAATGGCGTCGAGTGCATGCATCAGATTCAGCCCGCGATTGAGCAGCATGCCACGCCCGTGCGCGAGGCGGCGGATCACGGACTCATCGCCGTCGTGCAAGCGCAGCTCGCGCATCTGGCTGGTGAGCGCGGCGAAGGGCAGATTTTCGAGCTTGCGCTGCAAAAACGCGACGGCCCCGGCGCTGTCGCCCTGTTGCCAGCGATCGAGCAGATCCAGGCAGAGCGCGCCTTCATAGCGGCCGCCTGTGCGCGGCACGCTGAGCAGGCGATCTTTGCAATCGCAGACCCACAGCGCGTGCAGGTAGCGCACGGTCTCGCTCACGGGCAAAATGGTGAAGCGATGCTGCCCATGCATGTGCTGCACAAAATGAAAACACGAGATGAATTCAGCGCGCAGGCTGGCAAAGGCCGCCATCTTGCGCGCGGCGAGATCGGCTCCAGAGGCGGATGGCTGGTGGTGCGTCGCGTGTGTGGCAAACATGGCCGGGCGCTCCTTCCCCATCGCTGGGGCGATGCGTGGGTGCTGGTCGTGCCTCATTCAAGGGGAGTGCCGCCAGCGAGATGCTCTCTTTAGTATGCTCACATCGCCCGGATCTCGCAAGAAACCTGCCGGACGAGCAGGGGCTAGCATTATCGCCGCCGCTCTGATACACTCGCAGGTATGGCTGCCTCGCTCGCCGTGGGGGAGATGGGGCCGCGCGCAGGCCAGCGCGAAGCTGGCGACATGGCGATCACTGGGGTCTCAGTCGTTTGGGCAGACGTTGAGGATGGTGGAAGGATCTGGTCAAGATGGCATTCAACCAATGGCCGCTGACGCTCAGCCTGGTGGGGACGCTCGGCGATCACGCGGGGGGCGCGACGGGGCTGGCATGGTCGCCCGATGGAGTGTCACTGGCGACCGCCGATACGCGCGGGGTGCATCTGTGGCGCGCCACGAACGGGGAGCGTATCAGCGATTTGTTTGGGCCGACCGAGACGATCGCATGTCTGGCCTGGTCGGCTGACAGCCATGTGCTGGCGGTGGCGGCGGGAGCCGAGATCTGGCTGTGGGGGCGTCGCGAGCGCGGCGGCGTCGAGCGCCTGCCGGCGAGTGGCGGCTGGGTGCGCAGCCTGGCCTATTCACCGAACGGCGCGCTGCTGGCAGTGGGCGGCAGCGACGGGCATGAGGGGATCATCACCCTGTGGGATGTCTCGTCGGCGGCAATCGTGACCGCGCTCGAAGGCTGTGAAGCGCCGATTACCGATCTGGCGTGGTCGCCTGACGGCGTATGGCTGATGGCCAGCGCCGACGACGGCATGGTGCGCGGGTGGACCGCGCAATCCGCACAGCCGCTCGTGCGCCTCTTTGGCCATGAAGATGCGGCGTGGTGCCTGTCGTGGTCGCCTGACAGTCGCCAGATCGCCAGCGGCGGGCTAGACGGCGTCATTCGCCTATGGGATGTCGCGGCGTGCGCGGAGGTGCGACAGCTGCGCGGCCACGGCGGGTGGGTGTATGCCGTGGCGTGGTCGCCTGACGGATCGCTCGTCGCGTCAGGCAGTGGCGACCCCGACGGCTATGACCGCTCGATCATGCTGTGGGACGCGCCCCGAGGCATTGCCGTGGCCCGGCACGAGCGGGCGCACGCCGACGTGGTGCACGCGCTGGCCTGGCAGCCGGGCTTCGGCGCGCTGGCGTCGGCCTCGGCGGACGAGCGGGTGTGCCTATGGCGGGTTGCGCGCAGCTAGCTCGTATCTCCCATTTGGGCCATAACCCCTCGCCAAGACCGCCGAGGTATGGTACACTCAGGGCACCACGAAAGCGGAGTGGCCCGCGCCGCGCGATGCCAACGCCAGTGCCGGCGCCAGCAGCCAAAACGCCCCGATGGGCGTCTCGCATCGCGAGAGGAGCACAGCGTGTCGACCGTGTCAATTCTGGGCGTCATCCTGGGGATCTTCGCTGGTTTCGTCAATCTCTTTTTCGCGGTGTTGCGCCACAGCCGCGCGCTGGTCTTGCTGGTGCGCCTGGTTGCGTGCCTGGCCAGCTTTGGCGGCGCGGGGGCAATCCTCTTAGGGGCGCGCTTGCCGCCAGACAACCTGATTTACGATCTCTTTGGGCTGGCGATCTTCATCGGCCTGACGCTGATGGTGCCGACCTCGATCGAGCGCGGACTGATCCCCGCCGAGGCCCAACCGGCCAGCCACACGACTGGCACCTTGCACACCGGGCAGCCGGGCGTGCGCGTCGCCAACCAGAATGACGAGTGGGTTAACTGAGCGCTGTGTCGCGCCAGTTCGGGCAACAGAGCGCGGTGTGTCATGAGTGAGGTGGGGACGAGATGATGATTCCGAGCGAGTTGTTGAGCATCATCGGGCGGCGTCATTTCATCGCCGAGGTGCGCACCGAGACAGCCAAGCAAGCCCTGAGCGTCGTCGAGGCACTGGCGCGCGGCGGCATCACCATATTCGAGATCTCGACCGGCATCCCTGGCTGGGATGAAATCATGCGCCATTTCGCCAACAACACTGAAATCGTGATCGGCGCGGGCGGCGTGCTCGACGCGCGTCAGGCCGCCGAGGCCGCCGGCGCGGGCGCGCGCTTCGTAGCGACGCCCATCGTCGCCCCTGAGATCGTGCCGGCCTGCGTCGAGCGTCACGTCATGCCCATCCTGGGCGCGCTCACCCCCACCGAGATCATCATGGCTCAGCGCGCCGGCGCCGAAATGGTCAAGATCGTCCCCGTCAGCGCGCTCGGCGGCCCGCAATACATCCGCTCGCTCTATCGCCATCTCGCCCATTTGAGCATCATGGTGTCGGGCGGCGTGACCATCGAGACGCTGCCTGACTATCTGGCGCTGCCGGTGCGAGCGCTGGCTCTTTCCAGCACGCTCACGCCTCGCGCGCTCATCGAGCAGGGTGACTGGGCGGCTCTCAGCCAGATCGCGCGCCGCTTCGTCGAATATGCCACCGCGTGGGAAAACGCCGCTGTCAATGCTCCCGCTCGCGTCGTCGCCACCGATCGCCCTCTGCTCCCCGACACCATCATGGCGCCCGCTCCGCACATCTCCACTCCCCCCGCCGGCATGCCCCTGCCTCAGACGCCCGCGCCTCCCGCGAGCGTGCCGCCCGGCTTCAAGCCGTGGGATTCCAAGCCCGCCCCTCCCGGCCCGGGTGAGGATTGGATTCGCTGAATCCAGCTTTCTTGCTTCACGCCGCGTCGCGCATCTCGTGCTCGCCCTGGCGCACCGACTCGATGAAACCCTGCATGCTCAACAGGTGCTCGAATACTTCCACTACGCGCTCGTCCATCTTGCCTTGCCGGGCCTCGTGCTGCAACAGCCGCAAGCCCTCGATCGCGGGCCGGCCCGGATGATAGGGGCGTTCAGCGGTGAACGCCTCGAAGACATCCGCCACGCTCAAGATGCGCACCAGAAACGGGATCTCGTCGCCTCTGAGGCCGTCGGGATAGCCGGAGCCGTCGAGCCGCTCGTGGTGCCAGCGCACAAGCGGCAACAGGTGGCGCAGCTGCTCGACCGGGCGCATGATCGCCTCGCCCATTGTCGTGTGCGCGCGCATCAGGACCCATTCTTCCTCAGTCAGCTTGCCCGGCTTGCACAGTATGCTGTCGGGTACGCCGATCTTGCCTACATCGTGGATCAGGCCGCCCAGGCGCAGCGCCTCGATGTGCTCGGTCGGCAGCTTGAATTGCTGGGCCAGCGCCACGGAATACGCCGACACGCCTTGTGAGTGCGCCGCCGTGTAGCCGTCGCGCAGGTCGATCGCCGTGATGAGCGCCTGCACCGCTTCGAGGTCCGCGCCGGTCGGCAGAGTAATCTCAGTCAGCTCGCGCGGGCGCGCGACGATCGCCGGAGCAATGCGCGTGCCGTCTTGCAACAGGCTCAGCGCATAGGCCACCGTGCAATTGCGCCCCTGACGCTTGGCGCTAAAGAGCGCGAGATCCGCCGCTTTGATGAGTGAAGCCGCCGCGGATGCGTGAATGGGAAACGTCGCGTGACTCAGAGAAATCGTGAGATGCACGGACTCTCGCGTCGCGGTGTCAGCCAGGATGTCTACCTGCTCGACCTGTTGGCGAATCTGCTCAGCCAGCTCGTGCGCCTGGCTGGCGTCAGCTCCCGGCAGCACTACGATGAATTCTTCGCCGCCATAGCGCGCCGCCGAATGTCCATTGCCCAGCGCCTCGCGGATGACGCGCGCGACCGCGCGCAGCGCGCGATCGCCACTCTCGTGACCATAGGTCTCGTTGTACCGGCGGAAGTGATCGAGATCCAGCATGATCAGCGACACCGGCAGTCCTTTCGCCGCGCCGTCAGACATCTCGCGCTGCAAAATGCCTTGCAGCGCGCGGTGATTGTGCAGCCCTGTCAACGGATCGAACCAGGCCAGACTGCGCGCCTCCTCGTAGAGGTGCGCGCGGTGCAGCGACGTGGCGATCTCGTCAGCGACGACGACGAGCAGATCGCACGTGAAAGGCTCCCAGTTGCCAGCATCGTGATAATCATAGCCGATGCACAGGCTGCCGACGATGCGATTCTCGAATTTGAGCGGCACCACGCCCAGCACCGCGTAGGCGTCACCACCGGTGATGGCCGGCGTACCTTGAAGCGCCTGGGTATGGTCGAATTGCGGCTTGCCTGTCGCTAGCACGCGCAACGTGGCCAGCGGCGCGTCGGGCGCGATTGCCGCGCCGGTCAGCAACGAGGTGATGCGCTCTTGATCGGCGACTGAGCTCATGGCGCTCCTCCGCGACGTGACGATGCGCGCGAAGCCTGGGCGTTGCGAATCGCGCAACACGATGGCACCGGTCGGCGCGCTCAATCCGCGCATCAGAGCGTCCAGCGCCTCGCGCGCGACGGTGCTTTCATCCGCGCCACTGGCACAGGCGTGCGCCACCGCGCGCATGATCTCAGCGTTGCGGGTGCTGTGATATTCCCTGGTCACGTCGTGCATCGTGGTCATCGCGCCCAGCACGTCACCTTGCGCGCTGAGCAGCGGCGCCGCCTGCACCTGGGCAAAGATGGTCGCGCCGCCATCCAGATGAAACGCCAGCAGCGACGCCGGTTGAGCAGCCTGCGTGCTCAGGGCGCGCAGCATAGGCAAATCATCTGGCGCGATCACGATGCCGTCGGGCGTCGCCATCGTGATGCCCTGCACCATCTCGGCGAAAGAGCGCCCCGGTTGTGGGGTTATGTTGAATAGGCGCTGGCAGGCGAGGTTGAGATGCACCTCACGCAGATCGGGTGTGAAAACGGCGATCCCTTCATCCACCAGGTCAAAGGTGGTCGCCAGCTCGTTGCGGGTCTGCTCGCTCTCGGTGAGCGTCGTTTGCAATTCGCTATTGAGCGCGGCGATTTGCTCGAAGAACATCGAGCTGGAGGCGATGCTTTCCTTGAGATGCGCGTTTGCCTCAGCCAGCTCTTCCGACCGGGCGACGGAGCGCAGATTGCGGCTCAGCGCCATGCTGCCGGCTACGACGAAGGCCATCATCGACAGGATGATGAGATCGTTCTGGATTACCAGCGGACGAAAACGATCCAGGTGTGGCATGGCGAGAAAGCCATACAAGTTAATGGCGCCGATCAGGCCCACCGCAAGCGACAGACAGGCGCGCGCGCTCAGCAGCACGCCCCCGGCGATGAGAGGCACGACGAGCACGATCTTCACATTAGTGAAGGTCGGAAAGCCTGGCAAGGCGATGATCAGCGCAAAGGCGGCCAGTCCCAGCACCGCCAGCCACGCGGCGGCCTCTGTCTGGCAAAAGTGGCACAGCGCTGCTGTGGCCGCCAGCGTCAGGATCGTGCCCGCGCCATATTCGGCCAGCAGAAGAGGATGTAACGGAAGCACATGCGGATTGACAACAAACAGTAGCACGCTCAGATACAACTCGACGATCATTACCATACGCGAGACTTGACGCCGCCGCCGCTCTTTTTTCTCATCCAGGATGTCAAAGGGGGCGTGTGGAAAGATCCAGCCGTCATAGGCGCTCTGCCACTTCCGCATCATCACCACCCAGACCTTTCGCCGCTCAAGATCCCTTTGCCCGGAGGCGGGCCACATCCACCGGCGAGCATCCGCCAACTGGCGCGCCCTCACACCACCTCCTTATCGGAATGGGGCGCCACTCTCTAAAGGGGCGGCGAGCGTAACGCGCTCCATGTCGATGATGCGCTTGTGGCTTTTACCACGGCAGCGGCGCGTGAGCGCGGAAGGGCGAGCGTGGCGGCGCCAGCTCAGGGCACATCGGGCGTCGCCAGCGTGGGGGGATGATCGGGCAGACGCTCGATCGCGTCGGCGAAAGCGGCGAAGTGGGGTAAAGCGGCGCCCACCAGGCCGTCAAGCGTGGCATGATCGACCCGCTCGGGGAAGCGCAGCACGTCGTCACGCAGCGCGATCAGCGGCTCGATGGCGGCGATGGTGTCGGCGGGCACCAGAGCGCGCCGGGCCAGTGGCCTGAGCGTCTCGGCGTATGCTTCGGGCTGAGGCAAGCGCAGTCCGGCGCAGAGCAGCGTCACGATCTGCGCGATGGCCTCGAGGCAGAGCAACAGATGGCGCTCGAATGCCGCCTGGCGCGCGGAATCGGGCACGGAGTCGGCGGGAAGGGCGCCCAGCGCGGCGGTCGCCTGACGCAGCCGCTTGATCGCGACGCTCAGCCCCTCGCGGTCGAGCGCCAGCGCGGGCGTGCGCAGTCGGCGTGACAGCGCCTGGTTTTGCAGCTCATCCATCTGACGAAAGTCGAGATAGTCCAACACGGCGCGCGCCTCGAACGCCGTGCGCTTTTTGTCGTCGCGCGAATAGAGGATCTGCCCATACTTGATGACTTGCAATTTGAGCAGCAGCGAGGCCTGGTTCAAAATTACCACGTCGAGCGATTCGGATTCGAGGCGGCGGGTCAGCTCAGAGAGGAAGTAGAATTGAAAGTCCAAAAAACGGTCGGCGCTGATCTGTTCGGCGAGCAAGATGGCGATGTCTACGTCGATCATCTCGCCAAATGACGCGCGACCGACGAGCGAGCCGCTCAGATAGGCGGCCTCGACGGGGCTTTGCTGAAAGAGCTGATTGAGCTGCGCATGACGCTCGAAGAGGTTCATCAGGAATGGCCTCCTCTGGGTGATGGAACACAAGCCCGTCACGCGATGAGAGGACTTTCTTTGATCATAACGTTACTGTCAAGCACCGCCGGGGAAGCAAGCGCGTGGTGAATGTCCTGGCTAGGATTCCCCGTCGCTCGGTTCCGTGTCGGCGAGATCATTATACTGCACGAGGCCCGACGGCGGCAAATAGCGATCGATGAGGTCGCTGAATTCATAGATGCCGCCATACTCGCGCTCGTCGTTGCGAAATTGCTCTTCGGGGCGCTGGCGCTCGTCGGCGCCCACCCGGCGCACGAGGCGCAGCCGCTCGAACGCGGCAAACGCTTGATAAAACGCGCGCTGATTGAGCCGCGCGCGCTGCGACGCGCGACCACCGCGCGCCGTCCCCACTGTGCGGGTAGCGGTGGGTGTGGCGCCCACTTTACGCGTGCGCGCTTTGATGGCGGTGCCCACAGGCGCGGTGCTCGCGTCATCCTCGTCAGGGGGCAGATCTTCTTCGTCCTCGGCGCCAGAGGCCAGCGCGGCGGCGATCGCCGCTTCGTCAAAGCTCAGCCAGGGCGACTGGCGCGTGCCCTCGTCGGCCACATAGCGATACAGCTCGGCAAAGCGAAAGAACGCGGAATTTTCGCCGCCCTCGAGCAGGCGCACGCTGCGAAACGCGCGAATGAGACAGGCATAGGCGGTTTGCTTGCGCGCGGTCAGCTCGAAGACATCCGCGATGCATAGCTCGCGACTGCGCGGGGGTGCCGGCCAGGTGGCGCGCGCCCAGCGGCCCAGGCGCAACTCGATGTGCGCGCCAATCTCTTCCTCAAAGAAGCGCTCTTCGATGGCCAGATGACGTGTCAGCCAGGTAAATTCGTCGGGTGATTCCTCTTGAAAGACGCAGCTTTGCTCGATGAGCATGCGCCTGACGCGGCGTGCTATCTCCATGTCGCGCGGCGCGGAATAACTGGCCATGCGGGTGTCGTCCGTCCTTCCGGTGCTGATGGCGTGGGGAGCGCCGCGAGCTATCGCGTCGCTTCGGGGGCGATTGCCATCAGCCGCTGGCCATATTCGACCGGCTGGCCGGGCTTGACCAACACCTCGACGACGCGCCCCGTGACCGCCGACATGACCTCATTCATGACGTGCAGCGACTCGATGCCCGCCACGAGCTGGCCGTCATTGATCCGTTCGCCTACCGCGACAAGTGGCTTGCCGCCGGGCTTCATAGCGGGATAATAGACGCCCACCAGCGGCGCGGTGACATATTCATGCGGCGCGGTGACATCCGCCGGCGCGGGTTTCACGGGGGATGGCGCCGCCTCGGCCAGCGCGGGCGCGGTCGCCACCACGGCGCTCTCGCCGCCGGGCATGGCGATCTCTGAGCGCAACACTAATAAGCGCTCCTGGCCGGGGCCTTCGATGGCGATCTCGGTCAGATCGGTGGAATTCATCAGCGCGATGAGCTGGCGCACTTCGGCGAGGGTCAGGTAGGTGCTGGCGCCGTTGGCGTGCTCGTCAGGCGCGCCGCTCTTTCTGACGCGGGTCTCGGCTGGCCGGTTCTCAGAAGCATGCAAAGCCATGAGCGGATACCATCCACACATTCGTTCGAGGTGTTTGGGCGCCACGACGCCTCAGACACAAGGCTTATCGCTATTCTATCACCACGAGCGCGATCTGCTACCATCGCGCCCAGGACATATGACTTATCTCTTATCGAACGAAAACTCGGGATAACGCGGGCGGCAAGATTGAGAGCGATCGTGCGCGCCTGGAGGCGGTCTGCGCGGACTGGAACGAGATGGATTCGGCGAAGGCCGACTTCGCGGCACCCCTCAGGGCGCCTTCAGGCGCGACTTGAGTCGCCGGCGCTGGCTTCGGGCACATCGCCGGCGAGGAAGGCGAGCACGTCGCGATTGTAGTCGTCCGCGCGCTCGATGATGGGGATGTGCCCCGTGCCCTCATAGAGAATCAGACGAGCGCCAGGTATATGCGCGGCCAGATACTTGCCGTTCTCGACGGGTACCAGCGGGTCGAATGTGCCGTGCACCACGAGTGTCGGCGCGCGAATCTCCCTCAGCCGTCCTGAGGCGTCGTGCCGCAGGCAGGCGCGCAGCTGCCGCCGATAGGACGCGGCGGTCTGCGGGTGATGGCGCGCGATCGCGCCGATCATGCGCCAATCGTCGGGATGGCTTTCGCAATAGCCCGGCGCCATGATCAGCCGATAGGTGCGCATGGCGCGCCTGCCGGGGTCGCGCCAGCCCAAGCGCGGCAGCATCAGCAGCGCGGTAATCCGGGGACTGGATTTTACATGGGTGCGGCCACCGGCGGAAGTCGAGGTGAGCACGAGCTTTTCCACCATCTCTGGATGGCGCGAAGCCAGCTCGAGCGCGATGAAGCCACCCATCGAGATCCCCACCACGTGCGCGCGGGGGATTCCCAGGGCGGTGAGCGCGCCCGCCGCGTCGTCGGCCTGGTCGGCGATGGAATATTCCTCCGCCACGGGGTCACTCTCGCCGATGTCGCGATGATCGATGGCAATGGTGCGATAGCGCTGCCCAAAGACCCGCATCTGCTGATACCAGCCCTGGCGCTTGGCCGCCAGCCCTGTCAGCAGTAAAACCGTTCCCTGGGGATCTGGGGGGCCGACCTCGTCATAAGCAATCTTGCGCCCGCCGACTGTCACGAATTGCGGCTGCTGAAAGTCCATCGCTTCACCAAAAATGCGGCGCGGAGGCCCCTGCGTTTACGCATGGGGAGGAAGCGCCGCCTCCTTTCCGTATGCATAGCCGT
>VFSW01002713.1_pt1 | contig 26683 bp, 13 predicted proteins | sample 5358111 | NCBI WGS metagenome assembly VFSW01 (sample SAMN11554181, study PRJNA540505) | mine drainage metagenome | isolation source: sediment from site ElyBrook_90M | place: USA: Ely Copper Mine, Vershire, VT | collected 2017 | reverse complement strand
CATAGGGAACAGCGCTGGAGTTGTTTCCCGGCAGTCTCAAGATCGATGGAAAGATCTTCCGGCGGGCGCCCGAAGCGGAGCCAGAGAGTGCGCCGGGGGATTGGGACGGTCTGATCGGCGAGTATGGCTGGGATTACGAGACCCTGTACATTCTCGAAAAAGACGGCAAGCTGACTTCGCTGATCGAGTGGTACGACTATGAGCCGCTGGAGCGAATTTCGGCCGATGTTTACCGCTATCCCGCGCGGGGACTGTATGACGGCGAGACCGTGGTTTTCAAACGCGACGCAAGCGGGCGGGCGACCGAGGCGCAAGTGGGCGCGGTGGAGTTTAAACGGCGCGCCGTCGGGCCCGCCGACGGAAAGATTTTCCGCATTCAACCGCTGAAGCCCGTGGCCGAGCTGCGCAAGGAGGCGTTGGCGGCGCGGCCTCCGGCGGAGGCTGGCGTGTTCAAGCGGCCCGATCTAGTAGAGCTAACGGCGATCGACCCGACGATCAAGCTGGACATTCGCTACGCCACGACCAACGATTTTCTCAGCACGCCGATGTATCAACAAGCGCGGGCGTTTATGCAGCGCCCGGCCGCGGAGGCGGTCGCGCGGGCGAGCGCGGAGCTGCACAAGCAAGGCTACGGGCTGCTGATCCACGACGCTTACCGGCCTTGGTATGTCACGAAGATGTTTTGGGAAGGAACGCCGGAGCCGGACCGCATTTTCGTGGCCGACCCATCGCAGGGCTCGCGCCATAATCGCGGCTGCGCGGTGGATTTGACGATGTACGAACTCGCCACGGGTCGCCCGGTCCAGATGGTTGGAGTGTACGACGAAATGTCTCCGCGTTCCTATCCTTACTATCCGGGAGGGACGTCGCGGCAGCGATGGCTGCGCACGGTGTTGAGACATGCGATGGAGGAGCAAGGGTTCGCGGTGTATGAAACCGAATGGTGGCATTTCGATTTCTACGATTGGCAGAGCTATCCGATTCTGAACCAGACGTTCGAGCAGTTGGGTGGGAAGACGGCGCGGCGCTAAACGGCGTCGAGGCTACGACTCGGCGCCGCGGGCGTCCGTCGCGGACACGGAGGTGAGAATGCGCATCTCGGCGCGCTTGATCTGATCGGCCATCACCTGGCGCGCCCGGCGGGGATTTTGTTCTTCCACCGCGTTCACCAAGTCGAAATGTTCCGCGGTGGCGGCCGCGGCATCGAGCCCGGTATCCAGCCCCAGGTAAAGCGGTCGCTGAATCTGGTCCAAAACAGAGACGACAACGGACTCCAGCCGCTCGTTTTTCGCGCATTGGACCAGCGCTCGATGAAAGGCGCTGTTGTCGCGGAGGTACCGCTCGTAGGTGGCTCGATCGCCGGGCTGGTAGCGGAGCGTGGCCAGATTTCTTAGTTCGGCGATCTCCGCCGGAGTTGCGCGGGCGGCTGCGAGCGCGGCCGACTCCGACTCCACGATCAGCCGCAGCTCGCTCAGCTTGCGGATGTCGTCCAACAAGACGGGCGTGACGGCATATCCGCGGTAAGGAGTCAGGAAGACAAGTTGTTCGAGCGCCAGACGGTTCAGCGCCTCGCGAAGCGGCGTCCGCGAAACGCCCAGTTCCTGCGAAAGTTCCTTCTCCATGAGCCGCTGACCGGGCTGCAGCGAGCAGGTCAGGATGCGGTGTTTGAGCGCGGAGTAGATGCGGTCCGGCAGCCCTTGGGCCACGGGCATGTTGGGATCGAGATCGATGAGCGGCCGGGCGGGAGAAATATTCGCTTGACACATCATTTTGTATTTTGTATTTTTAGAAATCACCTAATTTGACTCTAGTCACTCCCGCGGCCGAGGTCAACTAGCAGACACTTCCGTGGAGGGTGAGGCGTCACGAACCGGCGGGCGGGGAGTGACCCGGAGATGGTTGGGTACCGTTGACTGCCGACCCCGCGTAGGGAGAGCACGCCGCGTCGCTCCCGTTTCATTTCAACTGACCAGAACACCGGACAGGTGGTGGTCTTGGAGAGGATATTATGCCTTGGCGTCTTCGATTTCAATGGTTGGTAACGCTTCTTGCCGGCACAGCCTGCCTTTGGGGGCAACTGGAGAGAAGTTCGATCGAGGGAACCGTAACGGATCCGCAGGGGGCGGCGGTGGTGGGTGCGGCCGTGACGGTGACGTCGCAGAGTACTAACGTGGCGTCCCAGACGAAAACGAACGCGACGGGCTATTACGAGTCGATCGGGTTGCTTCCGGGCAAGTATACGGTCCGGATCGAGTTCCCGGGATTTAACGTAACCGAAAGCCGCGATGTCGAGGCGCTGCCCGGCCACGCCGTCCGGTTCGACGCCGTGCTGAACGTCGGTTCGTCCACGCAGCACATCGAGGGGACGGCGGCGTCGCCACTGCTCGAAACGGCGGCCTCCAACTTCTCGACCAGCGTTTCGCAGCGGGCGATCGAGGATACTCCGCTGGCGGGACGCGACCTGCAGCAACTTGTGTATCTGTTGCCCGGTGTCGAGAACGCCGCGGGACCTCCGGGAAGCAATTTCGGGTTCAGCAGCCAGTACGGAACGTTTCCGGACCCGAGCAACGCGCAAGGGTCCGATGTGTCGGTGAACGGCGGCCAAGCCGGCGCCAACGCCTGGTATCTGGATGGCAACCTCAACTTATCGGGACTGGTGGAAAATATGGCGGTGAACCCTTCGCCGGAGGCGGTGACCGAGTTTCAGGCGATCACCGAGGGTGTTTCCGCCGAGTACGGCCGGACGGGCGGCGGCGTGTTCAACGTCGTGCTGAAGTCCGGCACGAACCAGCCGCATGGAGATCTATACGAGTACTTACGAAACAGCGACACAAACGCGCGCAATCCATTCACGTCGGTGGATTCGGAAGGCCATCTGATTCCCGACCGCGTGTTGCATTACAACGATTTCGGCGGAACGTTCGGCGGGCCGGTGGTGATCCCCAAAATCTATAACGGCAAGGACAAGACATTCTTCTTTCTGTCGGTAGATCACACGCTGCTGCACCTGACCGGAGACAGCGTATTCAGCGTTCCCACCAAGGCGATGCGCAGCGGGGATTTCAGCGAGGATCCGTCGTCGTCGGTGTATGGAATCTACAACCCTTACAGCACGGTGGGACCGAATGCGAACGGCACTTTCCAGCGGACGGCGTTGGGCACTCCGTTGGTGCCGAATGGCTGCGTGAATACGGTGATCGACGCTTCGGCGACACCGACGTGCCGGTTTTCGACGCAGATCCCGGCCAGCCTGATGGATCCCACGGCGAAGTTTTTCCTTAACTCGTTTCCGATGCCGAATTACGTCGACCCGCAGAGTAACTGCCCGATGGGGAAGAACGGCTACGCGATTTGCAGCAACTACCTGGGGACGATCGGCAGCAGCCAGGACCCCTATAACATCTCGGCGAAGGTGGACCATCAGCTCAGCGACCGGAGCCGCTTATTCGTCGAAGTGCTGGCAAACCCCGGCCAGTACAACATCTATCGCACGCCGTGGACCGGGCCGACGGTGCCGTATACCGGATACGGCGGCAACACGCCGTACGTCTTTACCAGCGAGGTCGCGGGAATTGGACACACGTTTATCGCGAGTTCGACTCTATTCAACGAATTCCGGATGAGCTTTAGCCGCCAGGTCTTCAACACCAACCCAAACCAAGCGGGTTTTCCCAACAGCATCACCGACCTTTCCGAGGTCCAGAAGGTTCTTGCGCCGTCGCAGATTTTCCTGAGTCAATTCACGCCGTCGCCGACCTTTCAGATCAACATGCCCGGCGGAGGCGGCGCGACGTTTGGATCCCCCGGATGGGCGAACCAGCGCCAAGCCAACGACGCCTACACGATTCTGGACGACGTAACGAAAATCATCGGCAAACATACGATCAAAACGGGCTTCATGTGGCGGCTCGATCAACAGGGGCGGGAAATCAGCGACCCTTCCACCCTGGCGTTCACCGGCTCGATCGCCAACGACCCGTTGACGGGGCTCGGCGGAAACGGCCTGGAGCAGTTCATGATGGGCGCGGTTGCCAATTCATCGACGGGCATTACCTCGCAACCCTACTCGAGCTATCCCTACGCCGGACTCTACATCCAGGACGAATATCGCGTCACCTCGAATCTCACGCTGAACATCGGACTGCGCGACGACATGATCTTTTTCTGGAAATCCCGCGACCATCCGGAGTCGAACTTCTGCCTGGATTGCGCGAATTCCGCAACCGGGCTGCCGGGAGGAATGATCTATGAGGGGCAATCGCCGCTGCTTCCGAAAGGCGGCCCGATCGCGCCTCCTCATTTAGCCGATCTGGCGCCGCGATTCAGCTTCGCATGGGATCCATTTAACGACAAAAAGACGGTGATCCGCGGCGGCTACAACATCATGTATACGAACGCCATCAACGCCATCAACAACGTCGGCCAAGGCATCCAGCCGGGCGCTCAGTGGCAATCGTTCAGTAACTGGACCGGAAGCTTTTACCCGAATCAGTGCGGCCAATATTCCGGACAATGCGTCGCATTCCCGCTCAGCGACACGACGACCAACAAAGCGAATTTGACAATCCCTCCGATTCCGGCGAACCGGCAGCCGCCGGCGGCGAACTACGATCCATCATACGGAGCTTCGCTACAGTTTTACTATCCACCGTCGAAAGATCCGCGCGTCCAGATGTATAATTTCGAAATCCAACGCGAGTTGTCTCAGGATATGGTGCTGACCGTAGGATATGTGGGAAGTCATGGAACGCATCTGGCGGGCGAAGCGTGGCGGGAGTTCAACCTGGTTCCGGTCTCCGACCAGATCCAGTACAAGACACAGATCAACGCGAACGTTCCGATTAGCAACTACTATTCGGGATCGCAAGCGGCCTTGCTGCAGCAAGTGTGGGGCAGCAGCTCCATTCCGCTGTCCTATCTGCTGCGGCCCTATCCTTTCTATGGATCGCTTTTCTCGCAGACGATGTACGACGGCACCTCGGTCTACAATGGGCTGAACGTCAGGCTGCAGAAGCGGCTGTCGCACGGCCTATCGTTCCTGGTGGCCTACACGTTCTCTAAAAGAATTTACAACGCGTCCGTGGAGCAGCTCGCCTCGCAGTTGTTCGACACGATCGCCTTGTCGCGAAACGGAATTATCGGCGGCCGCGCCAGCGCCACCAGCAGCGTCGGCGGAACCGGCGGCATCAACGGCGGCGGCTATCAGGATCCGAACAACCGGAATTTGGACCGGGGGATTGGCTACGACGATATCCCGAATATGCTGAACGTCGCCTTCAGCTACGATCTGCCGGCCGGAAAGGGCAAGCCTTGGATCAACAAGGGCGGACTCGCCGGCGCGATCCTTGGGGGATGGCGCGTGTCGGGCAATTTGAACGCGCAGAGCGGTGTCCCGCTTTCGATTAGCGGACCGTGCAATCAACTTACTTGCCGGCCGAATCTGGTGGGGAATCCGTCCGCGGTTCCGGGCGGGCAGAACGCGTCGAACTGGATCAACGCATCGGCGTTCACGCCGGTCTTCGGCACCAATCAAAGCTTCTGGGCGAATCCAAATCTGAACGCGCCGCAGGAATGGGTATTCGGAACGGCGGGCGAGTATCTGCCGGGACTTCGCTCCCCGGCGTTCTGGAATCTGGACGCTTCGGTAATGAAGGATTTCCATATGACCGAGAGCCGGTATGTGGAGTTCCGATGGGAGCTATACAACGCGCTGAATCATCAAAACCTGGGTTACCCCAACACCAATTACTGCCTGCCTCCCGGCCCGAATGGACAAACCAATCTGGTTCAGCAGGCGGGCTGCTCCTTCGGACGAATTACGAACGTCCAGACGGATCCGCGGTCGCTGCAGTTCGCGCTGAAGTTTATTTTCTGAACGGCCTTGGAGTTCTCAGGCTCAACCTGTAAAGCGCAGCGAATCGAGAATGGAAGTCCGCGCGGCGTTCCAGGCGGGGACGAGGGAGCTGAACAGGCCGAGGAAGAAGGCGAGAGCGAGCGAGATCCCGGCGACGAGCGGCGTCATCGTGAGCGCGGGGATAAAGAATCCCAGAAGTGGACGGGCGACAAAGCACATCCCGATCGCGAGAAGGCAGCCGACGACGCCGCCGATCATGGCCATGGTCACCGACTCGCCGAGGATGATCGAGAGAATGTCGCCGGTGGTGAAGCCGAGCGTCTTCAGAACGCCCACTTCGCGTACGCGCTCGCGCACCGACATGGAAATGGCGTTGGCCGAAACCAAGAGGATGGTGAAGGTGATCGCGCCGCAGATGGCCATAAGAAACAGTTTCAGGTTTCCCAGGAACGAGGCGAAGCTGAGGGCGAACTGCTGCTCGGTCTCGGTTTTCGTGGGCGCGGGCGAATTCTCGAACATCGCGTCGATGGCCTGGGCGATGCGCGGGACGTCGCCGGCGGAAGCCGCTAAAACCTGGAACGTTCCGGCGATGTCGCGCATGGCGCCGCCGACGGGCAGGCTCTCGTTCACGTAATCGTTGTTGTAATAGAGCGTCTGCTCGTTCATCGGATCGTCAAAAATGCCCACCAGGTGCAGCTCCAGCGTCACGGGGAAAATATCGCCGACGAGCGTTACGCGGTCGCCAATGTGTAAATTTAGATCGTTGGCGGTCTTGCGAGAGACGATGGCCGCGCGGCGGTCCGTGGTAAACGCTTTCCACTGATCGTCCGGCATCGAATATTCGGGCCGCATTTCCCTTAGCCGGTCCGGCTGGCATCCGAAGCGCGCGAAGAAATTCCTGGTGTCGCGCTGGTCCTTATATACGCCGCCGAACCACTGCCAGATCATGACTTGCTTCACGCCGGGCACCTGGGCGATGCGCTGCTCATAGGAGACCGGCAGCGCCTGACCCAACCCGACCCTGTGGCGCGTCACCAACCGCAAGGCTTGAGCGGGCGTGGCCTGGCCGTAAAACATGGCGCGATAGACCGATAAAAGGACGCCGAGCAGACACAAAGAGACGGCGATGCTCGAAATGGCGAGGAAACTCCTGCGACGGTTGCGCAGGCTGCTCTTTACGATTAACGACACAAAACGCATGGCAGGGCGGCTCCTGTGGCCATGTTACCACCGGCCGCGAACGCAGCCGGAGAACTCTTCCCTCCCCGCGCCACTACGTCAATACCCCAGGAATAGGTGTGTCCTTCGCAATCCGGCTCATCGTCGTCTCCGCATTCCTCGCCGCCTCTGCCGCGGGCGCGGATCCGGCGTACGCGTCGCTCCAGACGGCGTACGACGCGCTGCGGGCGAAGGATTACGATCACGCGATCGCCGCCTTCCGCCAAGCCATCGCGCTCGCCCCCGGCCGGGCCGCCATACATAAGGACTTGGCATATACGTTGGTGAAGGTCGGCGAAAACGAAGCCGCGCGCGACGAATTCGGCGAAGCGGCGCGCCTGGACCCGAGCGACGATAACGCGGCGATGGAGTTCGCCTTCCTGGCCTACGAAACCAAGCCGCCGGAGGAGGCGCGCCGCGTCTTCGACCGCGTTCGGCGCGACGGCAACGCGACGGCCGAGCAGGCGTTTCAGAATATCGACCGTCCGCTGGCCGAGGGCATCGCGCGATGGAAGGACGCGTTGCGTTTGTCGCCCGACAACTTCAGCGCCCATCAGGAATTGGCGCGGCTGGCCGAGGAGCGCGACGAACTTCCCCTGGCCGCGGAGAATTACGAAGCGGCGTGGAAATTGAAGCCTTCGGAGCGTTCGCTGCTGCTCGATCTCGGGCGCGTGGAAAAGCGGCTTGGCAAGAATGAAGAATCGATGGCGGCGCTGCTGGCGGCCTCGCGCGGCGCGCAACCGAGAGTGGCCGAACAGGCGCGCGCCCTGCTTCCGGACCGCTACCCCTATGTGTATGAGTTCCGCAAAGCGATCGAACTCGACCCCAAGAACGTCGAACTGCACCGCGAATTGGCGTACCTGCTGCTTCAAATGGGGCAGAAGCACGACGCGGAGACGGAGTTCGAGATCATCCATCAACAGGCGCCGGACGATCTGCTTTCCACCGCGCAGCTTGGCTTTCTGCTGCTGGGCCGGAACGACCCCGAAGAGGCGCGGCCATTGCTGGACGCGGTTTTGAAGGGGCCGGACGACGAACTGTCGGACCGCGTCCGCGCGGCGTTGAAGATGCCGCAGACCTTACATCGCGCCGTGGAGACGCCGAGACAGAACGTGACCATCGAGGCCAAGACGCTGGCGCAGAAGAGCCTCGACAAGGGGTATTTGAAAGATGCGCTGAAGTACCTGACCATCGCCCACGAATCCGACCCGGTGGATTTTTGGGTGATGCTGAAGCTCGGCTGGGTGAACAACATGCTCCACCAGGACAAGCAAGCCGTGCAGTGGTTCAAGCTGGCCAAGCAGAGCCCGGATCCGAAGATTGCGAAGGAGGCCTCGAAAGCCTATAAAAACCTGGAAGCCGACAGCGCTCTTTTTCGCACGACGTTCTGGGCGTATCCGTTTTACTCTTCGCGCTGGAACGACGCCTTCGGTTACGCGCAGATTAAAACGGCGCTGCGGATCCCCGGCATGCCGTTCGATGTCTACGTTTCGACGCGCCTGGACGGCGACATTCGCGGTTCCATCGGACCCACCAATACGACGCCGCTGCCGCAGTATCTTTCGATGAGCGCGTTCATCTTCGCGCTCGGCGCGGCCACTCATCCCTGGCATGGACTCACGGGGTGGTTCGAAGCGGGCGAAGCGGTGAATTACCTGCCCAGCCGTATCGACGTCGGCGCCGCCATTCCCGATTACCGGGGCGGCCTCTCATATGGCAAGGGCTGGGGGCATTTGCTGGGGCCGAAACGCGGAGGGTTTCTCGAAACCAACGACGACGGTGTGTTCGTCAGCCGCTTCTCGGACGACTTTATCGTTTATTCGCAAAACCGCGCGGGTTTCACGATGAACAAGAATTTCCAGTTCCTCTGGAACTTCGACTACACCACCGACCGCCTCCAGCAATACTGGGCCAACTACGCCGACACCGGCCCCGGCGTGCGCTTCCGTCTGCCCGACACGCCGAAATCCATGCTGTTCTCCGTGAGTTTCGTCCGCGGTTTTTACACCATCAACACGGGCAATCCACGCGGTCCGAATTTCTTCGATCTACGCGCAGGTCTCTGGTATGCATTCACTCGTTAGCCGCACTGGGGCACTCGCCCTCGCCGTCGTTTTCGCCGCCGCCCCGGGGGCGTTGATCGCTTCCACCGTGACCTATTCCATCGCCGGCGACGATGCCGGATCGTGGCCGCAAATCTTCGCCTGCGTCGGTTTCACGACGCGCCCCGGGCTTCCGGCGAACGTCTTCGTCGTACGAAGCGGCGCGCCGACTTCGTCCGCCGAACTTATTCCGAAAGTGGATCAGGGGGCGTTTCTCATTCTCGAAGGCGAGTCCGAGATCGCGAAGTCGCTCGGCTTTGTGCCCACCAAGGATCGCGTCGCGGTGCGCAGTCTGGTGGACGTCCATTCGCCGAAGCTGGAGATCGTTTGGGAACACGCGCTCGATTTACCGAAGTTCTCCCTGCCGGCGAACGCGCGCGTTTTCGCCCGCGAGCGATGGACCCGCGCGCCGCTGATGGCCTCCATCCCGCACGGCTCCGGCGCGGTTCTGTGGATCGCCGCGCCGCCGGGCGAACTGGGCTATGAGCGGTTCCCATATCTGCTCCAGGCGCTCGACGATCTCGGCCTCCATCCGCCGGTTCGCGCGGCGCGCATCTGGGCCTTTTTCGATTCGGCCTATCGCACTCGCGTCGATCTGGATTATTTCGCCGCTCGCTGGCGCGAGGCGGGCATCGCCGCGCTTCAAGTGGCGGCGTGGCATTACTGGGAGCCCGACGCGCAGCGCGACGAATACCTGCGCAATCTGATCGTCGCCTGCCACAAGCAGGGCATCCTGGTTTACGCCTGGCTTGAAATGCCGCACGTCAGCGAGCGTTTCTGGGCGGACCATCCGGAGTGGCGGGAGAAGACGGCCATTCTTCAGGACGCGCAACTGGATTGGCGCAAGCTCATGAACCTGAATAATCCGCAAGCGGCCGCGGCGGTGGAAACGGGCGCGCGACGTCTGCTGGGAGCTTTCGATTGGGATGGCGTAAATCTGGCCGAGTTGTATTTCGAATCGCTCGAAGGCTACGCGAATCCGGCGCGCTTCACGCCAATGAACGACGACGTGCGCCGCGATTTCCAGGCGAAACACGGCTTCGATCCGATCGAGCTTTTCAAAGCGCCCAACCCGGACGCCACTCGCATGCGGGCGTTTCTCGACTATCGCGCGTCGCTGGCCGAGGGTCTTCAGAACCACTGGATCGGCGTGATGGAATCGCTTCGCGCCAAGAAGCCCGATCTCGATCTGGTGCTCACCCACGTCGACGACCGCTTCGATGCGCGCATGCGCGATCTCATCGGCGCCGACGCCTCGCGCGTTCTCCCGCTGCTCGCGCACCACAGCTTCACGTTCTTGATCGAGGACCCGGCGACCATCTGGAACCTGGGCCCGCAGCGCTATCCGAAGATCGCCGAACGGTATAAACCGTTGGTCGATCCCATCCCCGGCGCTCCGGCGAAACTCGCCATCGACATCAACGTGGTCGAGCGGTATCAGGACGTCTACCCGACCAAGCAACAGACCGGCGTCGAGTTGTTTCAACTGGTCCATCTCGCCGCGGAGGCTTTCCCTCGCGTCGCGCTCTATTTCGAGAATTCGATTCTCCCGCCCGACCTTCCGCTGCTGCCGGCGGCGCAGGCGACGGTGACCCAGTTCGAGCAGGTGGGCGACTCCCTCGCCGTGCGGTCGGCGCAAGGCGTCGGCGTCACATGGCACGGACCGGCGAAAGTGGACGGCCGCCTCTGGCCGGTGCATGACGGCCGCACGCTGTGGCTGCCCGCGGGTTCGCACGCCATCCAGGCGGCGCCGAAGGACACGCCGTTTCGCATGGTTTCTTTCAACGGCGCGCTGCAATCGGCCTCGTTCAGCGGATCGACGCTGGAGTTCTCCTATCAAAGCGACTCGCGCGCCATCGCGCTGCTCGACATCCGCCCGGCGAGCGTCGAGGTCGACGGCGAAGCGATCCAGCCCGAGACGCTGGTCTCCGGCAAGGATTTCGCCGTCATGCTCCCGCGCGGCCAGCATTTGGTGGCGATTCACTAAATTTCGGGAACCGGGGCCGCGCGATCGGCGTACCATCCGGATATGGGATCTGTGCTCGCCGATCTCCGCCATGCCGCGCGGCTTCTCGTCAAGAGTCCCGGCTTCACCATCGTCGCCCTTGCCGCGATCGCTCTCGGCATTGGAGCCAACACCGCCATCTTCACGGTGGTCAACGCCGTCCTTCTCAACCCGCTTCCCTACCCCGATTCCGGCCGCATCGTCACCATAACGCGGACAGGCCCCAGCCCGGTCTCGGTGCCCGAATTCAATTATTTTTCACAACAGAACCTCGGGATCGAGAATCTCACCGCATTCGATTTTATGGGCGCCGGTGTGAACTTGGCCGGCTCCGCGCGGCCCGAATTCGTCCACGGCATTCATGTTTCGGCCGCCTATTTCGGCCTTTTCGGAGCGCACCCAATTCTCGGCCGCGTCTTCACGCAGGAGGAAGACCGTCCCGGTGCGCCGCGCGTTCTGGTCGTCAGCTATGGCCTCTGGCAGCGGCGCTTCGCGGGCGATCCGGCGATTCTCGGCAAGGCCGTCACGCTCGGCGGAGCACCCTCCACCGTCGTCGGCGGCCTTTAGCCGGCCGTTGAACCGCATCCCCCCGCCGCTTTTTGGCTGGCGTTGGAAGCCGATGCCCACGCCGCCCCCCAGGCCCCCGTGCGTGTCGTAGCCGGCCGCCTCGCGCCAAACAACCGGCTCGCTTCCGCCTCCGCCCGCATCGCCGTTGTCGCCAAGCGCTACGTCAAAACGCACCCCGGCCAAGTGGGCAACGACGATCAGATCGAAGTTCAACCGATGCGGCGCTATCTCACTGGCGATGTTCAGCCCGCGCTGTTGATTCTGCTCGGCGCGGTCGGCCTGGTTTTGTTGATCGCCTGCGCCAACGTCGCCAATCTTTTGTTGGCCAGGGCCGCGGGACGCCAGCGCGAGATGGCGATCCGTTCCGCGGTCGGCGCAGCGCGCGGCCGGATCGTCCGCCAACTGCTCACCGAGAGTCTGCTGCTGGCGATCGGCGGCGGCGTCCTCGGCTTAACGCTTGGCTCATGGGGCCTCCGCGCGCTGCTCCTCTTCACGCCCGGCGATCTGCCACGCGCCGAAGAACTCGCCGCGACCCACGCCCTCGATCCTTCCATGCTCGCCTTCGCCGCCGCGGTTTCGCTGTTCACCGGCGTCGTCTTCGGACTCTTCCCCGCCCTCCGGATTTCGCGCATCGATCTGTCTTCCGCGCTCAAGGAATCGAGCGGACGCGCGGGCACCGGCCTTAAGCACAATCGTCTGCGCGGCCTCCTCGCGGCGTCCGAAATGGGCCTCGCGGTGGTGCTCCTTTGCGGAGCCGCGCTGCTCATCCGCAGCTTCATCGCGCTTCACAGTGTCGACCCCGGCTTCGATCCGCATAACCTGCTCACGCTCCAAGTCTCGCTGGCTGGAGAACGCTACTCCACCACCGCCGCATCCAGCCTCATGACGCGGCAAATGACGGAACGGTTGGAGGGACTGCCGGGCGTCGCCGCCGCATCGGCCGCCGACAGTCTTCCGCTCGAAGGCGGATTGGACATGATCTTCAACATTCCCGGCCGTCCGCTCGCCGTTGGGGAAAAGTTCGCAGGCGATGTCCAGTGGCGCTTCTTCTCCGGCCACTATTTCGAAGCGCTGCGGATTCCCCTCCGCTCCGGACGCTTCCTTCGCCAACAGGAACCGTCGAGGGTCGTCGTGATTAACGAGGCGATGGCCCGCAAATTTTGGCCGAAGGAAAATCCCGTAGGGAAGACCATCGTGATCGGCGCGGGGCTGCCGGATCTCGAGCAACCTCCGGCCGAGATCGCCGGCATCGTAGGCGACGTCCATGAAAACAGTCTCGACAACGGCGCACCGCCGACGATGTACCAGCTCTACGCTCAGGTGCCGGACAAGGCGATGGCGCTGGTGAACACCATGGTGCCCGCCGGTTTTGCGATCCGCTCCCAACCCGGCGTTTCGCCGTTGAGCCTCCGCTCGGCCGTCGAGCGCGAGTTCGCCGCCAGCGACACGCAACTGGCGCCGACGAACGTCAAGACCATGGAGAGCGTGGCGTGGAACTCCACCGCGCGCCAGAATTTCATGCTGATGCTGCTCGGCGTTTTCGCCGCCATCGCCCTTCTGCTGGCGGTCATGGGCATCTATGGCGTCTTGTCGTACACCGTCGAACAACGTACCCAGGAAATCGGCATCCGCGCCGCGCTCGGCGCCACGCGCGCAGATACTCTACGGCTGGTCATCGGCCAAGGTCTGCGCGTATCGGCCATCGGCGTGGCCGCGGGTCTGGCCGCCGCCCTCGGCCTCACGCGCCTTCTCGCTTCGCTCCTCTACGGAGTGAAGCCGGCCGATCCTCTGAGCTTCGCCGCGGTGACGATTGCGCTTTCGCTCGTCGCGCTCGCCGCCTGCGCGATTCCGGCCTATCGCGCCACCCGCGTCGACCCCATCGTGGCGTTGAGATACGAATAAATCATGGCTCTACGGAACAAGGCTGGACGGAGATGGAGTAAGCTTGGGCTGTTATGGCAGGTATGAGTCAGGAGGATGCCGACCGGCTCTTGACGGAGGCGGTCGAAGCTCATCACCCGCCTGAGCCGGAGGAGGGCGATCCCGAGCTTGTCGCTCCGCTTCCCATGCTCCCCAGGCCGGGCAGCAGGGACGGAGCGGCGGAAGCCATACCGGCCGAATCGACTGATCGGGACTGAAGTTTCTTCCGCGGACGAGGATCACAACACCACGTAAATTCCGGGGCGCTATTCGTACGTAACACAGTTGCACCACTTACCCGTTTCATCGTAATGCGGCCAAGCGCCGCCGGTGCGGAATCCCGACACAATCGCGTCGTCGAACATTGGCGTCGGTTCGAAGTAACCGGGCCGCCGCAGGTGCGCTCTTACGACGGCGTCGTTCAACTCGAGACCCAGCCCCGGCCTGTCGTCGGGAACCTTCACATAGCCTCCTTCGATAATCGGCTTGGGGACGCCAGTTACAAGATCCTGCCACCAGGGCATATCGAGGGCGTGATTTTCCATGGCCAGAAAGTTGTTGCCGAACGTGGCGGCGCAATGATAGCCGGCGAAGCCGCCGATCGGCGAGCCGGCATGATGCATGGCCACCTGGACGCCGCACATGGCGGCATAGTCGGCGATCCGCTTGGTTTCGAGCAGCCCGCCGGAAGTCTCGATGTCGGGATGGATAGCGTCCACGGCGCGGTGGTCGAGCAGCGGCTGGAACCCGCCTTGAAGTCCGAAGATATCTTCGCCCGTGAGGACCGGCGTAACCGTGGCGTCGGAGATGGTCTTGTACGCCTCCCAATTCAGATATGGATGCAGGCTGCCTTCCGAAATCTGCAGCAGATCCTCGGCCCAGGAAAGGCGGTACGGTTCGAAGGCTCGCGCGTAGCGAATCGAGTCGTTGATATTCAGGGGGCCGAAATGATCGGCGGCCAGCGGCGCTCCCGGCGGCAGAACGTCGCGGATGGCGGCGATGTATTCGCACAGGTAACCGAGTCCCTTCTCCGTGCAGACGCCGCGCTCGTCGAGCGCGCCCGTACGGTCCTTCAGCATGCTGGATTGTAAGTCCATTTTGAAGAAGGTCAAACCCATTTCCCGGCGCTTCCGTATCCGTTCGGCATAGACCTTGGGATCCGGGTGACTCGTGGTATCGGCATAGATACGAATACGATCGTGGTTCTTGTTACCGATCAAACGGTAGGCGGGAACGCCATATACTTTGCCGGCGATATCGTGGAGGGCCATGTCCACCGCGCTGTAACCGCCGCCCATCCGGCCATGATTCGCGAATTGACGGACGATTCTCAGGTTGTCCTCGATATTCAGCGGGTTCTTATTTAACAAGTGCGCCTTCAGGATGAGCGCGATGCCCTCGACTCCGGCGTCGCGCACCTCGCCCAGACCGTAGACGTCCTGATTGGTATAAATCTTGATCAGCGGATAGTCGTAGTTAGCGGCCACGCGGCAGGCGCGCATGTCGGTGATCTTGAGCGTGCTGGGAGAGGAGTTGCGATTTACTTTCTCCTGGGCGCTCACGGAACCTTCGGTGGCCTTGAATAACGGGCCGAACATCGCGGCCGCGGCGGCGCTTCGAAACATAGACCGGCGTGTCAGCCGGGCGTTTTGGCGTTTCTTCATCGTTCCACCTCCCTGGAGTCAGCCATCGGCGCACCGGTTCCGGAATCCGTGCGAGGAAGTATTCGAAGGACCGGCGCTTCCGCCCGGAGCCATTGTAGATCACGGACGGCTGCGGCCGCTCGATTTGAGTCCGGCCAGGAGTCCGGCCATGCGCCGGACGCGGGCGGGATTCGCCGACGCGAGATTGGTGCGCTCGCCGGGATCGGCCGAGAGGTCGTAGAGCTGGGGTTCGGGATCGTTCCCAAGCTCCGTGTATTCGTTTGGGCCCATGCGCGGGCCTTTGGCGAGGCGCGGACCTTGGCTTGGGGCGATGTACTTCCAATTGCCTTCGATCAGAGCCAGCGAGCCGGCGTGCTCAACCAGCGTTTCGCGGGCGGTTCGCGAATGCCCGAGGAGCGCGGGCAGCATGTCGAGGCTGTCGGGCGCGGCGTCGCGGGCGATGGACTGGCCCGTAAGCGAGGCGAAGCTGGAGAGCAGATCGACTTGGCCGATCAGCGCGCCGGAGATCGTGTCGGGCTGGATGTGGCCCGGCCAGCGGGCGATCATGGGCACGCGAGTGCCCCCGTCGAAGATACTGTACTTGCCGCCGCGATACGGGCCAGCGGGCTTGTGTGCGCCGAGTTTCTCGACCGACAGATCGCGATAGCCGTCGTCGACGACGGGGCCGTTGTCGCTCGAGAACAAAACCAGCGTGTTTTGTTCGAGGCGGTTGCGCTCGAGGCAGTCGAGGACCTGGCCGACGCACCAGTCCAACTCGGCGATCGAGTCGCCGCGCGGACCCATCGCCGTTTTGCCCACGAATCGCGGGTTGGGCGTTCGCGGGACGTGAATGTCGTTCGAGGCGAAGTAGAGGAAGAACGGATGGCTCTTGTTCGTCTCGATGAAGCGGGTGGCTTTGGCCGTGAGCGTGAGCGCGATGTCCTGGTCGACCCAGAGCGCGGACTTGCCACCGGTCATGTAACCGATGCGGCCGATTCCGTGGATGAGGGCCTGGTCATGGCCGTGGGTGGCCGGCATGGTGAGCAGCTCGGGGTGGTCCCGCGCGGTGATCTCACCGGGGAGCGGGGCGGTATAGCTGATGTGGATCGGGTCGCGCGGATCGAGGTTCGCGACGCGATGGTTCTCGACGAACACGCACGGGACGCGGTCCGGTGTGGCGGGAATGATGAACGACGAATCGAAGCCGACCTCGAGCGGGCCGGGGCGGATGTCGCCGTTCCAGTCGATGTTTCCGCTTCCGAGGCCGAGGTGCCATTTCCCGATGGCGGCGGTTGTGTAGCCGGCCTGTTTCAGGATCGAAGGAACGGTGGGGCGTGCCGGGTCGACGATGAGCGAGGCGTCGCCGGGGAGGACGCCGGTGCCGGGCTTGCGCCACGCATATTGCCCGGTGAGCAGCGAGTAGCGGGAGGGAGTGCAGGTAGCCGACGATGCGTGCAGATTGTCGAAACGCAGTCCGGCGCCGGCGAGGCGATCGAGATTCGGGGTGTGGACGGCCGTGGCGCCGTAACAGGACAGGTCGCCGTAGCCGACATCGTCGGCGTAAATGAGGACGATGTTCGGCAGGGAGCGCGGCGCGGCGGGAGCGGAGCGAAGGGCGAGGGGAGCGAGGCTCGAAGTAACGAATTGACGGCGTGTCATGGATTCCATTGAATCATTGTTCCGGCTACCCGCCCACCGTAAGGTGGCGCAATGCCGCCTCCCGCCCAAGCGCCCCGGTTTCCCCTACCATATAGTGGTGCTCTCGCTCGTCTCCGATTTCCGTCAAGGCGCCCGATCCCTGGCGCGCAGCCCGGCGGTGGCGGTGGCGGCCATTCTCACGCTCGCCATTTCGATCGCCGCCAACACCGCCATCTTCTCCGTGGTGAACGCGGTTCTGCTCCGGCCGCTGCCCTATCCCGGCGCCGAACAACTGGTCACGCTCGGCCTGACGTTCCGCGGCCAGTTCATCACCACGTTCAATATCGGCCAGTTCCTCCATTTCGAGCGCGCGCGCATGCTCACCGATGTGGCCGCTTATGACATTCTCGGCCCCGGACTGAATCTGTCCTCGGGCGGGCCGCCGGAGCAGATTCGCGGCATCCACGTTTCACTTCGCTACTTTCAACTCTTCGGCGCGGAGCCGGCGCTCGGCCGCACGTTTGTGCCGGAGGAAGACGTTCCCGGCGGGCCGAAAGCGGTGGTCATCAGCGACGGGCTGTGGCGGCGGCGCTTCGGCGCGGACCCTGCGCTGATCGGGCGCGCGATCCCGCTGAACGGCGAACCCCACACCGTCGTGGGAGTGCTCCGTCCGGGCTTCGTCTCCGATCCTCCGGCCGACGCGTGGCTGGCGCTGCGGGCCGTGCCGGGGTCGGGCAACACGGCGAGTTTTCTTGCGGTCGCCGCGCGCCTGCCGGCCGGAGTTTCGCTTGCCGCCGCCAATTCCGAAATGGCCACGCTCGCGGTCGCACTGCGCGCGATTTCGCCGGAATGGATGATTCCCGAGGAAAGCGCCAGCGTCCGCTCGATGCAGGACGAGCTGACGTCCGGCCTTCGTCCCGTCATGCTGCTGCTCCTGGGCGCGGTCGGATTTGTCCTGTTGATCGCCTGCGCCAATGTCGCCAGCTTGCTGCTCACCCGCTCCGTCGGCCGCGGCAAGGAGTTCGCGATCCGCGCCACGCTCGGGGCCACACGCGGCCGCCTGATGCGCCAATTGCTGGCCGAAAGCCTTCTGCTGGCCTTCGCCGGCGGAGCGGCCGGCCTCGCACTCGGCCGGCTCGCTCTCAATCCCTTGCTGAGCCTTTACCCCGATGGCTTGCCTCGCGCCGCGGAGTTCGCCGGAGGAATTCCTCTCGACTCCCGCGTCGTGTTCTTCTCGCTTGCCATTTCGTTGGCCACCGGCGCGGTCTTCGGCCTCATCCCGGCCTGGCAGGCTTCCCGCGCCGGGCTGAACGCGACATTAAAAGAAACCGCCGGCCGGTCCGGCACCGGCATGCGTCAGAACTACACGCGATCGCTTCTGGTGATCGTCGAGACCGCGCTGGCCGTCATCCTTCTCGCCGGCGCGGTGCTTCTGTTGCGAAGTCTGACCGGCTTGCGGCATGCCGACCCCGGCGTCGAGACTCGCAACATTCTGACGATGGAAACGTCTCTCGCCGGCGCCCGCTACGATTCCCCCGCGCGCGTGGCCGCGCTTACTTCCGCCATTCTCGAGCGTCTCGAAGCGCTCCCCGGCGTCCGCGCGGCCGCCGCCGCCTCCGCGCTCCCGGTCGCCAGTCTGCGCATCGATATGCCATTCCTGGTCGAGGGCTGGCCACCGGTTGAGAAGGGTGCCTTCGACGGCATCGAGCAGATCCGCTTCGTCAGCCCACACTTCTTCGACGTGTTCCGCATCCGCTCCCTCCGCGGCCGGCTCATCACCGCGGCCGATGCGGCAAACTCGGCGCCCATCGTCTTAATCAATCAGGCGCTGGCGAAAAAGTTCTGGCCCTCCGCCGATCCCATCGGCGTTCGGCTCGACATGGGAAAAGGCCTGGGCCCCGTCTTCGAAAATCCTCCCCGCACGATCGCGGGGATCGTCTCGAACGTGTTGGAGCGGGGAGCGCGCCGCGGCTTCATGCCCATTCTTTACGTTCCTCTCGCGCAGACCACCGCCGGGTCCATCCATCACGACATGAGCGTGATGCCTATGAACTGGGCCATTCGCACGGCGGGCGACCCACTGCCGATGGCGGCGGCGATCCAGCGCGTCTTTTTCGACGTCGATCCGCAGTTGCCCATCGCCTCCGTGCGAACCATGGACCAGATCCTGGACGAATCGGCCGCGCCGGACAATTTCAACGCAACGCTGCTCACCATCTTCGCCGCGACCGCCCTTTTTCTCGCCGCCGTCGGCATCTATGGCGTGATGTCCTATACCGTCGCCCAACGCCGCCAGGAGATCGGCATTCGCGCCGCGCTGGGCGCCACCGGAGCCGATGCGTGGCGCATGGTGGTAATGGGCGGCATGCGTCTCACCCTGGCCGGCCTTCTCATCGGGCTCGGCGGCGCGCTGCTCCTCACGCGGCTTCTCGCTTCGCTGCTCTATGGCGTGACACCGCGCGATCCGCTGACGTTCCTGGCCATTCCGGCCGTGCTCGGGTTTACGGCGCTCGCGGCCTGCGCCATTCCCGCCTGGCGCGCCGCCCGGGTCGATCCGGTCATCGCGCTGCGATACGAATAAGATTTCGCGCCTATGCCTCCAGCGCGGTGGTTCCGGACATTTCCCCTTCGGCTACCGATTCGACGCCCATCGCCGGAAGCATTTCCGCCTCGGTTTCCGATTCGACGCCCATCGCCGGAAGCCTTTCCTGCAATAGAAACTCGGTCGCCATAACCATGGGGTCGGCGTGGAAGAATTCCTGAATCGCCCCGCCCAGCAGAGTATTCGCCAGCGCCACCAGCCCCATGCCCTGGTGATGGGCCATTCGCGTCCGCCCCAGCTCCGGCGCCCGCAGTTTCAACCCGCCCCGCCCTCCGTAGTCTGCGGATTCGTAAAAGCCTCGCGGACCCAACCATCCTCTGGCGGCCATCGCGCGAAGGTTCCCGGCCGCCGCGTCGCGATCCACCATCGAGGCCAGCATGGAGGCGTACGGCGCCACCACCAGCCGCGTCCCGCATTTCGGATCGGCGGCCAGATGCGGCACGCCGAACGCCCGGTATTGATGAACCATTTCAGCGTCGCGCGCCGCATAGGCCGCCTCCGAGATTCCCCACGGAACGTTGCGCAGCGCCGCATAACGCCGTTGGATTTTCACCGCGCCCCGTGCGCTTTCCTCCAGCAGCGTGCCCGCGTAGCTTTTCATAAACAAGCCGGGCATCAAGTATTCAAACATCGTTCCGGACCAAGAAAGCAGCGCCCGTTCGCCCAGCCGCCAGGTGAATTTGCGGCCCAGGCGGAACCAGGCTTCCCGCGGGATGTCGCCTTTGGCGATGGCCAGAAACACGGCCGAGCGGGCTTCGGAGGCCAGCAGGTCGTAGTGCGACGGGTCGAGCGCGGCGCGGTCGGCGTCGAAGCCGAGATGCAGCAATCCGCGGCGCCGGTCGTGGAGAAACGCGAAGTCCATCCGCTCCACCCATTCTCCGGCGAGCGCCGCCTGGCTCTCGAAACGGTTCGCGATGCCGGCGGCGAACCGCGCGGCGTCGCCCAAGGCCGCCGCCAGCCACTCTAACGCCGGCCGGCCTCCCGGCTTTAGCCCTTCCGGCTTCTCCAGCCGCTCGGCGATCGCCGCCCCGATGGCCCCATAGACCTCCGGCAGTTCCACGATGCGCGGCACCCGGTCCATCAGGCCGATCAAAGCGGCCATGCTCTCGTCGGTGCTCAACATTCGGAACTCGACGGCGTGGCGCTTGTCGAGCCAGGGAGCGAACGCGGACAACTCCGTCCCCGCCGCCTCCACGCGTTCGGCTAGAATTCGCATCCATGCCAGCGCTTCCGTGCCAGGATTCGCGACGCGCCCGATCGCCTCGCTCAACGATCGCGTGGTCACCCGGACTTCCCTCAGCAGGGCGTCCCAGAAGAACAGTCCCGTCGGACGCGCTTCCAGCGCCCGAAGCAAACCGCTCAATCGCAGCATGACCGGCTCGATTCGCGCTTCCGTGGACAGGCTGGCGCGCAGCGAGAGGCAATGATCGCGCAAGCCGTCCAAAATTCGCTGGCCGGCGATCGGTTGCTTGCGGGCGGCAAGGCACCCTTGTTTCAGCGCGATCAGGGACGCGGCGAGGTTTCCGCTATCCACGGCGGAAACATAGCGCGGCGCGATTGTTTCCAGCGTGCGTGTGTCGTACCAGTTAAAGTAATGGCCGCGATGCCGCTCCATGCCCTCCATCGCGTGCAGGATGTTTTCGATTCGCTCGCCGGTTTCCTCGTGCGTCAGATAGCCGAAACGATGGGCGGCGAGGTGCGCGGTCAACTGCAATCCGAGGTTGGTCGGCGAAGTCCGCGTGGCCACTTGGTAAGGCTCCTCCTGTACGTTGTCGGGAACCAGCCAGTGTTCGGCGGCCGCGCCGAAATCGGCGAAATAACGCCACGTCCGCAGCGCGACGCCGCGCAGGAATTCCGTGTCGTCCTCTTTTTGCCGCCGCCACAAACGCCACGGGCGCGCATCGAGCCACGCCACCGTAAGCGGCGTCAGTGTCCACGCGATGCAGAGTAGGGGATTCGCGGCCGCCACCAGGAGAACCGCCGCCAGCGCCGCGCTCCCGTACATCCAGGCCAATGCGGGACTCACCTTGTTCGCCGCGGCCGTCTCGGCCTGGGCCATGCTCTCCCATTCGAGCAGGCGCCGGCGGCTCACCCGCGTCCGATACAGGGTTCGGGCGATCGCGTCGGCGGCCAGACAGGCTTGGTGCGGGAGCAGCGCCACGATGTAGGCCGCCTCCCGATGCGCCGCCGCCAGCGCCAGGAAATTGCGCCGGAGATGGGCCGCGAAAAGCCGCCACGGCGGAAGACGGACCAGGGAGCAAACGAACCCGGCATAAGCGGGAAGCAACAACACGGCCATGGCGAAAAGGACCGTGCGGGCCAAGCCGTGAAAGAATCCCAGCGTCCCCGCGGCAAGCAGCGCCGTAAGCGATATTTCCACCAGGCTGCGGCGCAGATTGTCGAAGATCTTCCAGCGGGAAAAGATCGTCAATGGATTGCGGACTCGTTCTCGGCCCGGCGCCGGCGCGCGCGGAAGCAGCCACTCCGCAATCTGCCAATCGCCGCGTATCCAGCGGTGCTTCCGCTTGCAGTAGCTTTCATAGCTGGACGGAAAATCGTCGATTACCTCGGCATCGCTCGCAAATCCCACCCGCGCATACTCGCCCTCGAGCAGATCGTGGCTCAACAGCGCGTTGTCCGGGAATCGCTTCCCCGCCGCCGCGTGAAACGCCGCCACGTCGTAGATGCCCTTGCCGGTGAAACTGCCGCGCCCCATCAGGTCCTGATATACGTCGGACACGGCGGAGGCGTAGGGATCGAGGCCGGTCTGTCCGCTGAGCGTGTTCGCCAACCGCGTCCGCGCCGCCGATTCCATTCCGACGCTCACTCTCGGCTGCAGAATCGCGTAACCTTCGCGCACGATTCCGTCGACGCCGGAGACCGGGCGGTTGAGCGGATGGGCCGCCTCTTCCACCAGGAGCCGCGCCGCCTCCCTTGGCAATTGCGTATCGCCGTCGAGCGTGACGACATAGCGAATCGATCCGGCGGAGGGGACGTCGCCCACCTTCACGGGGAACGCGTCGGATTCACCCAAAAGGAGCGCGTTGAAATCGTTCAGTTTGCCCCGTTTCCGTTCGGGACCCATCCATGTTCCTTCGTCCGCATTCCATTTCGAAGCGCGATGAAACAGATAAAACGGCTTCCTTCCCTCCACTCCATAGCGCCGGTTCAAGTGGTGGATTCCCGCGACGCAGGCTTTCAGCGCCGCCGTGTCGCTTTCGTTGCCGGAGGAGTCGGGGAAATCGGTGAGCAGCGCGAAGTGGAGGTTCGCGTCGCGATTGGCCAGATAATGGGTCTCCAACCGTTCGAGCAGGCTCTCCGCCGATCGGCGCGAGAGCAACAGGGAGGGCACCGCGACGAAAGCCGCGTCCTCGCGAGGGATGCCCTTGGAATAATCCATGCGCGGCAACCGGCGCGGAGGCAGCAGCGAGTTCACCAGACAATTCACCAGCGCACGCGCGCCCTGGCTTGCCGGCAAAAGCGCCAGCGCCGCCCGCCACCAGCCTCCGCCCATCCACGTCCAAGCCAGCGCCGCGATGAGCGCGGTCAAAATCCCCAGCGTTCCGAGATAAAACGCCGATGCATGCCGCTGCGCCGCCGCGCGCGCCCGCTCGAGCGGCGTCTTGCGATAACCGGCGCGCCGCTCCAGCAACTCCACGCCGCGCCCCAATAAATAGAATCCAACATGCGCCTCTACGCGCCGCGCCCCGCCCGCCGCCACCCTCCGCGCCAGATCGATCGCGATTCGCGCGATATCGATCTCGTCTTTATCGCCGTCTTCGGCGCGTCGCGCGATCCGCTCCACCGCGCGGCGGCAATCTTCCCGAGTCGGGATTCCGGTCTTCTCATAAATGCCCGCGGGGTCTTCGCGCAGGATTCGTTCGACGGCGGAGGCTTCCTCCACCACCTCGCGCCATTGCATCGTATCGAGCGCTTTGAGCGCCGGAGTGGAATTTTCGATGTCCTCCCGCTCAAGCAAAGCGATTTTCAGCGTCGTTTCCAGCGCCCACAACTCGCCCAGCCGCAGCGGCGCGGTGGCTTGAAATTCAATCAGCGCCTTTTCGATCGTCTCGCTCACCGGCGCCGTGTCTCCGCGGCGGCCGGCGATCTTTCGGGCCAATGGAACGATGCGCGGCTCGCCGTCCTTGCCTGGAAGGCGCCGGAACAACCCAGGCGTCAACGCCACCCGCGCCGCCCGGATCTGCGACAACAAGAAAGGATAGTCGACGGCCGGCGAATCGTCCGCTCCCTCCGGCGCGGCCGCGCGCGCCCCCCTCAATGCCCGCTCGCGCTCCTCCAACGAATGCAACAAACGCAAGCGTGCCGCCATGCTCATCGGTAACTCGACGCCTGCATCTCGAACAGAGACGCGTAACGTCCTCCTTGAACCATCAACTCGGCGTGGCTCCCCTCTTCGCGGATCCCGCCACCTTCCAAAACCACGATGCGGTCGCACATGCGCACCGTCGAGAATCGGTGCGAGATCAGCAGCGCCATGCGTCCTTTCGTGATCTCGGCGAACTGCGCGAAAAGCTCGAACTCCGCCCGCGCGTCGAGCGCCGCCGACGGCTCGTCCAAAACCAGCACCTGCGCGTCCCGTAGATACGCCCGCGCCAGCGCGAACTTCTGCCACTCGCCGCCGGATAAATCCACGCCGCCTTCGAAGCGCCGGCCCAGCATCTGATCCAACCCGTGCGGCAGCCGTCGCAATACCGCATCCGCCCCGCTCGCCGCCGCCGCCCGTTCGATTCGCTCCCGATCTTCGAGCGCGTCGATCTGTCCCGTGGCGATGTTCTCCGCCGCCGGCAAATCGTAGCGCATGAAATCCTGAAAAATCACGCCGATCTGCGAATGCAGTTCCTCGATCCGGTAGTCGCGCAGATCCACGCCGTCCAGCAGAATTCGCCCGGCGGTGGGATCGTACAACCGCGCCAACAGCTTCACCAGCGTCGTCTTCCCCTGCCCGTTTTCGCCGACGACGGCCACTCGCTCGCCCGGCTCGATGCGGAAATTCAAATTCTTTAGAACCGTCCGCTCCGAATGCGGATAGGCGAAGGTTACGTCCTGAAATTCGAAGCCCCGCCGGATCGGACGCGGCGCCGGGCGCGCGGATATCTTGTTCTTGATTCGCGGCTGCACCGAGAAAAATTGCAGCAGGTCGGTGAGATACAGCGCCTGATCGGCGATGCCGGAGAAAGTGGAAAAGATCGACTGAAGCTGCCCGCTGCATCCGGCCAGCGCCCCCGCCAGAAACGTCAGGCTGCCAATGCTGAGCTCGCCCCGCAGCGCGCGCATCACCAGATACGCATAGCCGCCGTAGTAGCCGAGCGAGCTGATCACCGCCAGCCCCGTGCCCGCCGCCAGCCGGCGCCTCGCGAGCCGCCGGTTCTTCGCGATCAAACCGTCCGTCAACCGCGCGAATCGGCCTCGCAAAAAACCGGCCAACCCGAAGATCCGCAGCTCCTTCGCGCTCTCCTTGCTCGTTCCGAGCAGCCGCAGATACTCCAGTTCCCGCCGCACCGGCGTCAAGCTGTGCGCCAGCGAATATCCGAGGAACGCGAAGTGGCTCTCGCCGAGAAACGCCGGCGCCACCGCGAGGAACAACAGCGCGAACAAGCCCGGCGAAAACAGGATCAGGCCGATCGACAACGACGCCAGCGTCACCGCCTGCTCGATCAACCGCCCGATGCCCTGGAGCATCGCGATGCGATCCGTCGCCTGCACCCGCGCGCGCTCCAGCGCGTCGTGGAAAGCCGGGTCTTCCAGACGCGCCAGATCGAGCTTCGCGGCGTGATCCATGATCCGCAGGCTGGCCGTGCGGCTGTATTCGTCGGCGATCCGCGCGTCCAGGTAATCGATCCCCCGCCCTGCCGCCACCCCGAAGGCGGCGAGGGCAAACTGTGCGGCCAGCAGGCGGAATATCGTTCCGCCCGTCGGCGGCGTTCCCTTCGAAGCCGCCACTACCGCGTCCACGATCAGCTTCGTCACCCACAACAACGATACCGGCACGATCGCCGACAAAGTCCGCAGGATGACGCTCCCGGTCACCAATAGCCGGCCCGACTCCCACAAAAGTACAAGCACGGGTGGTATATTTTGCAGGGCCTGGAGACGGTCTCTCCACGCTTGCAAGTGTTTACGCGGGGCACCGGGCATCACTTCCAAACTGGTAGCAATCGCAGCGCCAATTGCTTCGGCCCTGTTTTCTCGGAACTCGCGCCGCTTTCGAGCGTATTCCTTGGCATGGAATCCCTCCTCGCCGATGTACGCCACGCCATTCGCATGTTGGCTAAGAGTCCTGGGTTCACGTTGGTGGCGGTCGCCGCGCTGGCGCTCGGCATCGGCGCCAATACCGCCATCTTCACCGTCGTCGATAACGTTCTGCTTCGCCCGCTGCCGTACCCCGATCCCGATCGTATCGTCATGCCTCGCCGCCAGTTCCCCAACGGCTCGCAGGACTCCACCTCCGTCCCCTTCTTCAATGCGATCCGCGCGCAGGCCACGATGCTTGAAGACGTCGTTGCTTACGATTTCGGCGGCCCCGGCCTCAACCTCGGCGGCGGCGACAAGGCCGAACAGATCAAGGGCATTCACGTTTCCCGCGCCTACTTCCATTTGTTCGGCGCATCCACTCAACTCGGCCGCGCGTTTACCGCCGCCGAGGATTCTCCTGGCGGCGTCAAATCCGTGGTCCTCTCCGACGCTCTATGGCGGCGGCGATTCGGAGCTTCGCCTTCGATCCTCGGCCGCCATGTTACCCTGAACGGCGAACAATACCTTGTCGCCGGCGTGCTCGCCCCCGGCTTCGAGCCCACCGCCCGCGCCGACGTCTTTCTTCCCCTGCAGGCGGACCCCAACAGCGTGAATAACGCCAACTACCTGCGCATGGCCGCCCGGCTGCGGCCCGGCGTCTCGCTGGCGCAGGCCGACGCGCAGCTTCGCGTGGTCGCCACCCAACTGCGGAAAGAGTTTCCAAAACTCATGGACCCGAAGGAGACCGCGAGCGCGCTGCCGTTCGCGCAAGTCGTCACCGGCGACGTGCGCCCGGCGCTGCTGATCCTCATGGGCGCGGTCGGCTTCGTGTTGCTCATCGCCTGCGCCAACGTCGCCAATCTGCTCCTGGCCCGCGCGGCC
>VFSW01002712.1_pt1 | contig 26690 bp, 21 predicted proteins | sample 5358111 | NCBI WGS metagenome assembly VFSW01 (sample SAMN11554181, study PRJNA540505) | mine drainage metagenome | isolation source: sediment from site ElyBrook_90M | place: USA: Ely Copper Mine, Vershire, VT | collected 2017 | reverse complement strand
GTGCCGGAGCCGAGGAGGAGCTTTGCGCCGTACTGCTGCTTGAGTTCCTTCAGGAGGTCGATGGCGCCGGGAACCGTCATGGTGACTTCAACGACCGTGACGCCTCCGGCGATCATGGCGTTGACCACAGCGTGCGCCTGCGCAGCTGATTTGGCACGTAGAACGGGAATCAGTCCAACGCGCTCGATGGTCTGCTGAGTGGTTTCCTGCATGGTTTTCCTTTATCGGGCAATCCGGGCCGAGCCGCCCTTCATGGCGCGTTCCACTTCCGCGAGGGTCGCCATGCTGGTGTCGCCAGGAGTGGTCATGGCAAGCGCGCCGTGAGCTACGCCGCAGCGCATGGCCCATTCGATGGGCTTGCCGGCGAGGAGGCCGTAGATGAGTCCGGAAGCAAAGCTGTCACCGCCGCCGACACGATCGAGGATGTCGATGTCGCGCTGCGGTATGTGGACGATCTTGTCCTGGTAGAGTGCGATGGCGCCCCAGGCGTTTCGGCTTGCGGTGTGCGCGGTGCGCAGGGTGCTGGCGATGAGTTTGAGGTTGGGATAGGCGGCGGCGACCTCGCGCAGCATCTCTTCATAGCCGGCGATGGGCAGTTCCGCGAAGTCGTCTCCCAAGCCTTTGATTTTGACGCCCAGCATGGCGGAGAAGTCTTCTTCATTGCCCAGGAGCAGATCAACCTTGCGGACCAACTCGCAATTGACTTCCTGTGCCCTGGTCTTGCCCCCGATGGCTTTCCAAAGGGAATCGCGATAGTTGAGGTCGAAGGAAACGGGGGTGGAGTAGCGACGCGCCACTTCCATGGCCTCCGCGGCAACCTCAGCCGTAGAGGCCGACAGAGCGGCAAAGATGCCGCCGGTATGGAACCAGCGTGAACCGTTCTGTGGGCCGAAGATTGCCTCCCAGTCGAAATCGCCGGGGTTGACCTGACTGATGGCGGTGTGGCCGCGATCGCTGCATCCGGCGGCGGCGCGCAGGCCAAAGCCACGCTCAGTAAAGTTGAGGCCGTTGCGCGCGGCGCGTCCAACCCCATCAAATGCAACCCATTCGAGTAGAGCCGTATCCACGCCGCCCTGCAGGATGAGGTCTTCAACGAGGCGTCCGACGGCATTGTCAGCCAGCATGGTGGCGATGGCGGTGCGCAGTCCAAAGCAGCGGCGCAGACCGCGCGCCACGTTGTATTCGCCACCGCCCTCCCACGCCTGAAAATGGCGGGTGGTGTGGATGCGGCCTTCGCCGGGATCGAGGCGAAGCATGACCTCACCCAGGCTCAGGCAGTCCCAGCGGCACGTGGAATCGGGAATCAGAATCGGGTCCATGGAAGCGAGCTAACCGCTCTATGACAATCTAACGCATTGGGCTGTGGCCTGGCGGTGCGGGCCAGGAGCCGAGCCTGGCCAACCTTGCATGATAGATTGCGTAGGGGCGAGCAATACTCTGCGATGACTTGAGTTGCGCGCGTGCTGTAGAGTGGCGATGGCAGGGCATCAGGCGGGAGGCGTGCATGAGCCGGAGTCTTTTTGATTTGACAGGCAGAGTGGCCGTGGTGACCGGGGGAACAACGGGGCTGGGCTATGCAATTTCATTGGGGCTGGCCGATGCGGGCGCCGATGTGATTCCATCTTCGCGACGCCCGGAACAGGTGGAGAAGGTGGCGGCGGAGATTAAAGGCCTGGGGCGGCGCTCATTGAGTGTGACCAGCGACGTACAAAGCCGCGCCTCGCTGCAGGCTCTGCACGACGCGGTGATGCGGGAGTTCGGCAAGGTGGACATTCTGGTGAATGCCGCAGGTGTCACCCACAAAGCGCCTACTTTGGAGACGGACGAAGACGACTGGGAACGGGTGATCGACACCAATCTGACGGGGACTTTGCGCGCCTGCCAGATCTTTGGCGCGACGATGGTGAGCGCGGGCTATGGGCGCATTGTCAACATTGCGTCGTTGACGACATTTGTTGCGTTTTACCGCGTAGCGGCATACTCGGCGAGCAAGGCCGCCGTGGGCGCACTCACCAAATCGCTGGCGATAGAACTGGCGCAGACGGGCGTGAATGTGAACGCGATTGCGCCGGGGGTGTTTCCCACGCCGCTGAATGCTTCCTTGATTCTGGGCACGCCGCGCGGCGAGGAACTGATGCTGCGCACACCGATGAAGCGCTTTGGCGAAGCGAAGGAGATTGCCGGAACAGCCGTCTACCTGGCTTCGGAGGCGGCTTCATTTGTGACGGGCGAGATTGTGGCGGTCGATGGCGGATTTCTGGCCAGCGGCGTGAATCAGTAGCTGTGTGGCGGCGGGCCGACCGCCGTGTGGGATGTAAGGAGCTTGTGCCGCAGTGAAGATCACCAACGCATCTGTGAACATTACCTCGCCGGGGCGCAATTTTGTCACGCTGAAGATTGAGACCGATGAAGGGATCTACGGTCTGGGCGATGGCACCCTGAACGGCCGCGAACTTGCAGTGGCCAGCTACCTCAGCGACCATGTGATTCCCTGCATCGCGGGCCGCGATCCCTTTCAGACGGAAGACATCTGGCAATATCTCTATCGCGGTCCCTACTGGCGGCGCGGGCCGGTGACGATGGCGGCCATTGCCGCAGTCGACGTGGCCTTGTGGGACATCAAGGGCAAGGCGCTCAATACACCGGTCTATAACCTGCTGGGCGGCAAGAGCCGCGAGGGCGTGCTGGTGTATGCCCATGCAAACGGCAAGGACATTGATCATGCGATGGAGGATGTGGCCCGGCACGTTGAACTGGGCTACAAGGCAATCCGAGTGCAGAGTGGAATTCCCGGCGTGCAGAGCACCTATGGCGTTGCCAAGGGGCCGGGGCGCTATGAGCCTGCGGAGCGCGGTCTGCCTGCGGAACAAGCGTGGGCCACGGAGCCCTACCTGCGCCACGTGCCCAAGCTGTTTGCGCGGGTGCGCGAGAGTTTTGGCGAAGAGTTGCACCTGTTGCACGACTGCCACCACCGGCTTACGCCGATTGAGGCGGGCCGACTGGGCAGGGAACTGGAGCCGTTTCATCTGTTCTGGATCGAAGACCCTACGCCGGCGGAGTTGCAGGAGGGGTTCAAGGTGATTCGCGAGCACACGACGACGCCGATTGCAGTGGGCGAGGTGTTCAACTCGATCTGGGATGGGCACGATCTGATGCGCAACCAGTGGATCGATTACCTGCGCATGACGCTGGTGCATGGCGGTGGATTTACTCATTTGAAGAAGGCCGCGGACTTTGCAGCGCTCTATCATGTGCGCATGGGCTGCCATGGCGCCACCGATCTCTCTCCCGTTACGATGGCCGCGGCGCTGCATTTTGACACGGCTATTCACAACTTCGGCATTCAGGAGCACATGCCGCATACAGACGAGACCGATGCGGTGTTCCCGCACCATTACAGGTTCAAGGATGGCCTGATGCATCCGGGCGACGCGCCGGGACTGGGTGTGGACCTGGACGAAGCGCTGGCGGCGAAGCATCCCTACCAGCGAGCGTATCTGCCCATCAACCGCAAGCTCGACGGCACATTGACCGACTGGTAGGGGCATGGACGCTGCACGCAGGGCAATCGCGGAGACGGAGCAGTGGGCGGAGCCGCCCGTCCTGCCAGGGCGCTGGACGATCTGTGCAATGCTGTTTGCGGCGACAACGATCAACTACATCGACCGGCAGGTCCTGTCGATTTTGAAGCCGATATTGACGGGTCACCTACTGCACCTGCAACCTCTGCTGCCGGGCTGGCCTACTGTTGAAACTTCCATTAATTTGACCGATCAGCAGTACGGGAACATCCTGGCCGCGTTTCAGGTGGCCTATGCACTGGGGGTTGTGTTTGCGGGGCGGCTGGTGGACCGGCTGGGCTGCCGCAAGGGATATCCCATTGTGACGGGGTTGTGGAGCCTGGCGGCGATGGGCCATGCGCTGGTGAACACGATACTTGGATTTGGCATTGCGCGCTTTCTGCTGGGGCTGGGCGAGAGCGGTAACTTTCCCGCGGCAGTCAAGGCGACAGCTGAGTGGTTTCCGCCGCAAGAGCGCGCACTGGCTACAGGGATCTTCAATTCCGGAGCGGGAGTGGGGGCGATCCTTGCGCCGTTGGCCGTACCCTGGGTGGCGCTTCACTTTGGGTGGCGAGCAGCATTTTTGATTACAGGGATCTTCAGCGCTGCGTGGATCGTGTGGTGGTCAGTGAAATATCGCAAGCCGCGCGAGACCATGGACTGGACGCGCGGCGAGGCGATCACCGCTCCACTGGCCCCGTCAGTGGCCTGGTGGCGATTGCTGGGTTACAGGCAGGCATGGGGATTCATGGTGGGGAAGTTTCTGACCGACCCGGTGTGGTGGTTCTTCCTGTTCTGGCTGCCGCAGTATTTCAATTCCCGATTTCATCTGGACCTGTCGCATCTGGGTCCGCCGCTGGTGGTGGTGTATGTGGTGTCCACGGTTGGCAGCGTGTACGGCGGGTGGTTGCCAAAGGGCTACATGAAGTTTGGCATGACGCTGAAGCATGCACGGCTGGCTGCGATGCTGACATGCGCCTGCCTGGTGGCGCCGATTGTGGTTGCGGGCGGGTTGCATTCAGAGTGGACGGCGGTGGGGCTCTTGAGCCTTGCGGCGGCGGCGCATCAGGGCTGGTCGGCGAATATCTTTACGACGGCTTCCGATATGTTTCCAGCCGAGCATGTGGGGACGGTGGTGAGCTTTGGACAGGTGGCCGGCGCGCTGGGCGGTGCAATTTTTCAACCTATCGCCGGCAATATTCTGCAGTTTACGCACAGCTACGTGCCGCTGTTTATCTACTCGGGGTGCGCGTACCTGCTGGCGCTGGCGCTGCTGCGCACGCTGGCGCCAGGGCTGAAGCGGGCATTGCTGGAGGCGTAACGGCCTGTGGGATGATTAGCAGTTGGGAAGATATCCTCGCTGAATGGGCTAACGTGCCATGAATTCCTGAGACTTTACGGCAAGACAGAAGTCGTGCCCTTTCAAAAGAGCTGGCCTTTTACCATGGGCTGTCAAAGTATCCAACCTGGCGGGGGGAAGTATGGCGCAATATCGCAAGCTGAGAATGGGGATGGTGGGCGGCGGGCCGGGTGCATTTATCGGCCCAGTGCATCGCATAGCGGCCGAGCTGGACGGCAAAATCGAACTGGTAGCGGGAGCTTTTTCGCAGTCGCCGGAACGCTCCCGTGCCGCGGGTGAGTCCTACCGTATTGATCCGGGGCGCTGCTATGCGGACTACCGCGCGATGATTGCGGCGGAGGCGCAGCGGGCCGACCGGATCGACTTTGTGACGATTGCGACACCGAACCATCTGCATCTGCCGGTTGCCGTGGCGGCGTTGGAGGCCGGCTTTCCCGTGATGAGCGATAAGCCGGCGACGGCGACCTATGCAGAGGCGATTGCACTGGAGCAGGCGGTGGCCAAGGCGGGCCTGCCCTATGGCTTGACGCACACCTACGCCGGCTACGCGCTGGTTCGGGAGGCGCGCGCGATTTGCGCCAGCGGCAAGCTGGGGAGAATTCGAAAGATTGCCGTTGAATACCTGCAGGGCTGGCTCAGCCGGCCCATTGAAACAACGGGGCAGAAGCAGGCGGCCTGGCGCGCTGACCCGGCGCTGAACGGCCCCGGAGGCTGCATCGGCGACATCGGCGTACACGCATTTCATCTGCTGGAGTATGTGACGGGGCTGCAGGTGACAAGCCTGCAGGCAACGCTCCGCTCGGTGGTTCCAGGCCGGCGCGTGGACGACGATTGCACGGCCGTGCTGGGACTAGACAACGGCGCAGGCGCAGTGCTGATGGCCTCACAGGTGGCGGCGGGCGAGGGCAACGGACTGCGACTGCGAGTCTACGGCGAGATGGGTTCGCTGGATTGGCGGCAAGAGGATCCGAACCGGTTGCGGCTGCGGTGGCTGGATGGCGCGGAAGAGATTCGTCACGCGGCGGGAGCCTATCTGAGCGACGATGCGCGGGCGGTGACGCGCCTGCCGGGCGGTCATCCCGAGGGCTATCTGGAGGCTTTTGCCGTGCTCTATCGTGAGTTTGCCGATGCGCTTGTGGCGTGGAAGCAGGGACAGGCGAATCCGCTGCCTGCAACTTTACCTGGGATTTGCGCAGGCGTTCGCGGCATGAGGTTCATCGACCGCGCAATGACCAGCAGCCAGAGCAAAAGCTGGGTGGAGTTCTAACGCTGCGGCGCGCGCAGAAAAAGGAGCGATGCGATGAAGACAATCAAAGGGCCGGGCGTCTTTCTGGCGCAGTTTGCGGGCGATCAAGCGCCCTTCAATTCGCTGACGGGCATGGCTCGGTGGGCAGCGGACCTGGGATTTGCGGGGGTGCAGATCCCGAGTTGGGACCTGCGGCTCTTTGACCTGGCGCTTGCCTCGGAGAGCAAGGCGTACTGCGATGAAATCCTGGGCGTGCTGGGCGGCGCCGGGCTTGCGCTGACGGAGCTTTCAACGCATCTGCAGGGGCAGCTTGTGGCCAGCCACCCAGCGTACGACGTGCTGCTGGATGGATTTGCGCCGCCAGCGCTGCAGGGCGATGCAAAGGCGCGTCAGGCGTGGGCAGTGGAGCAGTTACTGAGGGCGGCGAAGGCCAGCCGCAATCTGGGCTTGAATGCGCATGCGACGTTTTCCGGCGCGCTGGCGTGGCCGTTTTTTTATCCGTGGCCACAGCGGCCCGCGGGGCTGATCGATGAGGCCTTCAAGGAACTGGGGCGACGCTGGCTTCCTATCCTGCATGCGTTTGAGGACGCAGGCGTCGATCTCTGCTTTGAGTTGCATCCGGGCGAGGACCTGCACGATGGCGTGACGTTTGAGCGATTCCTGTCGGTCGTGCTGAATCATCCGCGAGCCAACATTCTCTACGATCCCAGCCATATGGTGCTGCAACAGATGGACTATCTTGCATTCCTCGATCTTTACCACGATCGCGTGCGTGCTTTTCATGTAAAGGATGCGGAGTATCGCCCTGACGGACGCAGCGGCGTCTACGGCGGCTATCAAGATTGGATTGACCGTCCAGGACGTTTTCGCTCGCTCGGTGACGGACAGGTGGACTTTGGCGCGATCTTCAGCAAGATGGCCCAGTACGACTATCCGGGCTGGGCGGTGCTGGAGTGGGAGTGCTGCCTGAAGCATCCGCAAGCGGGCGCAACCGAGGGCGCAGCCTTCATTCGCAGGCAGATCATTCGCGTGACGGATCGCACCTTTGATGACTTTGCCGGCGCGGGCGCAGATCTGGCGAAGTGCCGGAAGACGCTTGGCCTGGCATAAGGGCCGGCGGTTTGCCGTTCAGACGGCGATGCCGGCGGAGCGATAGATCTGCGTGATGTATTGAATGTCGCGCAGGCCTTCTTCGCCCGGTGTTTTCGGTTCCAGCCCGTTCTGTACGCAGTGCGAAAAGTGGTCGGCCTGTGCCGCAAACTGATAGGGGTCGAGCGAGGGATTCGGTTCATCCAGGTGAGTGGCTCCGAAGTCGGCACGAAGACGAAGGCCGTCATAGATGAACGCAGGGTCCGCTTCGATCCATCCTTTGGATCCATGCACACGAAAGAACCCGTCCATGGGCGCTCCATAGGTGGTGTTGCAACTGGCGACGATGCCGGATGGGAACTTCATGGTCCAGGAGACATTTTCCTCAACCTCGTTGAAGCGGCCGTCGTGATCGATGACGGAAGCATATGCGGAGAGATGCGCGGGCTCTTCGCCGGTGAGATAGCGGCAGGCGTTGAGCGAGTAAATGCCCACGTCAAAGAGCGGGCCGCCGCCGGCGAGTTGTTTGTTGAGACGCCATTCGCCGGGAGAGATGTTGAAGCCGAAGGCGCTCTCAATGGCCTGTACCTGGCCGATTGAGCCCTGCCGGATGAGTTGGACAGCCTTAACATTGGTTGGCTCGTAGTGGCAGCGGTAAGCGATCATGAGCTTGACGTTGGCCGCTTTACAGGCCGCAATCATGGAATTGCATTCGGCCACACTGGTCGCCATTGGCTTTTCGCAGAGCACGTGTTTGCCGGCCTTTGCCGCGCGCATCGTGTACTGGGCATGCATGGAGTTGGGCAGGGCGACATAGACAGCGTCGACGTCTTTGTTGAGGGCGATTTCGTCGAAGTTGTCATAGCTGTAGATTGAAGAGTGGGGAACGGCGTATTGAGCAGCGATGCGCTGGGCCTTGTCGGGATGTCCGCTGACCAGCGCGGTGACACGGGAGTTGGGAGTGTTGAGTATGCCCCGCATGAAGTGATCTGCGATGCGGCCCAGGCCGATGATGGCGTAGCCTGTTTTGCGATCGCTGGATTGCGCGTGCAGATTGGGTGCGATGTGGGTCGCAAGGCCGAGCGCGCCCATCCGGGCAAAATCTCTGCGCGTTAAAGTCATCGTGGCAGCCTTCGCAAGAGTCATCGCAATAGTTCTCGCTTTCTACGTTGGAATAGAATCTCAATATCAGCAGACGATGCGCAGCAATCGAATGCGGCAGCCCTACAACTATAAATCGATTTTGCACTGAGCGCGCAAGGAAGGCGGGGGAATGGGTTCAGCGCCTGCGGGATTGTTTTCTGGCTACAGTGGTCAGCTTGCCGGTGACAGCATACCTGCGGCGCTCGACGGGCGAGGAAAGCACAAGGCTTGTGACGGGATTGCCGTAGGGTAGCAGCGCCTCAATCAGCGCCTCCAGGTCGGCCATGCTGGTGGTTGTGACTTTGAGCAGAAAGTCGTCTCCGCCGGTGAGGTGGTGACACTCGCGCACCTCTTCGAGCGTCTGGACATAGTCGAGGAGGCGATGGTAGTTTTGTCCACCACAGCTCATGCGGATGAACGCCATGACTTCAAGGCCGAGGGCTTCACGGTCAATCTCGACGGTGTAGCCATGCACTATGCCGACCTCTTCCATCTGCTTGAGGCGTTCGGCGGTGGCGGTCGGAGAGAGGCCAATACGGCGGCCCATTTCAGCGAGGCTGAGGCGCGCATTGATCTGTAGTTCGCCAAGGAGCTTTCTTCCGTAGCTATCGAGCAGAGCCGTGGAATCCATTGCCATAATGAACCAGCATAGTGGAAACGCGTGCTGAAGTGAAGGCTGGAAGTGCATTGGGCATGTACCGGTATGCCGGTTGCGCCTAGTATCTGCTCATGGAAACCGTAGTGCTGGATGGCCAGCCCCTGACGCTGGCAGAGATTGAAGGTGCGGCATTGCATGGCGGCCGCGTGACGGTGGCGCCGGGTGCGCTGGCCCGCGTTGCCCAGAGCCGGGCGATCATTGAAGAGATTCTTGCCGCGGGCCAGACGGTCTATGGCGTGAACACCGGATTCGGGAAGCTCTCCGATGTGCGGATTGCGCCGGAGCGGCTGGTGGATTTGCAGCTGAACCTGGTGCGCAGCCATGCCGGTGGCGTTGGCCAACCGCTCTCAGAGGGCGAGTCGCGCGCCATGCTGCTGCTGCGTGCGAATGTGCTGGCCAAGGGCTTTAGCGGCGTGCGGCCGGCGCTGCTGGAACTGCTGGCAGCGCTGCTGAATGCGGGCGTGCATCCGGTGATTCCGGAGAAAGGCTCCGTGGGGGCCAGCGGGGATCTGGCGCCGCTGGCGCATCTTGCGCTGGTGGTGATCGGCGAAGGCGAGGCGTTTTATCAGGGTCAGCGCATGGCTGGCGCAGAGGCGCTGCGGAAGGCAGGTCTGCAACCACTGCAACTGAGCGCCAAGGAAGGCCTGGCGCTGCTGAATGGCACGCAGGCCATGACGGCTGTGGGTGCACTGGCGGTGGCGCGCGGGCTTCGCGTGGCGCAACTGGCCGATCTTGGAGGCGCCATGTCACTGGAGGCGCTGATGGGAACGCCGGCAGCTTTCGATGCGCGGATTCAGGCCGTGCGGCCTCATGCGGGACAGATTGCCGCGGCTGGACATCTGGTTCGATTGCTGGCGAGTTCAGAGATTCGCGAGTCGCATCGCGAGAAGGACGCGCGCGTGCAGGACGCCTATTGCCTGCGCTGCATGCCACAAGTGCATGGCGCGGTACGCGGTGTGCTGGCGCACGTGCGCGGCGTACTGGAGACAGAGGCCGGCTCTGCCACTGACAACCCGCTGATTTTTCCTGAAGCTGACGCCCAGGCGCAGGAAAACGGAGCGGTGATTTCCGGCGGGAACTTTCATGGAGCGCCGCTGGCCTATGCGTTCGACTATGCGGCCATCGCGCTGACGGACCTTGCAAGTATCACGGAGCGGCGGATTGACCGACTGCTGAACCCGGACATCAACGAGGGATTGCCGGCGTTTCTTGCCATCGATCCGGGCTTGTCGTCGGGCTTTATGATTGCGCAGATTGTGGCGGCGGCGCTGATCAACGAGTGCCAGGTGCTGTCGCATCCCTCGTCGACCGGGAGTATTCCTACCGATGGAGGCAAGGAGGATCATGTGTCGATGGGAATGACGGGCGCGCTGAAGCTGCGACAGATTGTGGAGCATGGCGAGCGTATTGCGGCCATCGAGTTGATGTGCGCCGCGCAGGCCCTGGAGTTTCGCAAGCCGCTCAGGCCCAGCCACGAAGTGGAGCGCGCGCACGACGCTGTGCGAAGCATTGTGCCGCGCCTTGAGAGGGATCGCGTGCTGGCAACCGACATCGATGCGCTGGCAGCAGCGCTGAGGGCAGGGAAGTTCGATTCCTGGCGCGAATAGTTGCAGGACGGACTGTCCCCGACGGAGCGTGGCTTCTTGGAATGGTTGCATGTACCATGGAGGACGAGCGCAGGAGGCTGAAAAAACGCGTGAGGCTCTATCGCACCGCTGCTGGAAGTTTTGTGGAAGAAGATGGGCGGCATTTTCGCGTGAGCGAGATGCCATGGGATGCGCTGCTGGCGCGGGAAGACCTTCCGGAGTTTTTGTCGGGACTGATTGCCAGCAGTTCACCTTCACCGGAGTTCCAGATTGCGGGGGTTCTGGCTCCCATTGAGCGGCAGGAGGTTTGGGCTGCGGGCGTGACCTACTTTCGCAGCCGCGGCGCGCGCATGGAAGAGGCGAAGGACGCGGGCGGCGGCGACTTCTATGACCGCGTGTACTCTGCCGAGCGGCCGGAGCTATTTTTCAAATCGACCGCGAGCCGCACGGTGGGTACGGGGGGCAAGGTGCGGATTCGAGCCGACGCGCACTGGTCGGTGCCGGAGCCGGAGCTGACGCTGCTGGTGAGTCCCGGCGGCAGGATTACTGGCTATACCATCGGCAACGACATGAGCTCGCGGGACATCGAGGGCGAGAACCCGCTGTATCTGCCGCAAGCCAAGGTCTACAACGGAAGCTGCGCGCTGGGCCCTGGGATCCTGGTAGCAACAAGCCCGTTGCCGCACTCGACAGAGATCATGCTGGAGATCCATCGCCATGGACGGATCGAGTTTTCCGGCTCAGTGGCGCTTACGGAATTAAAGCGCGACCCCAAGACGCTGGTCGAATATCTTTTGCGGGACAACTCCTTCCCGCATGGATGCTATCTGATGACGGGCACGGGGATTGTGCCGCCGAACTCCTTTACGCTGGCCAGCGGCGATCGCGTGCGCATCACGATTGAGCCGATTGGCACTCTGGAGAACGAAGTGGCGTAAAGGACTCTGGCGGCTGGTTACGACAGGTGCTTCTTGAGAAAGGCGAGGGCTCTGCCTCGCGCCAACGCAGCGGCTTGCTGGTTGTAGCTGGCGCGCATATCGCAGTTGAAGCCGTGGCCTGCACCCTCGTACCAGTTGATCTCCACGGCCGGGTGCGCCTTGTGAACGGCTTCAACCTGCTCGGCAGGAATGTGCGTGTCGAGCTTGCCAAAATGCAGCTGCACCGGCACCTTGGGCTTCTCCGCGGCAAAGTTGCCGATACGCCCTGCGTAGTAGCCCACGGCCACATCAGGATGAAGCCGCGACGCGCTGAGCCATGCGAGGAGGCCGCCGAAGCAAAAGCCGATCACGCCTGCCTTGCCCCCGGCCTGGTGACGCGCATAAGCAAGAGCGGCGTCAACGTCCAGGAGGGCCTTGGGGATGTCAGTCTTTTGCAGCAGGGCCATTCCCTTTTGCGCGTCCGGGCCTTCGTAGGTAAGTTCAACACTCTTCTCCACACGGTCAAAGAGCGCCGGGGCGACGGCGAGGAACCCATCTTGCGCGTAGCCATCGGCGATGGAACGGATGTGGCGGTTGACGCCAAATATCTCCTGAATGACCACCAGCCCCGCGCTGGGCTTGCCAGCCGGCCGTGCCACGTAGGCATCGAGGGCATGGCCATCCGTTGCTTTTAGAATCACAGTTTCACCCACCGTTCACCTCCACACCCTTTCGACGTTGTCTTGAACTCTGCATTTGAATTGGATGCATCATTGCGCGTCGCGCACGCAGCGAAATCCGACGCCGCCGGAGCGGTCGTAGCTGGGCGCCATGAGCAGCACCTTGCTGTGTTCATGATTGCCGAATGCGGGCGGGAAGTACCAGATGGAGCCCTGCGGCTGATAATACTCGCCGCCGCGCACGATGGCCGCGCGGGTATGTTCGTCGGTAAACTCATCGGTCCATTGCCACACGTTGCCCACCATATCCATCACGCCGTAGGGACTTGCGCCCTGCGGATGGGCATCGACCGGGTCGGGGCCGCGCATGGAGCGACCCTTGTCGGGTAATGGAACGTTGAGGGGCTGCCACTGGTTGCCCCATGGATACTCGCGGGCGTCGGTTCCCTGCGCGGCAAGCTGCCACTCCCACTCATGGGGCAGGCGCTTGCCGGCCCACTTTGCATAGGCTCGGGCATCTTCAATGGAGACCCAGGTTACGGGGCGATTTGCCCAACCAGCGGGATAGGCGCCGTCCTTCCAGTCGCGCAGAAAATTTGCGGTATCCGCTGGAGTGTAGCGGGCTGCATCGAGGAACTGCTTGAACTGCGCATTGGTGACCGGATACTTGTCGATATAGAAGGGCTTGACGATCATTCTGTGCTCATGGAAGCGGCGCGGCGCGTCTTCCCACGGATACTGTACATCGATGCCTGGGTCGTCGCTGCCCTCGATTTCGGTTCCCTGGACTCTGAAGTCGAAGGTTCCGCCGGGGATGTGCACCATGCCTGGCGGAACATCGTTGGCGGGCTGGGTTGCGGGAACTTCCACGATGGACTGAGGAAGGATCGGGGACTGATGGGGGAAGTGCGCGAGAGGCTGGGTGGTCATTGCGGCCATGCGCTGCATCAGAGCTTTGATGGCTGCGCTGGGTTCGCCGGGCGTGGCAAGAATGGCACCGAATCCATTCGCTTCAATGGAGAAGCTGAGAGTCACGGAGAAGGGATTGCTCTCCGGCTTCAACTCGACGCCATGATAGAGGTCGAAGTAGCGCATGCCGGGTATGGCGGGAACGTCGATCTGCGGCTCATCGGCGTCGTAGGCCGTGCGGTTGACGATGGTCCACACGGTTTGATCGCCGAGAGGCCAGCGGCTGGCATAGATGCCGTAGCTGTGCATGGGGTACAGCGGCTCCCATGCGGGGCTGACGAGGAACGGCGCGATGGCGCGCTCGATGGTGGCGACGCGCCGCGTGGCTTCTGCATCGCGCGGCGAGATGCCATTCCAGATGCCCCACACATTTTCCCAGCTTTCCCAGCCGATGCCGTTAAAGAAGGCGTATTGCAGGTCGTCTGTCTTGTTTTGATTCCAGCGGTCACTGATGTTGACCATGTGGCGCGTCTCAAGCCATTTGAAGCGGTCCACCATGGGGATCATGGGGAATTCGTATTGGCCCCATGTCATCACGTTCCAACTGAGGGCTTCATCGCTGGGGCTGTCTTCGGGCTCAAAGGCGAGAGGGTGGCCGATTTTTTCCGCGGCCAGGGAGAACTCGAGTGGGACACCATCCTGCGTGTCGCCGTTAACGCCATCGGCATCGACCTCCTTCATCAGCGCGGCGAGGGCCTGCGGCCATGGCTCGGAGGGCACATGAGTTCCTTCGTCCCACATCATCATGGGAAAGAGCACGCGGACGCCGCGGCGATGAAAGTCGGCGACCATCTGGCGTACGCCCTCGATGCCGCCGGGCATCGACTCTACCATTTCGAGTTGATTGCGGCTGTCGATGCCCATGTTGGGATAGGTGGCCCACACCAGCACGGCGTCGATGCCGCCGTAGCGCCTCTCAAGATCGTCGAGGTAGCGGTCGACGGTGTAGCGGTGTGTGACGGGGTCGTAGAAATAGCGATCCTGCACCATCATCTGCGGCTGGATGAAGCTGGATTGGGTCCAGCGGAGCGCGGGCAGCTGATAGCGCGAAGGGTCAAAGGCAACGCGAATGCGGCGCTCGGCGCGCCAGTGTTGCAAGTCGGCGAGCCAGAGCTGATGGATGTTGGCTCTGCAGGCGACCTCGGGGCCTTCCCAGGCGTGGTGCAGATACATACAGTTCGGGGGCGGAATCTGCTGCCCCCTTGCGGGGTACTGCGTGTCTTGCGCAGGCGCAGTGAGGGCCAGTGCGCTGACGAGAGCTGCAAGGCAAAGTGTGCGAGGCATCCGGCTTGTTTTCTCCACTCGGTTTGTTCCGGCTCAAGGATGTGAAAGCGTAGAGTGTTTATCGGCTATGAGACAGTAATTCATCCACCTCAGCGCGTGTGGGCATGGAGGCCTGTGCTCCGCGCTTTGTGGTGGAGAGGGCCGCAGCCGCGGAAGCGAATTGAGCCGCAGACCAGCGATCTTTTCCCTCCATCAGCGCAACGGCGAACGATCCGTTGAAGCAATCTCCCGCGCCCACCGTATCCACGCTTGCGACGGGGAAGGGCCGCACCCAGCCTGGCTTACCGCTTGGGACGGCGACATAGGTACCCTCAGAACCGCGCTTGAGGATGATGCCTTTGAGGCCTCGGGACAACAGCTCACGCGCCGCCATCTCAGGCTCCAACGGGCTGCCGAGATAGAAGGCTGTTTCAGTCTGGTTGGGGGTAAACCATGTAGCCAGGCTCCAGATCTTTTCATCCAGCAGGGCCGCTGGGGCAGGGTCAAGGATCACCGGTACACCTGCCGCCTTGCAGAGTTGGAGCGTGTGGACGAGCGTATCCATGGGAATCTCCAGCTGGCATAGCACCATGCCAGCCGAAGTGATGAGCGCCTTCTGCCGGTCAATGTATGCGGGGTCCACCTTGTGGTTTGCGCCGGGTATGACGACGATGCTGTTTTGTCCGCCGGGGGCCACCAGAATGGAGGCTACGCCGGAGGGTCCGGGGACGCGGGTGACCGCTTCAATGCCGACGCCCGCGGATTTGAGACTTTCAAGCAGGGCCTGGCCAAAGACATCTTCGCCCACCATGCCGACCATTTGTACGGGATAACCGAGGCGCGCAGCGGCGACTGCCTGATTGGCGCCTTTGCCGCCGGGAGTGATGGCGAAATCGGTGCCGACGACGGTCTGGCCTGGGAGCGGAGTTCGCGGTGTCCGGGCCACCAAATCCATGTTGATGCTGCCAACAACGACGATCGGTTTCTTAGCAGAACTCATGGCTTAACTCTCCCTCTTAGTAAAGTGGGGCCAGCGCGACAGCGCCGAGTCCCAGCGCGAAGAATACAAACATGAAGACGAGCAGCATACGGGTTTTGCTCGGTGCGCCGGCAAATTCGTGCCAGACAAAGACGCCCCAGCAGGCGGAGACCATGGTGGCTCCCTGGCCGATGGAGTAAGAGACAGCAGGCCCGACCAGATGTGCGCCGGAGGCTACGAAATTAGCGACCGCGCCGGTACACCAGACGGCGCCGCCAAGGATGCCCGCAACGTGCCATCCAAGCGGCGCGCGGCCGTAGTCGGCCCCATTCACGGCGGGCTTGCCGTCGAGTGGATGGGCCATGAGAAGGAGGTTGGCGGGCACGGTGGAGAGCAGTACGCCGAGCGCAAAGAAGAACGCAATGGCATAGGGGCCGACAGAGGGTTTAGCGCCCATGGCGTGCGCCACCAGCGGGTAAAAACTGCCCATGAGCAGGCCAGCTACCAGGCTGAGAACGATGCCTCGGGTGGTGGTTGCGGGGGCGGACGCCTCGCGCTGGCGATAGGCGGCGGCATCCACGATGATGGCGACGGCGACCAGTGCGACGCCTCCGAAGAGCAGCAGGGGGTTACCCGCCGGGCTTACCAGGTAACTGGAGACTGCGCCGACGACGAGGGCAAGGCCGATGCCGACCGGGAAGGCAACGGCAAGACCGGCGACGTCAATTGCAGCGACGAGGAGCAGATTGGCTACATTGAAGACCACACCGCCGCAGGCTGCCCACAGCATGGTCGACGATGCGGTATGCGCAATTGCAGCCGGAAAGGGCTGGCCTGCATGACCGAGGCTGCCTGCGGTGAGCCCCAGGAGAACCGCTCCCAGCGCGAGCCCGAGGGCGTAGTCCCAATAGAAAAGCTGGAAGCGAAAGCGCGGGCAGAGCTTGAGGGTGTTGGCCCAGGACCCCCAGCAGAACATGCTGAGAAGCATGAGAAGGAGTGCAGCCTGGTAAGTTCCTGGAAGCAACATCCGTATTTCCCCGATCCGCGCGCTGATTGCGCTGCAAACTGGAAACCATAGCGTTTCCAGCCTATCTGCGCAAGCGCGCCGGCCATGGTCCGCTATTGCCTGGCTGCCTTCACGGCCTCAGTGAGTGCGGGGACCACCTCAAAGAGGTCGCCGACGATGCCATAGTCTGCAACTTCAAAGATGGGTGCGTCGGGATCTTTGTTGATGGCGACGATGCACTGGGATCCTTTCATGCCGACCAGATGCTGGATGGCTCCGGAGATGCCGATGGCCAGATAGAGCCTGGGCGAGACGGTCTGTCCGGAGCTGCCCACCTGCCGCTCCATGGGCAGCCAGCCGTTGTCGCAGATGGGGCGCGATGCGGCCAGCTCCGCTCCGAGCGCGGTGGCGAGTTCCTGCACAAGAGGGAGATTGTCCGCCTCCTTGATGCCGCGTCCCACGCTGACGATCAGAGGCGCGGAGCCGAGGTCTACAGTTTGTGCCGCGCCGCGGAAGGGTGGGCTTGGCCGGGTGCGAATCTGGGCTGGTTCAATGGCGGGCGCGAAGGTTTCAACAGATGCGGCACCTTGTTCGACTTTCTCCGCGCGAAAGGCTCCTGACTGAACGGAGATAAAGCATGGCCCGCTGCCGGAGTGCCTGTATGTGCCGGTGAGCCGGCCCTGCATGAGCTGGCGCAGAAAGACGGGCCCATCGCCGATGCCGGTTACATCCCCGATGAGCGTCTGCCCGAGGCGCGCAGCAAGAGCAGGTGCGAAGTCGCGCACCTGGTAGGTATGCGGGAAGAGCAGGTAGTCCGGCTGCTCCGCGCGGACGAACTGCTCGAGGGCGAGCGTCCAGCCGTCCGCGGTGTAGCCGGCCAGCAGCGGATGCTCGACGCGCACCACTCTGCCGAGCGCGCGCGCAGCGGTCTCGGCGGCAAGGGCTTCAGTCTGCGCGCCGATGAGGACGGCATGCACGGCCAGTCCCAACTGCCTGCCGAGCTGCTGCCCGGCAGCAACGGCCTCCCAACTGATGCGGCCGATGCGGCCTTCACGATGTTCGATTACAACCCATACGCCACTCATAGCACCCGCACCTCAAATTTGAGTTTTTCAACCAGCGCCGCGGAGGCTTCTCTGGCAGAGCCGGAGAGTATCTGCGTGGTTTTCTGTTTTTGTGGAGCCGCAATGCGTTCAAGGACCACCACGGGGGCCGCGGCGGGAGCAAGTTCAGAGGCCGAAAGGCGGCGCAGCTCTTTGGTTTTGGCGCGCTTGATGCCCATCAGGGTCGCGTAGCGGAGCTTGTTGCCGCCGGACTGGATCGAGAGAACGGCAGGGACGGGCATTTCGATGTTTTGAAACCAACCCTCTTCCAGCTCGCGTTTCACGGTGAGTCCGGCATCCGTCTTTTCGACATGCAGGATGAGGGAGGCATGGGGCAGGCCCAGCACTTCGGCCAGGATCACGCCGGTCTGGCCGTAGCCAAGATCGTCCGACTGCAGGCCGGTGAAAACAAGATCTGGACTCTCCGGCCGGATGGCCTCCGCCAGCAACCGCGCGACGCCGAGAGCGTCACGCTGGCCCAGATCGTTGCAGTCGATGTGGATGGCGCGGTCGGCTCCCTTGGCGAGCGCCTCGCGGATGGTGGACCCGACGCGCTCCGGTCCGGCGCTCACAACGATCACTTCACCGCTGTGTTTTTCTTTGAGTTGCAAGGCCTCTTCGAGGGCATACGCATCGGACTCGTTGAGTGCCCATTGGAGATCGGCTTCCTGTATCCATTTGCCGGAGGCGTCGATACGTATCTGAGTATCGCGCTCCGGGACCTGTTTGATGGCGACAATGATTTTCATAAGAATCAGCTCTCGGTTATCTTAGACGCCTGGACCGGCGGCAGGCTGCGTGCGGTCAACTGCGCGATATCGAGCAGTTGTGGGGCCGATTGTCCCTGGCTGGCGAGTGCATCGCGAAACATACTGTTGCAGAAGGGGCAGGCGGTGCCTACGGTGGTTGCGCCGGTTCCGGTCAGCTCCGCGGCACGCACCTGGCTCACCCGTTCGCCCGACTCTTCGCCCAGAAATGCCAGTCCGCCACCGGCTCCACAGCAGAAGCTGCGCTCGTGGTTGCGGGGAGCTTCAACGACTTTGCCGGCAAGGGCTACGACGGCGCGAGGCTCTTCATAGACATTGCGATATCGGCCCAGGTAGCAGGGGTCGTGGAAGACGATCTCCTCGTCGCCATGCTGCCTGGGGAGCTTATCCGCAAAGCGGGCAAGAAATTCGCTGTGGTGCTCGATCGGAGGCGGTGCGCCATATGCCTTCCAGTCCTCCTGGATGGTACGAACACAATGGGGGCAGATGGTGACGATCTTTTTGACCTTGTTCTGCGCGAGGACTTCCAGGTTGGCTTCTGCCAGTTGCTGAAAGAGCAGATCATTGCCAAGGCGGCGCACGGGGTCGCCGGTACATTTCTCTTTGCGCAGGACCCCGTAGCTGGCGCCCAGGTAATTCATGATGCGGGCAAAGTCGGCGACGATCTCGCGGCCCTTGGGGTCGTATCCGCCCATGCAGCCGAGCCACAGGCAATATTCCTGCGTGCCGTCAAAGATGGGAAGCGCCTGCTTCTGGATAAATTTGTCGCGCTCCAGTGTGCTGATGCCCAGGGCATTGGAGCCGCGTTCGAGAGCGAGGAAGAGTTTGCCGCCGTGGTCGTCTTCCCATGCGCCGGTGTTGACCGCGCCGCGGCGCAGGCCGATGAGGATGGGCAGGTGTTCGATGCCGACCGGGCACTGGAACTCGCAGGCGCCGCAGGTGGTGCATTGGAATGCGGCTTCCTGCTGGTTGTATTTGCCCAGCAGAGGCTCTTGCGAGGCGGGCCCGCAGGCATTGAGGTAGCTGCGCAGGCCGAGGATGACCTCTTTTGGATTGAGCAGCTTGCCGGTATTGGCGGCGGGGCAGTGCTCGGTGCAGCGGCCACACTCCACACAGGAATAGGCCTGGAGGCTGACTAGGCGGGTGAGGTCCGTCCCGGCAACCAGGCCGAAGTCCTCATCGCCATTGAGCGCGGGTATCCGGCTGAATCCGCCACGCGAGAGGAAGACGGTGGCGGGACTGAGGACCAGATGCAGGTGCTTGGTGTGGGGGATGATGGGCAGAAAGGTCAGCAGGGTGAGAGTGTGCAGCCACCAGAGGATTGCTGCGCTGGAGCTGCCGTCGGGCACGAAGAAGGCGGCCAGATAGGTGACCATCAGGAAGAAGATGAGGAAGGCGATGAATCCGGATTCCCAGGAGAGCTTTGCGCCGAGCCAGCGAGGACGGACGAGGAAGCGACGCACGAAGAGGCCGAGAATGCCGAGGGCGCAGGTGACGGCAAAAGCGGCGGCCAGGTAAGAGTAGAAGCGGCCAAACCAGCCCTGAGGATGCAGAAAGCCGATACCGAGGCCGACCGCGCAGTGGTTGAGCGTAACCAGGGCAAAGGCGCAGAATCCCCAGAAGACGAAGGCGTGGGCCAGGCCGGGCAGCGGGCGCTGGCGAATGACTTTGGCCTGGCAGAGGACTTCCCAGACAAAGTCCCACACGCGGCGACCGATGGGGAAGAGATGGAAGTCCGCGTCTTTTTTGGATTGAAGAATCTTGTGGAGGACCGTGCCAAAGCGCCGCCAGAAGAGCACGCCTGAGGTTGTGGCCAGTGCGGCGAAGAGAAGCTTCTCAGCCAGGGAGAAGTGCGCGGGCTCAGCAAGATTAAAGGGCAGCAGGAGCATAGTCGAACACCCAACGATACACGATCAGGCGGGCTGGCGTCGTGTGGGCCGGCATCGACCCATTGACGGATTGCCAGCGGCGAGCCGACCTGGCCCCTGCCCACAATACCGATGCTGGCCTGGCGGGATTCCGCGCGCTGAATAAGATTTGCCCATGTAGGTGTGACCCTCGTGTTCATGCCTTGTTTGTAAGACTTTAAGCCGGTAGCGACAGTAGTATTCTCAGTGAGGATAGTGGGGAAGATGCGGCGGGAGCAGTCTGCCGGCACGGGGAGGAAGCATTGGCACGATTTCTGGTGACTGGGGCGGCGGGCTTCATAGGACGCTCGATTGCAGCGGCACTGCTGGCGCGCGGCGAGCAGGTGCGGGGTATCGACAACTTCATTGCCGGCAAGCGGGCGAATTTGACAGGTCTGGAGCAGATGGAGTTTGTGGAGGGTGACCTGACTAATCCGGAGGCCTGCGCGCGGGCATGCCAGGGCGTCGAAATCGTCTTCCACGAGGCGGCCCTGGCGTCAGTGCCGCGGTCGGTGGCAGATCCAGTAAGCACCAACCTGCATTGCGTGACCGCGACCCTGAATCTACTGGTGGCAGCGCGTGCGGCGGGGGTACGGCGGGTGGTGTACGCGGGCTCGTCCTCGGCCTATGGCGATACGCCGACCTTGCCCAAGCATGAAGAGATGCTGCCAAATCCAATCTCACCCTATGCGGTAGCCAAGCTCGCGGGCGAACATTATATGCGGGCCTTTGCGAAGGTTTATGGGCTGGAGACGGTGGTGCTCCGTTACTTCAATGTGTTTGGGCCACACCAGGATCCGACTTCGCACTATTCGGGGGTGCTGGCCAAGTTTTGCCGGAACATGCTGGCAGGCGAGCAGCCGGTGATTTACGGAGACGGTGAGCAGAGCCGCGATTTCACGTTTATAGACAACGTGGTGCATGCCAACCTGCTGACGGCATCGGCGGCGGCAGAGAAGGTTTCCGGCAAGGTGATGAACACTGCCACGGGCACACGGATCACCTTGAACGAGACATTTTCAATCCTGCGCGATTTGACGGGCTTCAAGGGCGAACCGGCCTATGAGGCACCGCGCGCGGGCGATATCCGAGACTCGCTTGCGGATATCAGCCTGGCCGGGGAACTGCTGGGCTACAAGCCGATTGTGGGCTTCAGGGAAGGACTGGAGCGCACAGTGGCGTGGTACCGGCAGGGCGGCGGAGCGGAGTAAGACCGCTGGATCACCCTGGTAGATGCCCCGGGAGATGAGCAAATCCACGGACAGCAAATCCAGGGACTGAGGATGGGCGCATCAGCTGACCCTTGTGCGACGGGCAGCTCTCAGCACCCCAGGGACTCGCAAGGACCGCGGGTGCAGGAGCCTGCTGCGAGTGGCTCCTGCAATGCAATGTGGCTGGAATCTATCGAGGCGGCTGCGCCATTGCGTTGATATCCGGCGTGTCTGCGGTCGTCTGGGGAACCTGGAGGGTGTGTGCGCCGGTCTCAGCGGCTTGCAGGATCTGGCCCGGGACGATGCCGAGAACGAGGGTGGCGCCCACGGCGAAGAGCAGCGCGGCACCCACGGCGAACCCGGCACTGGGCATGGCAACCGGGGGCTGGTTGCGTGCTTCGGTCGGACGTTGCGCGGCGACAAAGGCCAGGCGGAGGTAGTAGGCCGAGGCCAGGCCGGAGTTGAGCAGTCCGATGACAGCAAGCCATATCGCATTGCCGCCGACGGCCGCGGAGAAGGAATAGAACTTGCCGAAGAAGCCGCCGGTGAAGGGGATTCCGACCAGCGACGCCAGGAAGAAGATGAGGAGTCCGCCGAGGAATGGAGAACGGTAGACGAGGCCGCGGAAGTCCGCGATGAGAGGGAGGCTGTCTTCATAACCGCTGACCAGCGTGACGACGGCGAAGATGCCGACGTTCATGGCGGCATAGGCGGCAATGTAGAAGCTGGCGGCGGCGATACCGCTTGGGCCGAGCCCGGCAAAGGCGGCCAGCAAGTAGCCGGCATGGGCGATGGAGGAGTAAGCCAACATGCGCTTGATGTTCTGCTGGCGCAGCGCGGCAAGGTTGCCCACGGTCATGGAAAGAACCGCGACAACCCACAAAAGCGGCGACCAGGCAGAGCGCAATGCCGGGAACATTTCATAGAGCACGCGCAGCAACAGGGCAAAGGCAGCGGCCTTGGGGGCTGTGGACATGAGCGCGACGACGGGCGAAGGCGCGCCCTCATAAACGTCCGGCGTCCAGACGTGGAAGGGCGCGGCGGAGACTTTGAAGAGGATGCCAACCAGCATAAGAGCCATTGCCGTCAGAACCAGGGAGTGGTTTTGAGCGGCCGGCACAAGGTGGGCGATCTCGTAAATCTGCGTGGTGCCGGTGGCGCCAAAGACCAACGCTACGCCGTAGAGCAGGAATGCGGTGGCGAAGGAGCCGAGGAGGAAATACTTGATGGCGGCTTCAGGGCCGCGTCCTGATTCTTTGCGATAGCCTGCGAGGACATACGTGGCGATGGACGAGATTTCCAGTGCGATGAAGACGACGAGCAACTCGACGGCGGAGGTGAGCAGGCACATGCCGACTGCGCCGAAGACGACGAGGGCATAATACTCGCCCTGATGGTGGCTGTCCTCAGGGAGCGTGTCGAGCGAGAGGAGCAGCGAGACCAGCACGATGCCGCAGATGAGTACATGGAAGAAGACGGTGAAGGGACTGGACTCCACCGTGTCATAGAAGGCGGTGCCGACCGGCAAGGAAAGCTGCCAAAGGCTGGCCCACAGGGCGATTGTGGCGCCCATGGCAGCGACCCAGCCCAGTGCGCGGCGCGGCGTACCGGGCTTGAGCGAGGCGTCGATCAGCATGACAAGAACGCCGGTGAGGGTGAGGATGACCTCGGGCAGGATGCGGAAGATGCCGGGAACCTGATTCACCGCGCGGCCTCCTCGTGCATTGCGACATTCGTACTGGCATAAGGCAAGGCGGATGTTCCTTTCAGAGCGGGTGGTCCGGTGCGGCTTTCAATGGCCGGGAGCCAGAGCGAGGGTGCAAGGCCCATGACGAGCATGAGAATCGCCAGCGGCCACAAGACGGCGAGTTCGCCGGCTCGGAGGTCGTTACCGGGCTGTGCCGAGGCCAGGTCACTCTGGGGTCCGTAGAAAAGGCGTTGGACCAGCCAGAGCATGTATGCCGCGCCCAGTATGACGCCGACGGTTGCGGCGATGGCCCAGCCGCGGCTGACGCCGGTGAATGTGCTGGAGAGGATCAGAAACTCGCCCACGAATCCGTTGAGCATGGGCAGGCCCATCATGGCGAGCGAGGTAATGACGAAGAGGGTTGCGGTCTGCGGCACCTTTGCCGCGAGCCCGCCGTAGGAGGCTATCTGGCTGGTGGCATAGCGCGTCTCCAGAATGCCGAGGAGCAGGAAGAGCGCGCCGTCTACCACGCCGTGGTTGAGGATCTGATAGATTGCGCCGTCCCAGCCAGTGAAGGTAAGGCCGTAGATGCCCAGGGTGATGAGGCTGAGGTGGCTGAGGGCCGCAAAGGCGAGCAGGCGCCAGAAGTCGCGCTGCACCAGGGCCAGGCACGCTCCGTAGAGCAGGCCGATGACGGCGAGGGCAACTATCCATGGAGCAATGGCGCGCGCCTGCACCGGGAAGAGGCCCACGTGAAAGCGCAACATGGAGTAGAGTCCCAGCTTGCCGGCAACGACCATGGCCAGGGCCACGGGCGCTTCACTGAATGTATCTGCGAGCCAGCCGTGCAGCGGAAAGATCGGCACCTTGACGGCAAAGGCAAAGAGGAACGCGAGGGCAACCCAGTAGAGCGGCCCGGCAGGCAGACCGCCGCTGGCGATAAGAATCTGGAGATCAATGAAGTTGAAGGTTCCGGTGTTCGCGTAAAGCCAGAGGATGGCAACCAGCAGTGGGGCCGAAGGGATGAAGGTGAAGAGAAAGAATTTGAGTGCTGCCTTTGGCCCGTCTTTGCGGCCGTACATGGCGATCAGGATGGCCATGGGGACCAGGGATAGCTCCCAGAATCCGTAATAGACCATCAGGTCAAGCGAAAGAAAGACGCCGAGCATGGCGGTCTGCTGGACCATGAAGAGGGCATAGAAGGCCTTACGGCGCTGATGAATGGCGTTCCAACTGGCGAGGATGCCGACAGGGGCGAGCAGCCCGACGAGTACGACCAACCACAGGCTGAGGCCGTCGATGCCGACGTGGTAATAGATCGAGGGATTCTCAATCCAGAGGCGATTGATCTCAAACTGGAAGCCATGCTGGCCCAGAACGAAGTGCGCGGGGAGATGGAGGGTAAGGCCAAAGGTGACAAGGGAGGTAAGCAGTGCGACCCAGGCAGAAAGTTTACCGCGATCGGGCAAAAGGGCGATGAGAATTGCGCCGGCCAGCGGAGCCAGGAGAATGTACGTGAGGATGGACTCATTGATCGATGTCATTGTCTTAGTGCCCCACCACGCTGACGTGAATACCAAAGGTTGCCGGAAGAAGTAAGAACAGCAGCACCGCCGCGGCGCCCAGGGCCAGCCATGCCGCATACGAGCGCAGGTTTCCGGATTGCCAACGCTGCAGGACGGCTCCTCCCAGTTGGGCGACGCCCGACAAGAGCCATGCGATGCCGCCGAGGACTGCGATATCGACGACCCATTCGAGAATGAATTTGGAAAAAGCCAAGAGGGGCTTGACGACCGTAAATCCGTAGATTTCGTCGACAAAGTATTTGTTGAGCAGAAGCTTGTAGCCGGTGGGCATGGCCGCGGCGAGATTGTCTGGACTCTGAGGACGCCGGAGATAAAGCCGATCGGCAATCAGCCAGCCAAGCAGAGCCACGGCAACGGCGACGGCGCTGAGAAGAATTTCCAACGGAGTGCTACCCCCTTCTGCGGCATGCCGGCCAACGGATGGCGCAAGAAAGGCGCTGAAGCGCTCGATGCCGATCCACCCGCCGCAGACCGAGAGCAGGGCAAGAATGGACAGCGGCCCGAGCATGGACCAGGGGCTTTCATGCGGATGGACATCGTGGCTGCGGGATTCGCCGAGGAAGGTGAGATACCAGAGGCGGAACATGTAGAAAGAGGTCAGCAGCGCGGTGACGACGCCGACGAACCAGAAGATCTTGCCGCCTGTGCCCTGCAGAAAGGCTGCGTAGAGGATTGCGTCCTTCGAGAAGAATCCGGCGAACGGGAAGAAGCCGGCGATGGCGAAGACGGCCGCGGTCATGGTCCAGAAGGTGACTGGAATTTTCTTGCGGAGGCCGCCCATCTTGCGCAGATCCTGTTCACCCCCGAGCGCGTGGATGACAGAGCCGGCGGCGAGGAAGAGCAGTGCCTTGAAGAAGGCGTGGGTCATCAGGTGGAAGATGGCCGCTGAGTAAGCCGCAACGCCGCAGCCGAGGAACATGTAGCCGAGCTGGGAGATGGTGGAGTAGGCGAGCACGCGCTTGATGTCGTTCTGGACCAGTCCGATGGTGGCGGCGAACAACGCAGTTGCGGCGCCGACGACCGCAACGACGCCGAGGGCGAAGGGCGAGCGGTCAAAGAGCGCATGGGTGCGGGCGATCATGTAGACGCCGGCGGTGACCATGGTGGCCGCGTGGATAAGGGCGGAGACGGGCGTGGGGCCTTCCATGGCATCCGGCAGCCAGACATAGAGCGGCAACTGTGCGCTTTTTCCGGTGGCTCCGAGCAGCAGACAGAGGGCGATGGCGGTGAGCACTCCGCCCTGCCAGGCGGGCGCCGCGGCCAGCTTGGCTGCGATCTCACTGAAGGTGAGCGTGCCGAAGTTGGCCAGCAGAAGGAACATGCCGATGAGGAAGCCGAAGTCGCCAATGCGATTGACGATGAAGGCTTTTTTCCCGGCATCGGCGGCGGAGTTTTTCTGGTAGTAAAAGCCGATGAGCAGATAGGAAGCGAGGCCGACGCCCTCCCAGCCGACGAACATCAGCAGGGCGTTGCCGGCCAGCACAAGAACCGTCATGAAGAACATGAACAGGTTCATGTAACTGAAGAAACGCCAGTAGCCATCCTCATGGGCCATGTAACCGACGGAGTAGATATGGATGAGAAGGCCTACGCCGGTGACGACGAGGAGCATGACGAGTGAGAGCTGATCGAAGACGAAGCTGAAGTCGATGTTCAGCGTGCCCGTATGAATCCAGCCGATGGGGCAGGTCTCTGTGTAAGGCATAATGAGACCGGACGCGCCGGCAAGGAGAGCGCGCAGGACAACGCCGAACGATGCAAGCGGAGCCAGCAGGGCGATGGAGCTGACCATGCCCTTTGGAAGCTTGCGACCAAGGATGCCGTTGAGAAGAAATCCGGCAAAGGGCAACAGTGGAATCAGCCAGAGATGGAGTGAATCGTTCATAGTTTCATCAGGTCGATACGGTCGACGGCCAGAGTTGCGCGGGCGCGGAAGACGGCAATAATGATGGCCAGGCCCACGGCTGCTTCAG
>VFSW01002711.1_pt1 | contig 26690 bp, 25 predicted proteins | sample 5358111 | NCBI WGS metagenome assembly VFSW01 (sample SAMN11554181, study PRJNA540505) | mine drainage metagenome | isolation source: sediment from site ElyBrook_90M | place: USA: Ely Copper Mine, Vershire, VT | collected 2017 | reverse complement strand
TGAACGCCGCCCTCCGCGCCATGCTCGCCGAATCCGAACGCCTCGGCATCCCACGCAGAAATCTCGTTGTCGATGTCGATGCGCAGAGACTGATGTGAGGGCATGAGGGTGCCATACCGGATTTCGTATGGCACCCCGTGATTCAAAAATTAAAAACTATGCATTGCTACCACTGTAGTTGAACGCCACAAGTTCCGCTGTATGTCATACCGGACCCTAATCGGCTTCGGCACCTTTTTACGGCAGCCGCCATTGCATCTTCTGTCGTATCTGCAAATGCGCTGTAATAATCATTAAATGTGCCATCATTCGCACTGTTTGGGACACCAACGATTACGCCATGCGCATGCTCACAGCCTTGCGCAAGAATCCAGACGCCGGGCTCAGGGCCATTCTGAATACCTACGTTGGGGTTGATGCCGGCACCATTCATGCGTGCTTTTAGTTGCGCCAACGCCGCATTTTGCGCGTCTTGCAAACTGGCACGGCCCCATGCGGCTCCGAAATAGACAATTGAGCCTTCATTCCCGCTCGGTGTTGCTTCGTAAACAACCGCACATGTTCCCTGACTATAAGCCGATGAAGACTTGCCAGGATTGATCAGTATTGCAAAAAGCACAGCAATACTTAAACAAAATACACGTCGCCTGAATGTGAATTGCATTTGAGCCTCCATTCAATTGTGAAGCGGGAATTGGCACCAAGTGAGAAGTGCTTCCGTGTTTCTACTCATCGCGCAATACGATGTCAAGGTATATTTATGGAATCTGAATTTAGCAGCAAAGATTCGGCTTTAGCTCGCCTTGCCGTTGTAAATATGCGCGTTGCTAATATGTATGATTACAGCGCTCCCTCTATCTGAAAACTCTTCAACCCTTTCGCCTCGCTCTCATTCAACTCATGCTCAATCACGCGATCGACGCGCGCTCCACGCGGTCCGCGATTCAAGCTCTCCCGCAACTCTTCCAAATCCGCCTTATCGCCCGCGGCCAACACCTCAACCGCGCCCTCTTCCGTGTTGCGCACCCAGCCACGCAGCTCCAGTTCCTGCGCCTCGCGATGCACAAACCAGCGGAAGCCCACACCCTGCACACGACCCGTCACAAGAAAATGAATCACCATGTGAAGTAGACTAAATCATAGGATGGTCTTCGTCTCAGCATGGTTTTCGTTTTAGACAACTACGATTCATTTACCTACAACCTGGTCCAGTATCTCGGTGAACTGGGCGTCGAGGTTCATGTCGCGCGCAACGACGAGCTTACGGTGGAGCAGGTAGAAGCGCTGCGTCCCGAGCGGATTCTGCTCTCGCCGGGCCCCTGCACGCCCTCTGAAGCCGGAATCCTTGTCCCATTAATTCGCCACATGGCCGGTAAAGCCCCCATCTTCGGCGTCTGTCTCGGCCACCAGGCGATCGGCGAAGCATTCGGCGGCAAGGTCATCCGCGCCGCCCAGTTGATGCACGGAAAAACCAGCCCGGTTGAGCATGATGGGCGCGGTATTTTTGCTGGCCTCTCAACCCCGCTCACCTGCACCCGCTACCATTCCCTGATCGTCGAAGAAAAATCCCTGCCCGCAAACCTCGAAATCACCGCCCGCACAAATACTTCCGACGGCAACTCCATCATCATGGGTCTACGTCACCGCACCCTACCCATTGAAGGCGTTCAATTCCATCCTGAGTCCGTCCTCACCGAAGGCGGCAGGCAGATGATTAAAAACTTCGTCGGAATGAAATGAACTTCCCGTTGCCCAGCGCACTCGCGAATGTGAGAATGACCCTGTGAGATCTATCTTCATAAATCGCGCTCTCCGGTTGCTCTATGGTTCTTTGTCCCTTCGTCCCTTCGTCCCTTTGTCCCTTCTTCTCTTCGTCCCTCACTCCCTGTTTGCACAGCAATCCACTATCTCGCCCCTCGCCATTGTCACCATCGACGGCAAAAATCCCCCTGTGGTCACCGGATCGCTTGAAGTGACGGCGGGGCGCGCCATCATCGCCAACAGCGGCAATGTGACCGCAGGCGAGTCTACAGCCGAGCTCATTCTCCCCCATCGCGGAACCTTGAAAGTCTGCGCGTCAACAACGGTGAAGCTCTCGGCCGATTCTTCCGTGCCCGCCGGGGAAGTTCCCGGCCTCATGATCGCTATGGATCGCGGCGCAATCGAGACCAGCTTTGGAACGGGGCGCAACTCGGACGTGGTCCTCACACCTGACTTCCGCATTCTTATCGGTGGTCCCGGAGCGGCGGAGGTCAAGATTCGGCTGGGCGAGCATGGAGACACATGCGTAGATAACCCAAATCCGAATGGGCCGTATGTCGTGATTACCAGTGTCTTTGAAGGCGGCGCCTATCGCGTGCAGCCGGGGCAGCGCGTCATGTTTGAGCATGGCAGCCTGCGCGAGGTGGTCGACGACGAGAAAGAACCCTGCGGCTGCCCGCCGCCAGTCAAGCTGGGAACAAATGATTTCCCAATGGCGCAAAGCGCGGGACTTTCGCCGCTTACGCCGCCAACTACCAGCGTTGGCACGGGCGATTTAGGCCAGACAACCACGGCGCCATCCTCGACGACTCTCGTCCACAATGCACCCAACCCAACCGACGCCAAGCCCACCGACGCGACCCCCGCGCCTGTGCCACCCGCGCAAAAGAAACCTGAGAAAAAGCCGGGATTCTTTTCGAGGGTGGGGCACTTCTTCAAACAGATTTTTGGCGCAGAATAGTTTTTCTCGCGAAAAACCGCTATTTAGATATTGAGGAATTTTAGAGAGAATTCGATGTAAATATGACGGTTATTCATGTGAAAAATGGAAGGTATTTACCACTCAGTTAGCCATCTTGAAAAAATAGTTGTCAGTTCTCAGTAGTCAAGCGCGTGAGACTATTCCCTGATTACAATTCCCTTGCCCTTTCAATCGCCCTGATCACAGCCTGTGCCTTATTCAAACTCTCCGCATACTCCATCTCCGCCACTGAATCCGCCACGATCCCTGCACCGGCCTGTACGCACGCCGACTCTCCCACCGCCAGCATCGAGCGAATCGCAATGCACGAATCCAGATTCCCCGAGAAATCCGCATACAAAACCGTCCCGCCATACGTCCCGCGCCTTGCAGGTTCCAGTTCTTCAATAATCTCCATCGCCCTCACCTTCGGTGCGCCGGAGAGCGTTCCGGCAGGGAAGCAAGCCCTCAGAGCATCGACCGCCGTCAGCCCCTTCCTCAGCTTGCCCACAATCGAGCTCACGATGTGCATCACGTGCGAGTACCGCTCGACGAACATCAGACGATCCACCTTCACCGATCCATACTCGCTGACGCGCCCAACGTCGTTGCGGCCAAGGTCTACGAGCATGACGTGCTCGGCGCGCTCTTTCTCGTCACTCATCATCTCTTCGGCAATGCGCGCGTCTTCAGCTTCAGTTGTGCCGCGCGGCTTGGTGCCGGCGATGGGACGGTACTCGACGACACCTTGATGGACGCGCACAAGCAACTCCGGCGAGGAACCGGCCAGCTCCAGAATGTTCAACTTCTTGTTTTTCTTCTGTGGTTCGCCCAGCGGTCCTTCTGTGGCAAAGCGCAGAAAGAACATATAGGGCGATGGGTTCACCGTTCGCAGCGCACGATAAACCTGGAAGGCGTCCACACCCGCTTGTACATCGAAGCGCTGCGAGAGGACGGTTTGAAATACATCGCCGGCGCGAATGTATTCCTTGGTGCGCTCAACGGCGGCGAGGAAAGCTGATTTTTTGGTGCGGTGTGTGACCTTCAATTTGCCGTGTTTCTTCTTCGCGCCTAACTTTGGCAGAGGGCGGCCGAGACGCTTTTCCAATTTTGCAAGACGCTTGACGGCAGCGTCGTAAGCTTTATCCGCATCACCGAGGGTGACGTCAGCTGTGGCAACGAGCCAGATTTCTTTGCGAACGTGGTCGAAGGCGAGCACCTCATCAAAGAAGAGCAGGCAGGCATCGGGAACACAGAGTTCGTCTTTGGAGGTTTCGGGTAGGCGCTCAATTTGGCGGACCGCGTCGTAGGCAAAGTAACCGACTGCACCGGCTGTGAACGGAGGCAGGCCTGACAAACGCGCCGGCTTGTGTCCGCTGAGTGCATCACGGAGAACGGCGAATGGGTCGCCTTCCATTTTTGTGGTGCGCTTGCCTTCGGTGATGGAGAGATTGCGGCCACGCGCAACGATGCGCTTGTAGGGCTCGATCCCTATGAAGGTGTAACGGCCAACCTGCTCGCCGCCTTCAACCGACTCCAGCAGAAAGCACTCACGCTCCGGCCATGCCGCGCGCAGAAAGGCAGAGACGGGGGTCTCGAGGTCCGCCGTCAATCTGCGGCAGACAGGGACGAGGGTGTGCTCTTTGGCAAGCGATAGAAACTCTGGACGGGTTGGCTGAACCGGATGGCTTTTCACACTCTCAGTGTAAAGGGTGCGGCGCAATCTGCACTTTTCACAGCAGCAAATCGATTGGATAGCGCAATGCTTTTAAACGAAATGGCACAGCCTGTCGCATCAATAATCAGCATCCTGAATCATCTGCTGGTTGGGCGCAACTTCAAATTCATTTGGATTGGAGCGAATCAACAGATCGGCGAAACGGTTAGTCACTATTCCGTCGGTATCATTCTCTGTATCGCGCGCCACTCTGAGATTCAAAATGTAATTCTGCGTCACGTTGCTGGACCAGGCGAGATCACAGGTTTGCTGAATCATTTCACTCGGTGCATGCGCGTTGCTTTCTGCTGAATCATCTTGAGGGACCATTCTCGGCAACTTCACTCGGAGTTCTTTGGAAATTACGCTGTCGTCCTGGCGATAGGATTTGATGATAGCCATGAGCAAATCGTTCTCAGCGTCAGCATATTTCTCAGGAATATTCGAGGCGCTCATGCTCATTGACCATAATTGCGACCCCTTCAACTGAAATGCGCCAATGCGCGCGCTGCCTCTACGCACTCCCACTCCATCATTCAAATCAACGGTGAAGATTGCCTGTATCGGGCGCACGGGGCCATATTCGGGCGAATCGGCCGGCAACTGCAGCGTGCTGATCAACTGGAAAGTGGCCGGCGGCTTCTGGTTGATTTGCCGTACCTGGTTGAAGACACAGACAAAAGCAGTAAAAAGATCTGCCTTGAGTGGGCACACTATACGGGGTGTGTTGCCGGAGATTTTAATTTTGGGCGAATTTGCAATGTTAGTGAACAGGAGACCGAGAGCAAGTTGCTCGCCATGCGGTCCTTCAGCCGTTAACTGACCTCCGGCAACCCCCGTGAGATGCCAATCATCGGGCAAGTTCACATAAGCGCTGCGGTCGCCAGTTGTTACTTTATGAAGCGGCGGAATGCTGGCGTGCTCTGCTGAACTCTGCTGATCTGCGCCGCCATTGCTTGAATCGCCGCCAACTTTCTGTGAACAAGCCGCGGTGAGGGCCTGCAGCATGGATGGTTCTGAGTGCTCAAAATTATTGGCAAAGTCGTAGAGTGCCGCGCCCAGTGGTATTGGGCCTTGTCGCATGCTGATAATCACCAGCCCGGTCACCGGCTTGCCACCCTGGTTTTTGGCGTTGACAGTGAAAAACGTCGCCAGGGTATTGCCATCGCGCGATTGAAAGAACTTGCCGATCTGCGGCTTCTCACCAAAGTGGGAGTGGACTTGCTTCAGCATGTAGGTCATGCCGCTCGGCAGTGTCGAGTGCCCGGTCAACGTGCCATAAACAAAGTGGCCGCCTCCGGGGTTGTCCACCGTCTTTAAATCATAGGGTCGAGTGTGCGGTATCGCAGCGGCCTGCGCGGTTTGTTGGGAGTGGCAAAGTGAGGGCAACACCACAATCAGGGCGGCGAACAGGGCGAATAATTGCTTCCGTATCAGCATCAGAGGGGATAGTCCTTCCTGCGACGAATCAAAACATACGAGTGACTCAAAAAACGTAAGGGTGCAGCGCTGGCCGCACCCTTATGTGTACTTATCAAAATAGACATGCGCCGGATTGCATCAAAAATCAGTAATCAGTGCCGGGAATCATCTGCTGGTTGGGCACAGCCTCAAATCGATTCGGGTTGGATTGGATTAACAAGTCGGCAAAGCGATTGCCCACCGTTGCGTGCCCATCAGTCTCCGTATCGCGTATCACGGTCCGATCCAGAATGTAATTCTGCGTCACCTTGCTGGACCAGTCGAGATCGCTCATGTGCTGTTCGTACGATGCTGCGCTGGCCTCGCGCCGGTCATTGGCAGCATCCACATTGATCTGCGTCCGCACGCCGATCTGCCGGATTTGTTCCAGTTGCGTTCTCGTCTCTGCCGAGATCACCTGTCCGTTCTGGTGATACGTGGCGAGCATCGCGCGCAGCAGTGGAGTTTCCGCATCCACATACTTCAAAGGAATATTCGATGTGCTTACGGTCATCGCCCAGGTGGGCAGATTCGCCACATGCATTGCGCCGATGCGCGCGCTCGCCTTTCGCGGGCCTATGCCGTCATTGAGGTCGACAGTGAAGATGGCCTGCACCGGCGGTACGGGGCCACCATCCGACGGCAACTGCTTCTGGCTGATCAACTGGAAACTGGCCGGCGGCGCGTGGTTGTTTCTGCGTACCTGGTTCATCACACTGACGTAGGCATTGAAAAGATCAGACGTCAGCGGGCAAATCAGCTTCGCTGGAGGACCCCATGCGCTGCGTGCTGCCGATGGCGCAATGCCCTGGTAGAGCAGACCAAGTCCAACCCGCTCCCCATGCGGCCCAACCGCGACCAATGAACCACCGGAGACACTCTCCAGATGCCAATCCTCAGGCATGCTGATATAGGCACTGTTATCGCCGCCAGTCACTTCATGAATCGGCGCTATGCTTTGCGTCTGTCCCGAAGCTGATGCGCCGCCACTGCCGCCACTGCCCATCCCTGACCATGCTGAGGAGAGCGCCTGAAGCAGCGATGGTTCTGACTGCACAAAATGATCTGCAAAGTCGTAGATTGCGGCTCCCTGCGGCGTTTGCCCCTTGTGCATCGATACAATCACAAGACCGGTCACCTGCTTGCCGCCAATACTCTTCGCACTCAGAGTGAAAAACGTTGCCAGAGAGCTGCCGTCGCGCGCTTGAAAGAGTTTGCCAATCTGCGGCTTCTCACCAAAGCGGGCGTGAACTTGCCTCAGCATACTCACCATGCCGCTTGAGAGCGAAGTTTGCCCGGTCAAAGTTCCGTAAGCAAACTGGCCGCCTCCGGGGTTGTCCACCATTTTGAAATCAGATTGTTGAGCCTGCGCGGAATTCGCGCCTTGCGAGGCTTGTTGTGAATGGCAACCTGTGGGCAAAACCACAAATAGGGTGGAGTAGAGGGCAAATAGCAGCTTACGCTTCAGCATTAGAGGGGAAGCTCCTTCCAACGAATAACTTTCATAGTAGAGGCTGGAATCAAGAATTTGAATCTAAATTATTCGCGTAAATGAACTTATTGTCATTTGCCTAGCTTCAGAATCGATTCAGCAAGAAATATCCTATGCCATTGTGATTTTGACGCTCTTTTCAGTACCTTCCAGGGCATGATCAAGGCGCTTTTGATGTGGTTTCCATCGTTTTTTGCAATACTCGGATGGAATAGGTGATGCGGGTCACTCATGGGGTACCTTGGGGGCTCCGACACCTTGACTGTCTATTCTCCGGAAGCCTAGACTCAACAAGTTTGGGTAGTTGTCCCCTGACGATGCGGGTACAAATTGCCCAACCCTCCGCCGAATCGCGTGAGAAGCCTCTCAAGTCGCTTTTTGGGGTAATCAGCCGGACGGAGCGAAAACGAATTGGAGAAGGAAAAAAATGGCAGTAGCAACGATGACGCTGGATCAGGAAATTAACCCGTGGGAAGCTCAAAGCGCGCGCTTTGAATTTGCCGCGCGCAAACTCAATCTCGATGAAGGGCTGTGGAAGGTTCTCAGTTCGCCCGCTCGCGAAATCATCGTTCACTTCCCTGTGATGATGGACAACGGCAAAATCGAAATGTTCACCGGCTATCGCGTTCAGCATTCAGTCGCGCGCGGCCCGGGCAAGGGCGGCATACGCTACGCACCGGATGTTTCACTGGATGAAGTACGCGCATTGGCCAGTTGGATGACGTGGAAGTGCGCCGTAGTCAACATTCCATTCGGCGGTGCCAAAGGTGGAGTCATTTGCAACCCCAAGGCGATGAGCCAGGGCGAACTGGAACGCATGACCCGCCGCTATACCTCAGAGATTATCGAGTTCATCGGGCCGGAGAAAGATGTTCCCGCGCCGGATATGAACACGAACGAGCAGACCATGGCGTGGATCATGGATACCTACTCGATGCATATGCGCCAGACCGTCACCAGCGTCGTTACCGGCAAGCCGCTGAATATCGGCGGATCGCGTGGACGCCGTGAGGCTACGGGCCGCGGTATCAAGGTGATATGCGATGAGAGCATCCGTTATTTGAATATGCCGCGCGAAGGATGCCGCGTAATCATCCAGGGATTTGGGAACGTCGGTTCGAACGCTGCGCGCCTGATGAAGGAGTGCGGCTACAAAATTATCGGCATCGCCGAGTGGGATGGCGGACTTTTCAATCCGAACGGAATCGACATTCACCAGCTTGTCGAATACAAGAATCGCAACAACACGATTCTTGGATTCAGCGGCGCCGAAGCGATGCCCAGCGAAGAACTCATCGAGAGCGAGTGCGAGATTCTGGTTCCTGCGGCAACGGAGAACGTGATTACCAGCCGCAACGCAGATCGCATCAAGGCCCGCGTTGTTGTTGAAGGCGCCAACGGGCCGACAACTGCTGTCGCCGACGATATTCTTTCAGAGAAGCGCATCTTCGTTGTGCCGGACATTCTGGCCAACGCTGGCGGTGTGACGGCGAGCTACTTTGAGTGGGTGCAGGATCGCCAGGGCTACTTCTGGAAAGAAGCAATCATCAACGAACAGCTTGAGACGATTCTGCGTGACAGCTTCGACGATGTGGTTCGGTATGCCGAAGCTCACAACGTCAATAACCGCATTGCCGCCTACATGCTCGCGATTGATCGTGTGGCATTTACCATCAAGCAGCGCGGAATTTACGCGTAAACAAATGGTCTCTCAATCTGGCTGGATGAGCGGAAGCTCATCCAGCTTTTATTTTTTTATGCGACCATTCATTCGAAATCGCCGTCTTAATTTGCAGGGAATTATTATTTTCCAGGGAGCATTCAGTTGAAACTCGTACTTCTGCTTTTGTTCACCGTTGCTCCAGCTATGGCGCAGACTAACTCATTTTCTGCCGCATGCGGACCGCAGGACCAGCATTTACAAGTCGTCACAGACAAAAACAATCACACACCTGCTGACATGGAGCCGGGTAAAGCGAGAATCATTTTTATCAATCAACTTGTACTAGACTCCACGCTGATAGGGCATTACATAGAGCCGATTGGAATGGATGGTGCCTGGGTGGGCGCCAACCACAACAATGCGTGGTTCTCCATCGCTGTTGAGCCTGGCGAACATCATTTCTGCTCACGCATCGATATGCGTTTATTTCCAGAGGGTATTGAACTGCTGCATCTGAATGCTGAGGCTGGCAAAACATACTACATCCGCTCTCGGTTTTTCAGAGTGGACAACACGGTATTGCACAACTTTGATCTCATTGACAGCGATCAAGGCGCGTATCTTGTCTCACTCATTCCCATGAGTGTATCGAAAATGAAGAAGTAAATTGTTTGCTGAGCCCTTCAAGGAGTTACCCCATGAAACTTGCATTAATGCTGCTGTTTTGCGCTGTGCCGGCGATGGCGCAGACCAGCCCCATTCCAGCGGCTTGCGGAAATATTGACGGGGATTTCAAGGTGAAGCTGAATAAGTCAGAACATGCCATCGCTGCCCCAGAGCCGGGCAAAGCGCGGGTCTATTTTTTTCACGATGCCGGAACAGACATCAAGTTCGCTTATCCACTTGTGAAAGTAGCCATAGATGGTCACTCCGTCGGTGCCAATCATGGGAACTCATACTTCAGCGTATCCATCGATCCGGGTGAACACCATGTTTGCTCCACTTTACAATCCTCATTTGTGGAATCGCGCTATGAGCTTGCCCACTTCAACGCAGAAGCAGGGAAAACTTACTACTTTCGGACGCGAATTTTTGATACGGGAGACTCCATACTGATGCTCGATCTGATGCAGGTGGACAGTGACCAGGGCGAGTATCGCGTCAAGGTGACTCCGATGAGTGTTTCAACACAAAATCCAGACAAATTCAGGCCGACTAAGCGGTTTGCGAAATAAATTCAACAATTCAATCAGGGCAATCACGGGCTGGCAGGGCAATCGCTCAATCAGCCACTTTCTTTTGTAATAGGCAAGAACCTTGCATGAGTTATCCCCGTCTAAAAACACAGGGAGAAGATACCCTCAAGGAGTTGCCCGATGAAACTTGCTTTTGTGCTGCTGTTTTGCACTGTGCCAACGATGGCGCAGACCAGCTCTATTCCGGCGGCCTGCGGAAATATTGACGCGGGGTACAAGGATTACAAGATAAAGCTGGATAAGTCAGAGCATGGCATTACAGCTCCTGAAGCAGGCAAGGCGCGGGTATACATCATTCATGATCCCGGGAGTATTCCGCTGATTGGCTACCCCGCAGTGGCTGTTGCTTTGGATGGAACATCCGTCGGGGCAAACCGCGACAACTCATATTTCACATTCAACGTTGATCCCGGCGAACATCACCTCTGCTCCAGTTTCGGCGGCGCAGGTGCCTATTTTGAACTTGCCCATTTCACGGCGGAGGCAGGAAAAACCTACTACTTTCGCACACGAATCATTTATACGGATCACAAATTCATGCTCTCTCTGTCGCCTGTGGACAGTGATCTGGGCGAGTACCGAGTGAACGTGACTCCGATGAGTGTTTCAACTCGTGTTCATTAGTGGTCAAAGTCGCCCAATGGCGGCGGACAAAAAGTCAACAATTCGCACGCGGCAATCACGGGCAATTCTCGTTCGCTATAATTGAGTTCAGTCTGCAGGGATGCTGAATCCGGTACGAACGAGAGCGCATGTGAATCTTCCCAACTCCATCACGATGAGCCGGATTCTGATGATCCCGGTCTTTCTCTGGATACTCTCTCCGATCTTTCCATTCAGCGGTTACGGCCCTGCGCAGGAGCTTTCGGCTGCAATCCTCTTCGTGCTTGCGTCCATCACAGACGGCCTCGACGGTTACCTGGCCCGTAGCCGCAATCAAATTACCACAACCGGAATGTTGCTTGACCCGCTTGCCGACAAGGTGATGGTGACGGCTGCGCTGATCTCTCTGGTCGCGTACAACCCGGCGGTGGTCAAGGTATGGATTGCCGTTGTCATCATTGGCCGCGAATTCCTCATCTCCGGATTGCGCTCGATCGCGTCGTCGGAGGGGTTTACGATTCAGGCCAGCGATCTTGGCAAACTCAAGACCGTAGTTCAGATTGTCACTGTCGTTTCGGCGATCCTCGCGCATCGATGGGATGTCTGGGACTTTGGCTTCTTTATTGTCCCCGTCAAGTGGATCGCCATTGCCGCTGTTTATTTCACGGTGCTGGTCTCCGTGGTCAGCGCGATTGATTACTTTATCGGCTTCTGGAAGAAGATCGACCACGTATCAAGCGATAGACGCGCCAGTGCCGTGCTCACGCGCCGGCCGGAAGTGAACAAGTAAAATTACGAACACAAAAAAGCCGCATTCAAAGTTGAATGCGGCTTCTCAGCATCTTTGATAAATTCTTATGCCATTACCGGCGCCGCCACAGGTACAGGAGCAGCAGGAGACGCGGCATGATGATGCGTGCGGGTCAGCTTGTGCACAAAATGATAGGGCGGCCAGGGGCCTGAAAGCTGCATCTGGCACTCCTTCATTTGACCCACCATCTGGATGAATTTGTTTTGATAGCGCTCAACCTGCTTGCGGTTGATCAGATGCGCAATGTCCAGAAGCATCTTTCCGCTATCAGTCAGGCGGCAGCTTACCTCTTCGTCAAGTGGCGATAAAGTGCGGTGCATCTGGAAAGCCACAGCGCGGGCCCGCGTCTGACGTTCCCGCTGACGGCTTGCCGTCTCGCGCAGTTGGGTCAGGTACTCGCGGCCAACCGTGGCCAGGCCATCATGACCAACAAGATCGCGCCCGCAATCTTCAACGTGAATTTTAATGTGCATCTCGGTTTTGCCGTGCAGCTTCTCGATGTTGCTCAGAAACTGACGCTGATTGGACCGGATGGACTTGCGCAGACTCTCATCGCTCTCAAAAACCGTACCGAATCGGAAGGGAAGCACCGTCGAGTGCTTGAAACAGTCGGCGATTACGCGTGCGTGCTCGACGCCAGCCTTCTGATCCATGGTTTCCAACGGGTTGTGTTCGCTGACAATCACGGCCAGGTCACTTGCCGGATAGAGAAAGACCTGATTACCGCTGACTCCATGGATGGATTCAAGCGGGATTGGCTTGCGATGTCTGGCCAGTTCAGGAAAGGATAGCTTCTCACCAATGCAGTAGGCATACCATGCCATATCGAAGGACTCCGTCCATTGTGCTTCTACAGCGCGTAACTGGTTAAAGGCTTTGCCGATTAATTTCACAAACTACAAAAAACTCGCTATGGCCAGACGACTCCAAAATTAATCCCGTCAAGCTCACTAAGGCGAATAGTAGACCTCCGAAAATAGAGCTGGCAATGCCCGTAGATACAAAGTGATGAATAGTTATCAGTATGCGCCAACTTTACTTTCATGAAACTTAAAAGACTTTAAATTCTATGCACTTATGAGCGTTTTTATTAGACTTGCGCACTTTGCGCAACTGATCGTCTGGCTGCATGCTACCCAACCAAGCACTGAAAATCAGAAAAAGGGCCCCCATTGAGGGGAGCCCTTTTGAGTTTTTGAGGCACTTGCCGAGGCTGATTAAATGATGTGCTTGATGAGCAGGAAAAGCGCCACATTGGCAGCAATTGAGAGCAGCAGGAGGATTATGGCAACGATTGAGAAGCGGCTCTGGCGTTTACCCATTAGTTGAATCTCTTCCACCAGCTCCTGTTGCTCGCGGGTGTTGCGATCGGTTGCCGTTGCTACATGAACAAGCTGATCCTCAACGCGCTGTAGAGAAACGTTCTGCGTGGCAATCTGTTCACGCAGTTCGCGATGCTGCTTCTGAATCTCCGCCATGCCGCGCTGCACTGGAACCAGGTCGACGGGCGGCTGCGGAGGTTCGTTGTGTTGAGGAGCCAGCAGATTGGTCACCGCCTTGGCCACATTTCCTTCAAGGAGTGGCAGGAGTCGCTGCACAATCGGCAGTGCCGCACGAAACGCATTGAGGGTGCGCATCAGCCCAGACGGAGGCTCGCTGCCACTCGTAATGCGTGCCGGCAGATTCGATGACGGCGCTTCGCGGGGCTTTTCCTTCGCCTGTTGCGCCTGTTGTGCCTGCGCTGCAACCCTCTGCGCAACATGCTCGGACCGGGCTCGGGCTTCTGCCGCAGCATGAACCGCAGCCTGTTGTGCGGCGATTCGCTGTGTCGCCTGTTGCTCATCAGAGTGCTCATTCGTGGCGGCAGCGTCATCTTGTTGCGGCGTTTCGGGTGAGTGAGAGGGCAGGTGAGCTGGCGATGCCGGGGAATGAACGACACGCTCGGCCACGCGCTCCTGAATAGGAGCAGGATTGACGACTCTCTCCTGAACCGGGGCAGCGGGTTCAGCATAGCGCGGGATTGCAATCACTTCCTGCTTAGAAGCGATTGGTATTTCAACTTCAATGGGTTGCGCCACAGCACTTGCTACTTCCACAATCGGTGTTGGTGCAGGCTCTTGCATACGCACTGGCTCCGGCTCTTTCGCAGCATCTTTGATAACGGGTTCTGCAACCTTGGCTACTGGCTGGGTAAAGTATGTCTCCGGGTGGAATGGCTTTGAAACAAAGGCAGGTTGCGGCGGAATGACGGGCTTTTCTGCAACTGACGCCACAACCTTCTCGACAGCGGGAGCGGCTGGCTTCTCAATAACGGGTGCTGCATGTTGCTCGACCACAGGCGCCACATGCTCTTCAATGGGCTGTGCTTTCTGCTGTTCCGCGTCAGGTGGTACCTGCCAGTATCCTTCCATGCGCTGCTGTGCCAGGCGTTCTGCAATCCGCTGAGTTGTAGGCACTGCTGGAGCTGGTGGAATATTCGGCTTGTAGCTTTGGCCTATGGGAATATTGGGCCGCTCAACTTGAGGATTTTGCGGAAGTGTAAAAGCGGCGGCTTGTGGAGGCTTGACTGATTCTGATGGCTGAACCGGGGGAGGCGTATAACTTCGCTGCGCGGGCACTTCAACGGCAGGCTCAATTTTTTTTGGCATTTCGTAGTGCGCGGGCGCCGAAAAAGTTGGCGGTACATAAGCTGAAGATGGTTGCACTGGTGCATGTTGAACTGGTTGTAATTGCGCAGCAGTAGGTGCATGAGTCACGGCCGACTCATGACCGCCCATGTCTCCCAGATTGCGCACCCGTTCACTCAGCAGGCCGAAATGATTCTCGTTCGCTGCAGCTGAAGGATGCTCGATGGATTCTGCGCCTTCTTCTACGCTGTATTCCTCATTTGTCTGAGACTCTTCATCGCCTTCACTCAACCAGGGTCTGGCTATTCCGGGGTTATAGCGCCAACTTGAACCTCTACCCTTTTTTTTCACGTGCTTCCTCCAGTGCATGACGAACCGCGCGCATCATTTCCGCCTCCGGCGCAGGTCGTGCTGTCCATATTTCAAATTGCTGCACCCCCTGCTGTACAAACATTTCTAACCCGGAGATCGTTGGAATCCCACGTGCCTTCGCCAACTGAATGAGTGGGGTTTCCAGGGGGTTGTATACCAGGTCAAAGACTAGCTTAGCATTGAGTTCGTTCTTTGCAAGCGGTAAAGCTGCTTTGCTCCCGATCATCCCGCACGGTGTTGCATTGATCAGCACATCCATATTCTCTTTAGCCAGCTTGTCTGCCTTGAGGGTTTTGGCCTTGGCCTTGCGCGCAAGCGCCACAGCTTTTTCCTGTGTACGGTTGACAACAAAGACCTCAGCTCCCTGCGCCACCAGCCCAAACACCGCTGCCCGTGCCGCGCCACCTGCACCAAGCACAGCAATCTTTGCTCCGGCAATGCGCATCCGCCGTTCAAGCGGCCTGACTACACCGGCAACATCCGTGTTGAATCCATAGAGCTTGCCGTCCGCGCCCATCCGCAGCGTGTTTGCTGCGCCGGTCTTCTGCGTAAAGGCGTCCATATTCGCCAGATGCGGCAAGACATCGCACTTGAAGGGCATGGTTATTGCTGCGCCGGCCATGGGCAGCTCCTGGAAGAGTGCAACCAGATCCTCGACCGAGTGCGCCTTCAGTGGCAAAAAGACCGCATTCACACCTTCTTTGCGGAAGGCCGTATTCTGCATCAGAGGCGAAAGCGATTGTGAAGCCGGATTGCCGAAAACGCCGTAAATTTTTGTGGCCGCATCAATCTGCTCAAACCTGTAATGTTCGCGCAGGGTGTATGCGGTCAACTGGCCCGGCGCGGTTCCCTTGCTCTCCGATGGTGCCGCGAAAGTGAAGACCCCACCCTCGCGCGGCCCCAGGATGCGGCTGACGATGCCTTCTTCGCCCATCGCAATCGCCACCATCTGGCTGGTTGCAGAGCGCCGCTTCAGGAGTTCGAGGACGGCAAGATTATCCACCAGCGCCTTGGCGGTTGAAACCACCTTCACGTAATCCGGCTCAAAAGCTTCAATCCTTTCGGCAACCTTGAGCAGATTTTTTGTGCGCTGATAATCGTGGTAGCTGATCATGAGCGCAACCGGCGCCTGCTCTTCTTGTGTTTGCGCCCCGTTATGGCTGCTTACTGCCCCAATCGCGGCTCCGGCTACAGCGGATTTTTTTGTCTTCACGCGCACTGCACGCAGCGTTTCAAGCTGTGCGGCCTTTGCGCCTTCAGCGGATTCAATCTCGAGATCGACCATCTGGCAGCCCGCTTCGGCAGCCTTCGCCAGGATATCCAGTTCGGCGGCTAGCGTTCCGGTGAATCCGCCACCATTGGCTTTCCTGCGGCATGTTGCAAGCGCAACAACTCCAACATTCGCGTGCAAAAATTTTTTTATCAGCGGCAGGGCATCGGCAGGTTTCGGCAGTGAGTCCAGACGCAGCTCAATAAAGCGCGCTTCCTTCACCGCCGACTGCGCATTATGAATGAGCTCATTCGGGCTCCGGCCCTCGACTGCGAGACAGAGCTTTTCCAGACGCAGCCTTACCAGCGTCCGGGGTTCCCTGACGTGGGCGGCTTTCTTTACGGGCTGTGTTCTAGTCTTCATCGCTCAATTGACGCATCTTAAAGGGGTTGCGATGCTTATGCAACAACGAATATGGGGTTGTGGATAACTGTACGGGTACTCTCGACACCTTGCTCCCACCCCAAAAGTTTTACCCCGGATGGTCCGTGACCAGATTTTTACCCGGAAGGAGCATCTTTAGGAGGATAAATCCCATATGGCGGGACTATTGGAAGCCACTTAACGGGAATTGAGCCCCACCTCTCCCTCTTCGTAATTTGTAGACTCCAGCACGGGGCATCACTCTGAAGGACTCTGCGCAATCAAAAAAGCAGTGCCATTGTTTTTGAAATGTGTTGAACAAAACTAAATCATTTTGCGTTACATGGTTTAATGCCGCATTTCAATGCACGCCAGAGAGAGGAGACCGGATTATGAAAAGCGCACTCATAGCAGGATTTGCAGAAATCTTCATCGCCGCCATTACCTTCGTGATGCTTGCGTAGTTTTCGCCGCATGACGCCCCACGAACAAGGTTGCAAAGTCACAATAATGCGACTCTGCCTCAAACCATCTCATAAAAGAACGCGTAGATCATCCCTTGGGTGTTAAAGCCATGCACTTCAAAAGAACATTGATTGGATCTGTGCACACTCCATCAACTCATCGCCTACGCTGAATCAAAACCTGCCACTGCGCGCGTGCACAGCAACTCATCTAAAATTTTCATAATTTTTATTTCCGGAATCTGCGCATCTATACATCACTGATGGTTGATGAAACCAATTCAAATTTTTCAATCAAAAAAATAATTCAAAATATTTTTCAGTAAGGGGAACTAATCCTACTCCGTTTGCGTTATCTAGATTGTTGAACAAACAATCTCACAACACAGAAAGGATACCGAATATGAAAATCACACGCTTTGCCAACGTTTCCATTAATGTCGTTGCAGTGTTTATTTTCGTGATGCTTGTTTCAGTGTTATCGATTCCTGCCTGATTGAACGGCGCACTGCAAACGGCTTCGCCAGGATCTTTGCAACCGGCAAATTCCCCCTCGTCGAGAAAACATTCGACCTTTTAACATTGATGGAATTGAGCTTGCCGAACTCAACGGCAAGCTCTTCCATATCACCGCATCAATCAAGCGCAATCACCGCATTGATGAATCCATTTACATTCTTTTGCATCAAATTCATGTATGTAAAATCAACTCCTCAAAATTAAAGGGGTTAGATTGCGTATGCGTGCAGTTTCAGATTCAGTATCACTCTATGAAACGCACGCTTCAGAAGTAATCATCCATGTGGAACTAAACCGGCTCCTTGTGCGTTTACTTAAACAGAGACAGTTTTAATTCCCCCAAACAAAGGACACACAATTATGAAATTCACACCCATTGCAACTTTTGCAACCACAATCATCGCAGCTTTTGTCTTCTTCCTGCTTGTTACTGTTTTGTCAATTAAGGATTATCCCGTAGCAGGCGACCAGGTGAAGCAGGATACCACTGTGACAGCTTCAACAACGCACCATCCAAACGGCCGTGCGGCCCATGAATCTCACCGCCTCTAATGAAATGGAGCTTGTCCCTCAAATGGGACAAGCTCCTTCAGGCTTTCGAGTAAAACTATTTTTAATGAGCGCTCAACTTCGCTTCAGTCCACTATGCCATCCTATGAATGACTTCAATATTTGAGGCTTTATGCCAACTCATGCACTCTGGACATCCGCTGAACTGCATCTTTGGGAATCAGGCGGCGCAGACTCCGCTGAAGCACTAGCTTCCTGGGTCGCCGCACGTCTGCGCTCGCACGAAGCGGCGTTGGCGCTGCTGCTCGCTCCGATGAAGACTCCGCGCACTCCAGAAAACTCGCTCATCCACTACGACCGCGCGATTGCCGAGCTTGCGCTTGCCGGCTCGCAAGCCGGAGTGCTCAACAGCGTCGCCTCTACGAAAGCCGTTCGCGATCAGGCGCAACATGAAGCTGAGCGAATCGCCGAAGCAGGCAATGCACTGAGCCTCAATCAGGATGTTTACCAGGCGCTCTCTGCCATCGATCTCACCAACGCAACTCCGGCTACGCGCCACTACGTTGAGAAGACTCTGCTCAGCTACCGCCTCGCCGGTGTTGACCGGGATGCAGAGACGCGCGCCAAACTGACCGCGCTCCACGCGCAGGCGACGCGCATCGCTCTTGAGTTCGCGCGCAATATTCAGGAGGGCGCAAAGACCGTTGTAGTTTCTTCAGTCGACGAACTCGCCGGACTTCCCGCCGATTACATTGCTCTCCACACGCCGGATGAAAACGGCCGCATTACTCTGACAACAGACCCGCCCGACATGCAACCCGTGATGACCTTCGCCGCTCATTCCGATCTCCGCGAGCGCATGTTTCACGCCTACAACACACGCGCATACCCCGCGAACGAAACCCTCCTCCGTCAACTCCTTGAAACCCGCCAGCAGATTGCGCAGACTCTCGGACATCGCAGTTGGGCCGAGCTTGCTACGGCTGACCAGATGATGGGCTCAGCAGGGAACGTGCGCACATTTCTTGCCAAACTCAACGACGCAAGCAAGCAAGGGGCAGATCGCGAGCTGGTGCAGGTTCTCGAGTTCGCAAAGAAGCTGAACCCTTCGCTCATCCCCATCGATGCCGCAAGCAAAGGTTACGTTTACGAGCAGTACCGTCGCGCGACATATGATTTTGATTCGCAATCCGTGAGGCCCTATTTTCCATACGCGCAGGTTGAAGCCGGCGTGCTCTCAACTGCGGCACGGCTTTTCAATTTGCAATTTCAATTGGTTGACGCACCAGGCTGGCACGCTTCCGTGCGCGTCTTCGATCTCTACGACCGAGGCCAAATCAAGGGGCGCTTCTATCTCGACATGCACCCCCGCGAAGGCAAAGACAAGTGGTTCTCTGCCGCGCCTGTCGTTTGCGGCGTCGCCGGCGGTCCCATTCCGGAAGCCGCTCTCATCTGCAACTTCCCGGCAGGCGATGACAATGACCCCGGCCTACTCCAATACTCCGACGTCGTCACCTACCTTCACGAGTTCGGCCACCTGATGCACGCACTACTCGGCGGCCACACTGAGTGGGTCGGGCTCTCTGGATTCGCGACTGAAGGCGACTTCATCGAAGTTCCATCACAGATGCTTGAAGAATTTTTTCGCGATCCTGCGCTGCTGCAAACTTTCGCACTTCACTACCAAACCCGCGAGCCGCTTCCCACTGCGCTCATCGAACGCATGAAACAGGCCAGCGCATTTGGCCGCGCCGATTGGGTCCGCACCCAGCTTTACTACACAACGCTCTCACTCGATCTCCACGATCTTCCCGCAGACTCGCTCGACTTCGACAAGATCACGCGCTCACTCTACGAGAGCCTTCTGCCATGGAAGTGGATCGATGGGAATCGTATGTATGCGAGCTTCGGTCACCTCACTGGCTACTCGTCCAACTACTACACCTACGCTTTCGACAAAGTCATTGCGCTTGATTTCTTTGCGCAATTCGATACAGCCAATCTCCTCGATTGCCCGGCCGGCGAGCGCTATAAAAAGGAAGTGCTTTCCCAGGGCGGATCAAAACCAGGCCGCGAGATGGTCCAGGCATTCCTTGGCCGCGACGAAGAATTCTCCGCCTTTACTGATTGGCTCAACGAGGAATTCGCCTAGCCCACTCCCAGCCCATTACCCTGTGTAATATGAAGGCCGTATTCGCCTCATACTCTATCCCGGCGCGCCGATAACCCATTGCAGAAGCAGTCAGTTTCAGGGTTGTTTCAGTCGATTGAACTGTTCAGCTCAGACGGACGTATTTATTTGTGCTCCACTCAACTGAAGCGGGCAAAATGGAGTATCCAAGTCAAATGCGACTGAAATCAAACGAGATATACGCCATAGTGGGGAGCTTTTAGGCGATGATGAACGGCAAGAGTCATATCGATTTCCGGGATTGGTAATTGAAAAAGGAAACATCTTCGTGTTTTAATGAAGATTAGTTGATAATAGGAGACTCAATGTCTGACCAGAGCAAAGATCCTTCCGCCGCACTTCCCCAGAATCAGAAGCCACGCCTCGTCGCTGTCCTTCCTGTTCGCGACACCGTTCTCTTCCCGTACGCTGTCCTCCCTCTGACCGTCGGACGCGAAAGTTCCATCCAGCTCATTGAATCCCTTGGCGAGTCCCGCTCCATCGTCGTCGCCGCGCAAAAAGATGCCCGTCAGGACGCACCCGGAACCAGCGATCTCCACACCGTTGGCACGCTCGCCACCGTGCACAAGATCGTCAAAATGCCCAACCAGAGCCGCTTTGTCTTCACCGAGGGCGTTGAGCGTGTGGAACTCGTCCGCTTTGTGCAGACAGAACCCTACTTGATCGCTGAAGTGCGTTCGGTAGTCAACGTCGAAGACGAATCTGAAAATGCGGCCAGCAGCGAAGCTCTCGTTCGCAACGTCATCAGCCAGTTCGACCAGATCGTCGCCGCATCACAAACTCTCTCCGATGAACTGCGCACAATTGCCGCAAACATCGATCTGCCTGCAAAGCTCATTGATTTCATCGCGTCCTCGCTTCCTTTCCTCACTACTGTAGAGAAGCAACAGATTCTTGAAACGCCATCCGTCGTGCGCCGTCTTGAATTTCTCCACCAGTACCTCGCGAAGGAAATTGAAGTTCAGCAACTACGCACCAAGATTCAGAGCGACGTGCAGGATCAGGTGCAGCAATCGCAGCGCGATTACTATCTGCGCGAGCAGCTCAAAGCGATTCAGAAGGAACTCGGCGAAGTCGACGAAGGTCAGCGCGAGGCCGATGATCTGCGCCAGAAGATTGACGATTGCGGTATGTCCGAGGAGGTCAAGAAGGAAGCTCTCAAGGAGCTTAACCGCCTCTCGCGCATGTCGCCGATGGCTGCCGACTACTCACTCACACGCAATTACATCGAGTGGCTCGTCGCCATGCCCTGGAACAAAAGCACCGGCGTAAAAGTCAACGTCAGCAAAGCCGCGGAGATTCTCGACGAGGATCACTACGAGCTCAAGAAGGTCAAAGAGCGCATCCTCGATTACCTCAGTGTGCTCGAACTCAAGAGCGATATGAAGGCGCCCATTTTGTGCTTCGTCGGACCTCCGGGCGTTGGTAAAACTTCTCTTGGCCGGTCCATTGCGCGCGCCCTCGGCCGCAAATTCCAGCGTATATCCATGGGCGGCATGCACGACGAAGCTGAATTGCGCGGTCATCGCCGCACGTATATTGGCGCGCTGCCAGGGCAGATTGTTCAGAGCCTGCGTCGCGCTGAAGCCAATGACCCTGTCATCATGCTTGATGAGGTCGACAAGATTGGCCGCGACTTCCGTGGCGATCCATCATCCGCGCTGCTTGAAGTCCTCGACCCGGAACAGAATGTTGCCTTCCGTGATAACTACCTCGACGTGCCGATTGATTTGTCGAAGGCGCTCTTCATTTGCACGGCGAACGTCCTCGATCCCATTCCCGATCCTTTGCGCGATCGCATGGAGCTCATCTTCCTGCAAGGGTACAGCGAAGAAGAAAAACTTCACATCGCGAATCGCTACCTGATTCCGCGTCAGATTCGCGAGAACGGTCTCACCCCGGAGCAGATTGAATTTCCTGAGGACGCCGTTCGCCAGATTGTGCGCCACTACACGCGTGAAGCCGGAGTGCGCAAACTTGAGCAGACGATCGGCACTGTCTGCCGCAAGCAGGCCCGCCGCATTGTTGAAGGCAAAACGGACAAGCTCATTGTCACCAAAGATTCGCTCAAGGAATTTCTCGGCGGCATTCAGGTCCGCGTCGACACCGAAGTTTCTGAGCGCGTCAAGCGCCCCGGCACTGTCGTAGGTCTCGCATGGACGCCCGCAGGCGGCGACGTTCTCTTTATTGAAGCCAATCGAATGAAGGGCAAAGGCGGCTTCACTATGACGGGTCAAATTGGCGATGTGATGCGCGAATCCATGCAGGCTGCCATGAGTTGGGTGCGTGCCAACTCGTCGATCCTCGGCATTGGCGAAGACTTCAGCGAGATGGACATTCATATCCATGTTCCCGCCGGAGCCATCCCCAAGGACGGGCCATCGGCCGGCGTCACCATGGTCACCGCGCTCGTCTCCATGCTCACCAACTCCACCGTGAGACCACAGACAGCGATGACCGGAGAAATCACGCTCAGTGGAAACGTGCTTCCAGTCGGCGGAATCAAGGAGAAATTTCTTGCTGCCCGTCGTGCGGGAATCACGACCATCATTCTTCCCGCTGAGAATCGCCAGGACGTTGAAGAAGATCTGACGCCGGAGCAAATCAACGGAGTTGAGATTCACTACGCCAGCCGCATTGAAGAGGTGCTCGCCATTGCGGTCCCGCTTTTCCGGCTTCCCATCACCACAGCGGAGGGTGATAGCTGGCATGGAACCTCCCCGACCATGTGATTTCACGCTTTGGAAAATTACGGATCCTGTCGATAAGCAAAGTCGTCGCGCATGCAAACGGAGAGGCCTCGACAGCGTATTTATAACCACGGGTCGCTTGCCCGCCCATCCCTCTCAACATCACGCGTCCGCATCATCAGTCGTGCCCCACTCGCTTTTCCTATAAGTTGTCGCAACCACACGCGCAGAATATAAACTCCGCTACCGCCTGCAACGTCCAACCTGCAGGCGGTATTCTTTCTTTGAGCGGTAACGTGTTGATGTATGCCCTCACGGAACTAAGAAATAATCGTCTATCAATGAGAGTCTGAAGGGTAGTGGCAGGGAGAAGATGGGAACGGAGGCAAGTGATGCAATTCACAAGTAAGCGTTCCTGCATCCTCGCATCTTTTTTTGCGCTTTTACTCCTTCCTCATTGCCTCCGCGCACAGGATTACACTCTCAACGTCGATGTCAAACTCGTCAACGTCTTCGTTAACGTGACTGACAAAACCGGAGCCATTATCGGCGGCCTAAAAAAAGAAGATTTCGCCATCAGTGAAGACAACCGCCCGCAAACCATCAGCGTCTTCGAGCGGCAATCCGAGCTTCCGCTCAACATCGCACTTGCCATTGACACCAGCGGCAGCGTGAAAAAAGATATGGCGATTGAAAAATCCGCCGCCGAGCGTTTCGCCCGCACCATTCTTCGCCCACAAGACAAGATGGCCCTTTACGAATTCGCAACTTATGTTCGTGAGCTCTCCGGTTTCACCAACAAATATTCACAAATTCAGCGCGGCTTCGATTCGCTGCGCGGAGGCGACGCTACCGCGCTTTACGACGCCATCTACCTCGCCTCCGGCAGGCTTGCGCCGCTCAAGGGCCGTCGCGTGCTCATTTTGATTTCAGATGGCGGTGACACGGCCCAAAGCACCACCTATGCGCAGGCACTCGAACAGGCGCGACGCGGCGAGGTGATGATCTACTCGCTCATCGATGTGCCAATTGAGGCCAGCGCCGGACGCGACACCGGCGGCGAGCACGCACTCATCACCCTCAGCGAAGAAACCGGCGGCAAGCACTTCTACGTTTCCGATGGCGGACTCGACCAGGCTTTCGCAAAAGTCAGCGAAGATCTGAGGACACAATATTTAATTGGCTATTACCCCCACAATCAAGTCAAGGGTGTGAACTTCCACCGCATCCAGATCACCATCCCCCGCGCCACTGAAGGTTCGTTCAACATACGCAATCGCACGGGATACTATAGCGACGGCATTTCCGCAAAAGATTAGCGCGTTAACAGGAACACCTCTCCGCGCGCCTACAATAAACCCATGTCCTCAACTCTCACCTGGGTTCCTCAAGCTTCTCTCATCGCCCGCGAAGGCGGCGCGCGTCTGCGCGAGTTCTTCTCCACCGGCGTCGCCACCGAATACAAAGGAGAAGTCGACATCGTCACTGTTGCCGACCGCACTGTTGAAAAATTGATTCGCGAGCGGCTTACAGAAACATTCCCGGCGCATGGAATTTACGGTGAAGAGGGAACTCGCCAAGCACTTGAGAGCGAATACCGCTGGTACATTGACCCGCTCGACGGCACCACCAATTTTGCTCATGGCTTTCCCCAGTTTTGCGTTTCTATGGGATTAGAGCATCGGCCTTCATCTTTGGCGCCGGAAGCCGATGGCACCATCGTTGCCGGCGTCATCTACGATCCATTGCGCGACGAGCTCTTCGCGGCTGAGCGCGGCATGGGCGCAACTCTGAATGGCAAACCCATCCTGGTCTCACGCAATGCGACCATCGGCGAGTCGCTGCTTTCAACCGGTTTCCCGAGCCGCAAGCGCCATCAAAATCCGAACATCCACTTCTATCACGAACTCTCTCTGCGCTCTCACGGACTCCGCCGCGCCGGCTCCGCTGCACTCGACCTCGCCTACATCGCCGCTGGCCGCATGGACGCCTTCTGGGAGTTCAACCTGAATCCGTGGGACACCGCTGCCGGAATCCTGCTTGTTGAAGAAGCAGGAGGACGCGTCACCAATTTCGCCGGCGGGGCATTTGAATTGAACAGCCGCGAGATTCTCGCCTCCAACGCCCTCATCCATGCCGAGCTCGTCCACATCTTCAACGACCTCTTCGCCGGACGCAACCTCTCGCCCATCCCCAGCCCAAAGGACTACGCGGACTCGCAGAGAGCATAGCCTACAGTTTCCCATTTCTGCTCCCTGGCCCTGATCTCTGCCCCCGGACCCCGGTCAATCCCGCATCGCAAGAATCACCGTCGCAGCGCATAGTGACAACTCGGGGTTTTGTGCTATTCTCAAACCCGAGAAAACCTCTTCACCGAGCTTCAAGGAGCACGAATTCAAATGGCATACGTAATCGCAGAACCCTGTATCGGCACCAAGGACACCGCCTGTGTGGACGCCTGTCCCGTCGATTGCATCCACCCCAAAAAGGACGAAGCGGGCAACGCCGAGGCCGACCAGCTTTTCATCGATCCAGTCGAGTGCATCGACTGCGGCGCATGCCTCCCGGCTTGCCCCGTCAGTGCGATCTTCGCCCAGGATGACCTCCCGGAGAAGTGGGCCCACTTCGCCGAGAAGAACGCTACCCACTACGGCCGCTAGTCTGCAATCGCACCTGCCCCGGCCGGCCCCGTCCATTTGAGGGACTCGACTTCCCGGTTATTTGCGATACAAATCAAGACGCGCACTCCACTCAAATGTGGAGCGCGCGTCTTTTTATTTACTCAAAATTCAAATCAAAGTTAGTGCATCGCTTTGACAACTGAGAACGCCCAACTGAGAACTGTAAACTGTCCTTTAGATGCAAATCCTCACCAGCGAAGCCGTCATTCTGCGCACCTGGCCCGTCCAGGAAGCCGACCTCATCGTCAGCTTCTTCACGCGCGACTACGGCAAGCTCAAGGGCATCGCCAAATCCGCCCTCAAGAGTCGCAAGCGCTTCGGCGGCGCGCTCGAACCGATGACCCTCACCCGCGCCTGGTTCGCCGAGCGCCCCCGTCAGGAGCTCGTCCGCCTCGACCAGCTTGAGATTCTTCGCTCCCCGCTTTCACTGCCCGTCGATTACACCCGCGCCGCCGTCTTAAGTTTTTTCGCCGAAGCGCTCGAAGAAACACTGCCTGAGCATGATCCCCAGGATGCCGTTTACAGATTGCTGGTTTCTGTCCTTGAAGAAACCACCTGTGCCCAAGCCTGGTTGCCGCTTACTTATTTCTCTCTCTGGATGACCCGCCTGATGGGCTGGCTGCCCGAATTAAATCGTTGCAACATCTGCGGCGAGGCACTCACCTCTGAACTCCCCCGCACCTTCCACTCCCAAGCCGACGGCCTCTTCTGTGCCACCCACTCCTCCATCGGCCACACCACTCTCTCCAACGACTCCTGGCAATTGGCCCAGAGGATTTTGCGCTACCCAATAAAAACCTTCATCGCCGAAGACTTCCCCCGCCGCCGCGCCCAGGATCTACGCCGCTTCACCACCCAAGCCCTGGAGCGCCACATGGAGCGCCGCTTAAGATCGCTCGACGCGCTGAACCGCTTAGGTGGGTGACTGCTTTATCCATGAGTAAGATGAGTTCGGGTGCCCCAGGTCTCGTAGAGACCTGGGATTAGATGCACTGGTCTATCCAATCTTCATTCCCCCAAAATCCGCGCGCCGCATTCTTACGGATTTTTTAGTTTAAGGCTGAGCCTGTATTCACTCATCCCGCCCATGATGGCGCGGAGCGCGTCTGCGGCATGCAATGCCGCATCTGCCGCACCGCTGGTGCCACCAATCTTTTGAATTACAGAAAATTACCACCACTTCCGGCACAATGGACACATGCGCACCCTCCATCCAACATCTCAAATGAGAACTGAAAATCCTCGCGGTTCAAAATGTCAGGGATCATCCCGGTCCGT
>VFSW01002710.1_pt1 | contig 26693 bp, 46 predicted proteins | sample 5358111 | NCBI WGS metagenome assembly VFSW01 (sample SAMN11554181, study PRJNA540505) | mine drainage metagenome | isolation source: sediment from site ElyBrook_90M | place: USA: Ely Copper Mine, Vershire, VT | collected 2017 | reverse complement strand
CCGTCGTCCTGCGGAAGTTGGCGTGTAGGTTAGAGTGTGGTCGCGATGCTTGATCTCACGGACTAGTCCGCGCTCCAGAAGCATGCCGGACAGGATCGAGACGGTGGCGCCACCGATGCGCTTTACCTCTTCCAGATACACGGACTTACCGCCAGAGCAAACTTCCAGCGCGCGTCGGAGGCGCGGCGAGAGCATGTTGTCGTTCGCCATGTGTGGGGCTAATCTCGTGCAGGGGGTCTGGGCGTTATGCACGCCGTTTAGGTGTTGAGGATGGCCGCCAGCTCGCCCATGAGCTGACGCGCCTCCGTGCGGGACATCCTTGCGACGGCGACGGTGGACGCGAGGCGTGCCGGGCGCTCGGCGCCTCGCACCATGTAGAGACTCACGTGGTCGCCGACGGCGTACGGTTCGATGCTGCCGGCGCAAGGCTTGGTGTCGGGGGTTTGGACTTGCATAGCGGTGTCTCCTAGAGGATTGACGGCCCGTCGCAGCTGTCTATTCACGAGCTACCTACCCTGTCAGTTGCCAGGCGCCTGTTGGCACTCCTGGCGTGTAGTTCCTCCTCGCACTTGGATACCACCTCTCGCCCCGCTTCCGTCAGGACGACCCGTTTGCCCACACGCACGTACCCTTCCTGCGCTAGTCGGATAAGGGCGTAGGGGGCGAAGTTGGTGGGCTCATGCGCGCCCTTGTCGGCGACTGCGACCACGATACCCAGCATGTGGGTAGTCCAGAAAAACTGACGCCTATGCAATGACACCTTATTCATATGCTTGTACCTCTTTCGCAGCTCCGTGCCGCTCACAAGACACAGCATGCATCAGGGCTTGACACCCTGCAAGGGCTAGATTGCGTCGTTCAGAGCGTTCTCGTCCTCGGCCGAGACGTGGTCAAAGTCCTGTCGCCCGACGAACACGCCGTCCGACACCATGGCGGCGTCAACAAGCTGGTCCACGGTCTCTCGGTCGGCCTCGTTGTGGATGTCGCTGTTCATGCCTGCACTGTGTTCCAGGCTAGCGACTTTGCCTTCCTCTGCCACAGTCTTGCGCTTGCTCATGACCTCATCATGCCTCATGTCTTGACACCCTGCAAGGGCTAGATTGCGGTACCGCAAAGATCGGTAGCATGATGTGGGTGCATGTGCGCCAAGTGCCTCTTGCGCCTCATGTGGGCGGCTTAGAAGCCTCTTGTGGGAGGCTAGAAGCCTCATGTGGGACAAGGTGTGCTAGCCTCCGTCCCACGAGCCGCACGCTTTGAGGGCTTCTGCGCACAAGTCGTAGGCCCGACCTAGCACCTCACCGATCCGAGTGAGGTGCGCCCGCTCGCACCCATGATGCATAGACGACGCCTTGCTGAAATCGGTGTTGACACACCCATCCCACTTTACAGAGCCTTCCGCGAACACCTCGACGTTTTCTGGCCCTGGCACAGGGCTATCGTGAATGGTTACGGCACGCTTGCGTTCGCACAATACTTCTCCGCCTACTTCGATGCGCTCTGCAATGATAAAATCGGCCCAAAGCGGCTTGTCATTGGTCGAGCAATTTTCGCCCAGGCAGACGAATGCAACGTAGCCGAGTTCTTCGCCGAGGTCGTGCTTCTGCCAAGTCTTATCCGACGCCATCTCAATCTCCCATTCAATGTTTGCGGTACCTCAACACTCCACTATGGGCTAGCCGTAGCGCTTGTGGGGCATGACGCGGCCGAAGTTTCTATCGATGTCGTCGAACGGTGCCGGGCTTCGGTAGAACTTCTCTTCGACTGTTTTGACGCGCGAGCGGCTGTAGAGCGGTTCGAGGTCGAGCGCGTCTCGCAGTGCGTCCACGAAGTGCTGTAGCGCCGCGCGCTCGGGCGTCGTAGCCATTTGTCTCCGTCCTATTCGTATTTCCAACGGAAGTAGAGAGTGACAACGGTTCCAATGATTCCAGCAACGGACAGCCACGGCGAAAAAGCCCATCCAAAGATGGCGAAGCCGATTGCCGCAGGTCTGTCCTATCACGTCGAGCACCTTAGGAATCATGCTACCACCGCCCCGTCTTTTTTACTTCTTCGTACCGCTGGTCCAGCTCGGCTTGCCGCGCTAGTTGCGCGCTTCCTGTGGCGTCCGGCAGCCGACCGCACGAGCACCTTTGGAATCGGCTCGCGACCCGTACGACGCCACGTCCGTAGCACAGTTTGCAGGCGGCAAGGCCCGAGCGCAGTTTGCTAGCCATGGCGGTAGATGCGGTTCATTGGCGGGAGATGCTTGTTCATAAGACTCGCCAGCGCCCTTCGCCAGGCCACACGAACCACGCGTAGTTTTGCGCGTCGGTGTCTCCATCCCCCGTGAAGCTTGGTCGCTTGACCACGTAGAGGTCTGATGGATGACGCCTGTGAAATGCTCGGCGTTCCTCGGATGCGACGAAATCGAGCTTGAGTAGCCAAACCACGCGATCGAGCCGTAGGTTTGCGAGTTCCTTTATGGATGTAGCAACGAAGCTCATTTCCAATCCAAACGGCGGATTTCCAATGAGCCATCGGCACCCCCGGCGTGTTTCTTGGGGCAATGCCGAGCTTTCAGCCATCCACTCAGTCTGGCTTTCAGCCATCCACTCAGACGCAAGAGCGTCTCCCGTTCGCACGGCACTACCATGCTCGCGCGCTATGGCCGCGCGCGTCGGGTCGATTTCGATCCCTTCCGTTTTACACCCGTACCATGTGCGTACTTCGTTGAGGATAGCGCCGTCTCCGCATGCTGGATCGAAAACGTAGTCATGCCGTGTGATGCCAAGGAATGGCAATATGGCTCGCGTTGTAGCGGCTGGCGTGGGGTAGTAGTCGAGCGGGTCGCGCTCTTTGCCAGGCTTGTTGCGGCCGGTGGCGCTCATTCTACTATTCCTTCTTTCTCCGCCCACCACCGATTGATGATGAGACAGCCGGCGTCACCGCGCGCTGCGGTCGCACGTCGATGCCTCTATCAAGTGAGTCTCATCGAGGTTTTTCACCCTTACCCGCATCGATCCTTGGCTACCAACCCTTTCCCAGCATGACGTCTCTCATGCGAGCGTCTTGTTCGTCCTGTTTTCGTAGGCGTTTTCGGACAGAGTGCTGTCCCGGCGACTTGCCGCACGGACATCGCGCGATGCGTGCCGGGTTTTCATCGTCCTTGACGACCCCACTATCGTGGCACCGGGAGCAAAGCGGTGCAGGATTTTCGAATGCCGCTAGGCGTGCCGGCCAATTGGTGGGGACCGTTTGCTTGTACTGACCCTTGCGATAGCGTCCCATGGCCAGTTAGTTGGCATCCGGTTGCGGTACCGCAATCCCCTTGGCCATGAGCGCGCGAAGCAGATCGACGGTTCGCGCTCGCACTTCCGACTCTTGCCAGATGCGCTCGTAGCTTCCAGTATCGAGAGTCTTATTCTCTGCCGCCTTGGCAACGCGCGCATACTCTGCCGCGACCGCTTCTGTACTCTCTGCCGGCCCGCACCACACTCGAAACTCTTTCCCGCGAGTCTTCAAGGTGCAGTAAACGCCAAGCGCTCCAGCAAGTTCTAGGCTCGGCGCGCATTCGCAGTAGAGATCGTCTGCTGAGAAGCCGATGCGCCGGAAGCCCTCTCGATTGCCGATGAACATGCGCATTGACGGTGTGATGTCGTCATACTTCATGGCTGGCATGACTCCCAGTAGAAACTTCCGAGCGCGTAGATCATGAGGCAGAGCCCCACGCACAAGACAAATTCCAGCGCGCCTTGCCACGCCTGCCTCTCACGCGCCTCTTCCTCTTCTCCAGTCATCGGCCCGCCTCGCGCAGAACAGCCTTTGCGATCTCGGCCCACTTGCGCTGCGTGTTTCTGCCGATGGTAGGGGAATTCTTCTCGGCCTTGTGCACGAGCATTGACTCCCAAGAGAGCGCCTCGCCATTGTGCTGGCCGAATTGCCGCTGAAACTCTTCGAACGCCGCACGTCCGAGCCGCTCTGCTTGTGCAGCGTCGCTACTGCTTGGATTGGTGCTGCCTTCGGCCGCGTTTTTGCGCGGCTTGTGTGGCGCATGTTCCGATCGCACCTTTTCCGATTGCGCGCCCATGTACTCCGGCATCTGCCTCTCGGGCGGCTCCGGCTGATGCGGTATGCCGCGGAGGAGGTGTCCTGCTGGAACGCGGCAGACGGCGGTTCCGATGCGATAGCCGCACGGTTCCGGCCGCTCGTTTTGCTCATGCCGGCGATCTACAGGCTGCGTCATTCCTTCTTCTCCGACAATTGCGGTACCGCAACGTTTTTGAGCGACGGCGTTGAAGCACCCTCTGACGAAGCATGCTTTGCAAGTTCGTGCACGAGCATTTGCTTGAGCTTGCTCGGCTTGCCCATGCACGCTTTCATGACTTCGCGCAGAAGCTTGAAGCTTTCGCTGCCCTGATCGGCAAATTGCCGGAAGAGGTCAGCCGACTCCTAATCGGGGAACGGTCCGAGAATGTAATCGTGTGTGGACTCGAAGAACGATGGGGTGCCGTGGTAGACCGCTACCGAGTGCTCTATGGCGCGACGCCTTAGACCGACGACGAATTGACTCATTTCATCCTCCCTCTGGCGGTATCGCAATCGACTTGTTGTATGGTATCGCAAACGACTTGTTGTACGCCTCGGCTTCTGCCTTCATCTTGCGATATGCTTCGAGCGCTTCGTTGGCGCGCTCTACAGCCGACACACGCAGGCCCACGTCGTAGACAGTGTCCGGCGCGTGCAGCGCTGCAATGACGGCATCACGCCAGAAGGTCAGCTCGTTTTGCGTTGTCATCTTCCGTCTTTCTTCTTGGGTAGATAAGATTAAGCGGTCGGCGGCTGCGGTACCGCAAACCCAACGTCTCCGCGCGGTCTTTCGCAGCACCGGCACACTTTCAACTCCTCCTTGAGACTCCCGTTGAATGCGCCGCACACCTTGCAGTCCCATCCAAGTCCCGGTAGCGCTGCCGACTCTTCGTACTTCGCAATTGCCTTGCGGAGCGTCCGAAGTTCTAGCTCTTGCTCGGTGCAGCGCGCTTGGACAGTCGTGAGGTTCTCACTAAGTCGCTCATTGTCATTCGACAGAATGGCGATCGTTCGCTTTAGCGCCTCATGTTCAGGATTCTGCGGCCGCGGTTGGTCATTGGACCGTTTGCACCCAATGCAGATGCATGCGCACGCGCCCGTACGTGAACAGGTCGGCCCGCAGCAGTGTTGCTTCATTTTGCGCCTTCGCTTGGCGCGTCCGTTTGCGGTACCGCAACCGACTGATCGTTGTCTGCCGCTGCATTGCGAACCATCTCGTCAAGCCGGTCATGCCAAAACCCGATGGCAGTCACAAGTAGATTGACATTGTCAGCGTGCGGTAGCGCGTTGCACGGACCTTTGTGTTGGATGACTCGGATCGTGTGGGTGTGGATGGGACTGTGGTAAACGCTAGGCTCGGTTGGACGGCGCTTGTAGCGGACTTCGGCCGTCGACTTGCCACTCTTCGTTCGGATCTTGAGAATGCTGCAATCACCCGCTTGCACGTAGCCGTTGTATCCGGCGACGCAATGGTGCATCTCACGACCTTCGCGATCGAGCGCTTCGCGCGATGTGAGGATTTCAATTCCCTCGACGGGTACGTACCACTCGGGGATGAGGTCAATAGGCTTACCAACAAGTCGGCGTCCCGTTCTATTACCTGCCAAAGCAGCCTGCCGCGCCACTTCTTCTTGCTGCGCTGCCACGCGTTCGTTCATCCGCCGCATGCGGTCGCGCGAATTTTGGAACGCTCGCGGAACACCCGTCTTGATGCCGTTGTCGATGTCCTCGGCACACAAGTCGTCAATGTGGTGCCTGTAGCTATCAGTAAAATGATAGCCAGCGCCATCATCCCGCGCCTGTTCACGCGTGAGTGCAGCGAGTCTGGCAGGATCGGCGATGACGGCTGCAAGCCAGCGAGCGACCGTTACGTCGCGAACGTTTTGTCCACCAAGTGCTCGATACACGTCGCGCATGAGATAGGGGACTGCGAGCACGTATCCGTGCGTGAGCGCGTCGTGCGCCTCGGCCTTGGTGAGTGTGCCATGAAAGATGTCGACCGGCTTTTCTCCGGCCTGGATGCGCGCTTGCACGGCGCGAGACAGCTTCGGGAACACACAGGTTTGCGTCTTGGGATTCACGGTGTTCACCACGGCGCGGAGGTAGGAGGGGGTTTGCTCGTAAGCGCGCAGAAAGAAGGCTCGGATTTGTTTTCTTGAATGGTATGTGTACGGCTCGATATGTCGAAGTTGGTCTGCGGCATAGGCAACGTCGCCGTTGCCGAATCCGACGACAATCTGCCACCACTCCATGTTGCCCATGGGCGGCTTGCGGCTGGCAGTCCTCTGGATGTAATCGGGCATCCTATACCTTCGAGGTAGATGTTAGACTAGCACATCAGTAGGAAATGTCAAGTCTTTTTGGTTTGCGGTACCGCAAACTCTACCACCCACAAAAGCGGCGCTCCGCACTCCGGGCAATCGATGTAGAGCGTGAGATTCGGAAACTGTTCCGTGACCGCCTTGAATGCGTACACCTGCTTCGGAAACTTCCACCCACACTCCGAACATCGCGGAGTCCCACGTTCGCTGCGCGGCGGTAAATGGTGTAGAGTGCCCATTACTTATCTGTGTTGAGAGGAATTTCAGACTCTTCTATTGCAAGCTTGGCTAGCCTATCTCTACAGCGCGTTATCCCACTCCAGTTGCCAATACGAGCATCTTTATTATCGCACGCTTTTTCCCACGCCTTTTGATATTGCGCCAGCTCGTCAAGAATAAGCTGCCTGCGTTTTTCAATGCTATCTCGCCTTGCTTGAGCGTTTGCCGGATTTTCAATATCTTTCCTGATCTGTTCGGCCTTCCTCAATTTCTCGTAGAACAGTAACAATGTATCGCGCCATTTTTGAATAATCCTTTCTTGGGAGCGGTGAGGGCATATCCCTCGCCCGCTTTTAGAACTCGCGCATTTCGGTTTCGCGCAGGTCGTCTTGGTCGGCATTGACGAGTTTTTCCGCTTCGAGCTGCGCCACGATAGGCGTAGCAATTCTCGGCTTTCCGAGGATAGGTCCGTAGGGGATGCTTGTGCGGCTGTCGTCGAGCGCCCACGAGAGAAACTTCCCGCTTGTCTCTGCCGCTGGCCGCTTGGGGCTCGGGTTGTAACTGATGACCTGCGTTTGCATGCCGAACCGCCCGTAGCGATCCGTGCGCCTGTAGGCTCCACCAGGCGTCCGATACACCTGGCTCTTCATGCCGAAGAAGAGTTGCTTTTCGGTGTGATGGTCGCGCGGCCCGTGGGCGTACCAATCGGAGAGCACGACCTCGCGCAGGTTTCGGAGTACGTGCTTGCCTATGCCTCGCGCCTTGAACTCCGATTCTTTTTCGTCGGGGTTGAGTGGGAACGCGATGCCGGGCCGAATGAGAAAGACGCCGTGCTTTAGCGGCTTTTCCTCCCATCCGCCAAGCGGTTTTTTCTTGCCGCTTTTGATGTCAATCGCGTCAAACGTCCCAGTATCTCTAGGTGTCTCAAGATCCAGGCGTCGAGTGCTGATGATTCCGTCGGTAGCAAGGAGGACAACCGACTCACGGTCTGTTGCCATTGCACGTAGGAGTTGAGCGCGGCACGATCCGGTGGTGAGAAGCGCCCAAACGAATTCTTGGTAGGGAGGGTTTTTGCCTTTGGTTTGAGCGCATTTGCCGTAGCAGGAGTTTTGGCCGAGTTTTGCGACGACACCCTTGCCTTCCTTTCCCCATCCGAGCCGGAGCTTGTAGTTCTCCGGCATGAGGTTTTTGAGCACCTTGCAGTCGCACGAAGTTTCGTAGATCCACGCCTCGACAGCTTCCACGTTGGGCGCGAAAGCGTGTCCTGCCAGGTACTCATCGCGGCCTACCCATCCCCCTCCAGAAGTGGCTGGAAAGATGATGCTCCCCGCGGGACACACGGGTTCAAGCCCACTCGGCATCCGAAACGGAAACGGCCCCCAACATCCGGGAGCCGTTTCGTCAGCCGACTTGCGATAGCCGAGCGATTGTGAATAGGGTAAGCGGTACCGGACAATGGCCGTCCGGGCTTTGGCTATTTCATGGTGGACGTCTGACGCGGCCGACCCCCCGTTGGTTGCGGTACCGCAAACTCGCCTCCATTTGCCATGCACGAGACACGGCAGGAACGTGAATGCGTACGGATATGCGCTCGAAATGTCGTAGCTCCAGCACTCCGTTTCGACAGGTCCGTACTGCGAAATCTCGAAGCGTCCGCCGAAAAACCCGCACGCAACGGCCAATTGGAGAGCTGGATCGTACTCAATCCTGCGCCATTGCACCTTGCCCACCTTGGGAGAATGCTTTTGCCGAATGAACGACCGCGCCGCCATTTTATCGAGCATGGCTGCGCCTGTCGATCCGGCACCGAAATATTGCTTTAGCTTGAGCCCAGCCTCTATGTGGGCATCCAATAGGCGCTCTGCAAGCTCGGCCATTTTTCGGCATTCAAGCTGGCAGTAGCGCTTGATTTCGAGCCATTCCGGTTGTTCTTCGGCTCGCCTCACTCTGCCGTCCTCTAGGACCGTTGCCTTGGGCCGCGCGAAGTCCGGGCGCTTGCCCTTCATGACCTTGAGTGTCTCGAATTCCTCGGCTGTGATGACACCCCAATCAAGGCATGCCTTGACGAAGCTTGACTGGAAAAACTTGAAGACGTCCCAAATGACAGTCTTTGGACCGAGCAGACACCCGGCGCAGAAGTGGCCGTCACAATTTTTGCCATGCCCCACATACTTTTGGACCGACAGTCGACTCCCAAGCATGTTGAGAACGTAGACCCCTATGGGTTTTCCCTTCGCATCGGTTGGGGCGTAGACGATGGGATCCGGCGGACCGTCGGCGTTATCCTTCGGCGCCCTTTCTTCGGGGCGGCACAAGAGGTAGAGCGACTCGTCGGGCAGATCCGCCAGCCATTTGGTGTAATCGTACCCGAGCGAGAAGCCGAACTTGAGCGGCTTTTGCGGCAGGCTAAGGAGCCATTCGAGCACGTCGACCGTGGTGAGCCCCCGCAGCTCTTCGCACGTAGAAACCTCTGCCATGCGCGACGAGCACGCCATGTAGGCGTAGACGCTCCCTGAGTCAAACCCTTCGCCGTCCAGCCCCAAACACTCCGGCCGTTCGCCCTTTCGGCTGTTGCGCATCCCTCGCGGTCGATTGGGACGTTTCTTGTTGTACGCCCGAAAGTAGTCAGCTCGCGAGGACATTCAGACTATCTCTTAGCGCGCACGCGGGTGGCTCAGGTCCACCACACCTTGATGCCCACCATGGGCAATGGGCACACGTACAGAACGCGGTGCGCGCGGTCCCAGTACGCTCCGACCCACAAGTCGTACCAGCGGAAGAACGGCTCGACCTTCATTGGAGACCGCGGCGAGCGAGTTCACCCTCAAGCATCTCGATACCGAGACTGTCGTTAGGCCAATCGGTCTTGAGCACCCGAAGTGCCTCACGTAGTCCCTCTGGTGACGCGTCGTCTAGGGCCACGACAAGGTCTCCAGGCGCCCACGCGTACCTAGACAGCAGGTCTTTCGCTTCCTCTTGGGCAGTTGCCATCACGTCTCCTTCGTCTTGTCGCCCGCCGCGCGCACGCGGATCATGTTCACGTTGCCCTACATGCGCAGGTTGGATCGACGATGCTTTGCCGAGGTCGACCGCACTTCGCGCAACGACCGAAGTTCTCCAGCGCAGCCTTCACACGCTCGATGGGGACCTCAGAGAGGAGGACGGCCGCCAGTTGCTCATGCTCGCCGACACGCAGGAACGATGTGCAACCTTGGTAGGTCGGGTGCTCGCATTCGAGTGATCCGCACACGCAATAAGCCATGGCCCTCGTCTCCTATCGCTCCGCGCGCACGCGGTCAGGCCGATCGCACCGACTCGCCCGCACGCTTGCGCATACGTGTGACGAGCTTGCGGAGTGCGTAGCCAGCGCACCCGTCAGGGTCGCATGGGTCGTCGTCGGCCTCGATGCCCTCCGCACACACGATGCAGTTCGGGCCGCACTCGACCAGCGCCGCAACGACAGCGTCCAACAGGTCGGCAGTCGTCTTCTCTGCGTCGCCAAGCTTCTGCTCTAGTGCGGACACGTAAGCAATCGCTGCCGGTGACCATCCTTCGTTCGACTCGCCCATCGTCTCATCCTCCTTCGCGCGCACGCGGGTCACTTGTTTCGTCCCGACACCGCCGCATCGAATGCGATGCAAGGGCAGTTGTCTGCCATGCAGACGCCTTGTCCGCCTGAGTGGTCGTCCTGGGAGTCGCCGCACTCGCATGTGGCCGCCTCGATTGCGTCGCACTTGGTGCAGCCGTACTTCTCGCGACACACCTTGTGTGGACATAGCTTCACATGCAGTGTGCTTCCCATCCTTCGGTCTCCTTCCAGTGTATCGCGCGCAGATGGATTAGTTTGAAATCAGCTCTTCCTCGGCGTATTTCTCAAGTTCGGTACCGACGCCTCCGTTTGAGGTAATCCGAAGAGAGTAGATTTTCTCCGTCCCGTGCGACCCTTCGATGAGGTGACGGTACATCACCAGTCCTTTCAGGTTCGGCGCTAGCTTGTGGGCAACGACCTGGCCTATCTCAAACTTGAACACATTTTGCTTTTTCACGGTCTCCTCTGACGGACGCGCACATCTAGTGTCCCGAGCCCATGATCGAGTGCACCACATACCCGAACAGGAGCACTGAAGCGGTCCTCAGTGGCGCGTAATAGAGCGCCTTCTTCTTGGCCTCGTCGCTCTCGTCGTAGTTGATGCCATTTGGGCGGAGCGCTCGCACCACTGCCGCAAGTCCGATCGCGTGGATCACGTCCAGCGCTGGCAACGTTGGGAAAAGTGGCAGTATGAACCAGACCCAAAATAGGGATAGGATCCATCCGTCGATGACGGACATGAGCGCAGACAGGCCGAGGACTCCGGCCGCCACGATGAGGACTGCGAATACCTGAATCATTGTCGTCCGTTCTCCGTTTTTGAGGTCGCGCGCAGATGCGGCTCGCCCATGACAACGTCTTCGTTTGTCGCATTGAAGTACGTGAGTTCGACCGCGACATTTGCAGGGACAAAGACACTAAACTTTTCTCGCGCTACCTTCTTCTTGGGTCCGATGATGACTAGAAACCGGAGTGTGTCTCCTGGTTTCGGCGTTTCTCTAGTGAACCGATTCATATCGGCTTGGCTGCGGTAGACTGTCGCACCATCCAACCATGCAGACAGACGCGGGTCGGACCATGCAGACAGACGCGGGTCGGAGACGTCCTCCGGGTTGTAGACCAGCTTGTGGATCATGGCTACCTCCACGGGTCGCACGGCAGGCGCTTTCCGCTCATGATGCGCTCCCACACCGTAAGTTCGACCCATCGGCCGCCTGGGAGCATGCGGAACATAACGGGTCTCGGCTGCGTGTGTTTCGCCACGATGATCTCGGTGGCATTTCCGTTCGGTCCGGGCAGACTCTCGAATCGGACCGTTTTGCGCTGCTTCGCCTGGTGCGGCGCATGGCCAAACGCCATGCCGCCCTTGGCGTGCGTGCTTGGGCCGAGGTCGCGCGCGGTATCTTTGGACTGCGCAGTATTGACAGATGTTGATCCGTTCACGGTTTGGATTCCTTTACGATCGAGAAGGTTTTGACAGAGTAGTAGCTGCGATTCGGTTTGCGGTACCGCAATCTTACCTATCGCGCACCTTTGACGGACACGGCGGACAATCTCTCCACTTGGTGGGGTCGTCAGGCACTACATACGCGACGTTCGATGCACTCGCAAGCTTGCGTGTCTTGCAGTGCATGCATTCGAAGATTTTTTGCGGTTCCTGTGTGAAGTCGGCCGCTTGAACAGATACCGTGTCGACCTCAGGAATGGATACCGTTTGGATGTATGCCCACTCGTGCGTGCCGTCGTTTGCCGCCTTTGGCGAGGCCCAGCCCTTTTCGGTTACCACGATTGCCCTCTTTCCGCCGCGCGATGCGCGAATGGGACGGGTCGCATCGGCCATGAGCCCCGTGAGTCGCTCATGCACTAGCTCGCGCCTTCGCTCACGTTCGCCTGCTCGATTACGCTTCATAGTTTGCCATTGTTCTTGGGGGGACTTTAGGAGCGGCCGAAAGACTCGTCACGGTAGGCGAAGCGGCAAAGGTTCGTCATGGCGTGCTCACCATTTGTTAGAGGTGATTATCGACGACAGCGCCTCTTCGTGCGTCTCGAATTGAGCGTCGGCGCGCGATGTGAAGATGCATGTTTTGTAGTCGCCCGACACAACAATGGTGTGTTTATCGCGCACGCGCGCCGTGGCATCGGCGAAGCGCACCATGGCGATGGCGTAGCCGAGTTCGACCCAACACCCCTTGCCGCCAACCTGTGGGACCAGGAGCCAGATAAGGTCGGCCGACTCGACACCGCTGAGATCGTCAAATGACCACTTCTGCCGATCGACTTCGCTCGCCTCGCGAGGATTGGCAGAATTGTCAAACCCATTCTTTGCGGCGACTTCTCGGATGTTCGCCACCCAATCGACCGTGATGGTGTGCCCAGCCGCGCGCAGGCGATCCATGTAGCCTGCGCAAAGGTCGAGTTCGTTGCTGCTTCCGGCAAGATAGATTCTCATCTTATAGCTTCCTCCAGTTTGCGGTACCGCAATCCAACTGCCTTCGGCGCCTCTGCTCGACCAACCGCCTTTGGCGCCTCTGCTCGACCAACCGCCTTCGGGGGCGCCCTAGATGCACCAGCGTGTGGCGATGACATCTAGCCCCCACGCAGTGGGTCAGAGCGTCTTGCCGCCGTGTTTGAATGGGCGACTGTCGTTGTAGAGCATTTTTTCGCGCACTGCACGCCCGATGTCGATTCCGTGCTTGCCGCAGAAGTGGAGTACGCGAATGATGACATCAGCCATCTCGCTCGGGATGCCTACAGGTTTCCGGTAGGGTCCCAGTTTCCTTTCACTCCCTTCCGCCTCGAATGCGTTGAAGGTCTTGAAGGTCGACGGATCACAGCCGAGCATTTGGTATTCGTACCACGTCGGACTTCGGCAGGCGCGATAGTCTTCGAGCGCCTCCGAAAGCTCTGAGTGCATGAGCGCGATGTCTTCGCCCACGCTCGCATCGGTGAAGCCGTGCGACGTGGCGATGCGGAGCGCCTCATCGCGAAGCTCATTGAGCGACGGACCAAGCACAGGCGGCGGCAACTCCTCAACGAGCGTCCTCGGATTGGTTCCGCCGTTGTCGTATCGCCCGTCGAGAAAGAAGTATTCGACCTCTGCGGACGCCAAATACGACAGATTGATGCAGTCGGCCTGGCAGTGCGCTTCCTTTTGGAGGTTCACGCGAACGCACATCCACGTGTCGCCGTTTCGGTCCTTGTATTTGCGCCCTTCTTTAAGTTCCATGTCCCATCTCCCTTGATTCCGTTTGCGGTACCGCAAACATGCTTACCTTCGCTCGACCAACCGCCTTCGGGGGGCGCCCTGGCCTCTGCTCGACCAACCGCCTTCGGGGGCGCCTGAGATGCCACCCCGCATGGTGATGACATCTAGCCCCCACGCAGTGGGGGTTTAGGATAGTCGGGCGAATTTGGCTGCAACCTGTTCGTTCCACCCTGACGCTTCGGCTGCCTCTTCGAGGTAGTCTTGCGCGTCTGAGGGCGCAACGGCGTAAAGCCTTCGCTTCCAACTTCGAAACCGGCTGTAGTCGGCCTTCGCGTGCGTGCGCCGGAACTTCGCGAGCGCGTTCTCCACGTAGGTCACGAGCTTTTCCGGGTCGGAGTACCGCCGCTGCCACGATGCCCTACTTGACGCGATACGCTTTTTTTCTTGCTCGTATCTTGCGCGGGCTTGCGCCGCTCTCTCACGCTCGATTTGCGCTCTCGACTTCGACTTACCAGGCTTGAGGCTTTTACCGCCTCCGAGGCTTTTGCCGCCTCGCTTTGGGCTTGCCCCACTCTTGCTGGGGGCCTTACCCTTGCCTGACTTGCCGCCGCCCTTTTTGCGCGATGGTCTTTTCGGCACCTAGCTCGCTCAAGCACAAATCCGCTCTCGGGCGGAGGTCGTTCATGCTAGACACGCGACTTGACAAGTGTTGAATTGTATTGACGTTTTTCGTCAATTTGCTACTCTACAGTAGAGTCGCTTCGCCGCGCTCCGCGCGCCCCCGGCAGGCCCCATCTCCTCCTGCCGGGTGGCGCGCGTCTCTTGCCACTCTGCGGGCAGCTACACGCTACCGCCACTTTTGCGCTTCCCCGTGGGTACTGCCGGGGTTTTGCGCTACCGCAAACCGCTACCGACTGGCCGCGGTTACTGTCCGTTCGCCGAGTGGTCGAACGGGACTTCGCCGGTCTTCGGCGGATCGAAGTCCGTGTTGAGGCCCGCCGAGTCCTTGCGCGTGTCGGACTCGATGAGGATGCGCGTGCCGGTCTTCGCCTTGCTCAGGACCTTGAACGTGCGCATGGGGTTTCCCTTGCCCACGTCCTTGGCTCCGTCGGCGTAGATGTACACCGGCACACCGCCGAGCGTGCGGATGGCGCGCATACCCGGCTTGTACCAGACGCCGACGAGCGCGCCCTTCTTGGCCATGATGATCTCGCCGTCGTCGCCCGACTTGCGCAGCTCCGCGTCCTCGACAAGCTCGCCAGTCACGAGCGCGCTCACCTTCTCCGAGTCGATCGAGCTGTCCATGAGCTTGACCGTGCGCGGGATGAAGTGGAGCGCGTTGTACTCGGGGTCCCAAAACCCCGCCACGTCGCCGCCGCGCTCTTCGTACCCTGCCGGAACGTTGTGCTTGACCGGCGCCGTGTTCGTCTCTCTCTGACCTGCCATGGGGGAATCTCCTCGTGTGTTTCTGAAACGCGAAAACGGATGAGCCTGCTAGGGCGAAACCGTCCGCCGTCGCACGCGCATCCCTAGGGGGCCTTGGATGGTTGAATACGACCAAGCGCTCGGCCCCGAAGTCTGGTAGTGAGAAGTCTAGTAGCGCTTGCTACTCGTCTGTAGATGAAAGCAGGATCCGGTGGGACGGCAATCCCCCGGACCGTGTGCCGCTACTTGCCTTGCCGGGCGTTCGCCTGGTTGCTCGCGATTCTAAGTCGCGCAACCAGTCAAGTGTTTGGAGAGTTTACCTGAAGAGGTAGCTAGTTGTCAAGACCCTTTTGTTGGTAGTTCGACTATCTCTTAGCGCGCATATTGACTACTTCCGTTTCGCGGCTTTTAGGCCCCGCAGGCAATGGGGGCAGGTCACATCTTTGCGGCTCCCGGGGTAGTACCCCCACAAGGTTTTCGCTCCGCACATGGGGTGTTTCTCTAGGTGGTCCACACCAAGCACCACGTGTATGCGTTGCACCCTGACGGTGTCGACGTCGGGGCCGATTTCTATGTCGGGAGGCAAGGCGCGCATATTAATGAGTCTCACGGCCGGCAATCACGAAGCAATCCGTAGCGCTTTCTCCGCGGCGAATTGGGAGCGGAGTTCTTGCAGAAACACGCGCGTGTCTTTGCCCTGTCGCTTGGCGCGGCGGTAGAGGCGCCAGCAGCGGGCGCACCACGCCCGACTCGATCGCGGACCGCCGCCGCAAATGCTGCACGGCTTGAGGTGTCGAGGGATTGCGCCTTCGGCGCGCGCAGCGTTGCTGTTTGCAACGCCGTTCGCGGCAGAGCGCGAGCTTGGGGACTCGGGTCCCGTGGCCGGTCGATTCACGTCACGTCTTCGCCCTTCCCATCTCTCTCGGTTTCTACTGCGGTTTGCGGTACCGCAACCGCATTCGCCTGCGGTTGTGGTGTGGAGGTGGACTGCATTGCAATTGGCGCGGTGGACTGCATTGCGCGCGGCGCTGTGGACTGCATTGCGCGCGGCGCTACTGTTCGATTGGCGGAAAGGTTCGCCTTTTCGAGCGCCTTTTGCATCGCCTTCATGCGCGCTTGTCGCACCGCGCGATTCTTGCGCGGTTTGCCGTTGGCCGTCTCCAGGGCGGTCATGGTGCGATCGAGGCGTTTGAGGAGATCGCTCGGCATTGGCCTACCCTATTCGATACTGCCGTTTTGCGGTACCGCAGGCGCAGCCACAAGGCGCTTTCGCTCGCGTTCGTACGCGTCCTTCGCCGCCATGGCGAACTCGGTCATACGCGCCCCTGTCGCTTTGCCGTGGCCGTCGCGTAGGCCAGAGATTGCCATGACGACGCTGCTGTCCGTCGACCACTCTCGGCCGAGCATGGTGATGAAGCCGGCGCGTTCGAGCTTGGCGAGCAAGGTGCCTGTGGCGACGGCGCGGGCACGCGCACGGACTTCCCACGCGCTCGTGGCCTCCACTGACGCGCGCAATTGCAGCGCACGCTCGTAGTGCTCCGCTTGCTCGTCCTTTGGCTTCTTCGCGATGTCGAACAGGTCGACGATGCCGATGCGCTTGGCGATTTCGATGTCTCGAAACTTCGGCTTTGCCCCGCTCCAGTGCGCGAAGATTTCGGGATCCATTTCGAGCACACGCTTGTAGTCTTCGATGGCCGCGCGGCGCTTTCCGAGCCGCGTCGCGATCTCGGCGCTCGACATCTTGAGCGCTGCGAGGCGCCGCACGACGAGGCACCGGTCGACCGGCCCCAAGCTTTCGCGATTGAAGTTCTCCTCCGCGTTGAGGATGCTCGCCTCGCGCTCGGTCATTGTCCCGTGTACGACGGCCAGAATGTGACCGTCGGAGACGTTGGGCACCACGGTCTTGCCCACAGCCGATCGCGAAGTGCGGAGTTCGAGCGACTCATTGAGGAGCGTCACGGCGGCGAGCCGCCGAAAGCCGCACACGAGCGCGTAGGCGCGCCCGCCGGTTCGCACGACGTGCCCGTCGCCGTATACGAGTCCTTCGGGCGGCACGATGCGCACGTCCACGGGGGTGTGCTGCCCGGCGGTGGCGATGTCATCCACGAGCCCATCGAGACCGGCGCTCTCCGAGTCTTCGCGCGCAGACTCTTCGAACAACGTCCGGCCGTCGGCTGACGTGGAAGCCGTGAGGGTGCGCGAGTTCCACGCCCAATCGGCGAAAATGTCCGAAAGGGCTATGGGGCGAGCTACGCTGACTGCCGTCATCGCGCGTCTCTCGCATAGCGTTTCGGCTCTTCTCTCACATGGCGTTTCGGCGGCGGAATGGCGTAATCTCCACGGCAGCTCGGACACTTGGTATCGCACATGCGATGGTCGAGCAGGCACACGAGGACAGGAAGATGTGTCCCCGCCTCACGGACAGCTTCGTGCGCTGTCCGGCTCATGTGAAATCCGCCGGGTACGCCGCCTTGAGGCTGGCGAAGAGAGCCGCGCGAGCGTCCTTCGGCATGGTGGAGACCAAGTCGGCGACGGCGCGAGCGACGCCCTGCACGTGCAGCGTCGCCATAAAGGACTCGTTGTCGAGCCCCGAGAGCTTCTCGCGCATCATCGTCACGCCACGATCCTGTTCTTCGGTAAGAGCCATCTCCGCATTCTCCTTTTGCGGTACCGCAAAAACCTACGATACCAGAAACTTGTCTGCTTCCCGGTCGATAGTGTCAGCAAGCCGTCGAAGGCTCGCGCCGACGAGGCGTAGTTGCTGAACGAAGTCTCCAATTCGCTGAAACTCGCCGTTGTCCTTGGCGAGAGTGTCGCGCACGACTCGCACGACATGAAGCACGCGCGTCACGCTTTCGCGCATCGCTTCGGCTTCGGCAAGCATGTCGGAGAAGTCGGTCATTGACTAATCCCTTGCGCGCAGATGGGTGAGTTTCATGGCCGAAGGATTCCGGCCTGCGATTGCGGTGCCTGTACGGCCTTGGACCACGCTGCCCACCACCGTTTCTTGGGCTTGTGGTCGAGTGCGAGCTTGCGCTGGCGAGACGGCCGGGCCCACTCGCCGCCATCGGTCGAGCCGTCTTCAACCCACCCAGCAGCTCGGAGCGAGACTCCCGTCTCGTCGTCGTGGATGTACGTCAGCATCCCGTCGAGCCCCATCGCCCGGCCCGACCTCGCGCATGCACCGTACAGCGTGGAGCAGCCGTTTTTCGTGCCCTCGATGACGGCAACCCGGATGACCTCCAGGACCGGCACGCGGGTCCGCGCCGGCACGTCCAGCATGCGAGCTGACGGGCGCCCGACGACGGCGAGCCCGCGCATCTCGGACCCGTCCCACAACCCGACGCACCACATGGCCCCGGTCAGTTCGGGGATGCGGCGGTGGACCTTCTCGATCCACTCGCGGGCGTACTTCACGGGATAGGGTCCGGTCATCATCGGATGGTCAATTCAGAGTGGCGCGCAGATGAACGACTCTACTTCTCCCGCAATCGTGCATTGCGGATGAGCGCCTCGACCGCCCCGCTCCGGGTCTGCCCTCGCTCCGCCCGCAGGGCATCTAGCCGGGCAAGTGCCTCCGTGGACAGGCTAAGCGTTACAAGCGGACGCCCGCGAGCCGCACGCGCGGCACGAGGCATTGTAGGGGTACCGGAGCGGCTCATTCCTGCGCCGCCGCACTAACCCGGTTCTGCGCCTCGAGCTGGATCGCGTGCATCGCGTCGGCCGGCGTGCCATACGCCTCGACGAGGACGGCCATGTCCGTATCAGAAAATTCCATATTGCCAGGCCCTTTGGCCGCAATTGCCTGGACCTCGTCGAGCCCGCCAGCCTGACCCGCTGCGTCTACCGCCGACTTTACGATCTGCTCTGCCGTCATTTTTGCATCCTCCCGAGGCGGTCCGCCCGCCACCTGAGATATACTGTACGCTCTCTGTACGTACCGCGCAAGGTCAAAAGCGACGGCGCGTGTCGATTTTCTTCGGGAGCGGCTAAGTGTGCGAAACGGCAGGTCGCGCGCAGATGGATGCCTAGGCGGCTCCGTCATGCGACAGCAGATATTCTCGTGTCATCTCGACGATCTCGGCGTCGATGGCTGTTCGGTCAGGCTCGCGCGGCAGCGCGGTCGACGTCTGGTAGAGCACGTCGCACTCGGCCTCGATCCGCTCGGCCTCTTCGAGCAGAGCATCGTACGACCGCTCACCGTTGCGCACCGCCAGAAGCTCCTCGCGGTCCGGGCGCTTGACGATCACCTTCCCTGTCGTGAGAAGCTCCCTACACATGCGCATGAGTCGGATGAGGTGCATCCCGTGCTTCGTGTCGTAGCCGTGGGCAGCCTCCAGCGCCGCGCGTGCCGGGTTCCTGGTCGCCTTCCAGCTCTCAAACTGCTTCCAGTGAGCCAGCGCGCTCTGGTAGGCCCGCTCACGAACGAACAGTGTCATCACGTCCTTCGGCATCTCCATCTCGACGCCCTTGGACATGAGGCTCTCGAACGAGCCAAGCTCGCTCGCGGACACCTTCGTCCCCTCGGGCAGTCCTGAGTCTTTGCGCGACGGGGGCGCCTTCGGCGGGTCGAGCAGCCACGCCCGGTGCGTCTTGATCCGCTTCAATTGGGCGTGCGCGTATCCCGAGAAGGCGAACTTCGCCTTCTTCGACAGGAAGGCATCACGCATCCCCCGGAGCCGCTCCCCGAACGCATCGACTTTGAGCACGTCCTCATCGGCGACGTGGAGCACTTCGATGATGTTCGGGTTGCAGTCGGCCGCGAGAGACGCGAACTTTTCCAGCGAGTAAACGACGCGATCCTGCTCGTGCCCCTTGCTCACCATCAGCTCGGCTTGCTCGAACCGCTTGAGGAAACCGAAATAGCAGTCCGCCGGCTTGATGCAGACGCCCTTGACGTCCAGGTCGCTCGTCGGCGTGTTGAGCCCGTAGGCGTGGCTGCCGTGCTTGACCAGAAGGATCGTGCGTGCGTCGAGGTTGAAGTGCATAGCTCAGGCTCCGTACCATTCGTCATGGGCGCGCGCCGACTTGACGCGCACGAATCGTTGGTGGCTCGCCCGTCTCCAAGACAAGCGCGACGCCCTGGTTGTACTCGACGGCGTACGTCAGCTCGTCCAGCTCGTTGAGACAGCCGTGGACGTCTCCGAAGACGATCGTTCTCATTGGGGTCCGGGTTTTGTACCTAACGTAGCGTCACTGCTTGAGAATCAGCGAAAAACGGCTTGCGAGAGGCGCGCAGATGGTCTACTTCCGCGCGCCGCATTTGATGCACTCGCCGTTGATGACTTTTGTGTGCTCGCAACGGACGATCTCCAGGATCTTCCCGAGGCCATCGTCGACCTCATCCCTGAATTCCTGGTCTCTCTGTCGTGAAGCGAGCCACGTCAGCGCACCGCCTACGACCATGCCGGCAGCGAACGCTAGAGCGAGCATCGGGCCTCCTCCTGACAGGCGCGCATAGGGTTGAGCCTAATCGCCAGAAGAAACCGAGGAAGCGTTTGGTGCGCGGCGCATCCTCCGGGTCGCGTTTGGCGTGCCGTCGCATGATGCGGTTGGTCAGTTTTTTCAGCCAAACAGACGCGCCTCCACCGCGACGGTTTGCCCTGGGTCCAAGTTGCTCCGGCGTTTTCATGGCTCCTCGATTCGTGGAACGCACGTGAGCTATTGCCGCCAGAAGCCGACCGTGGCCACCCGCCTACCGCTTGGGCGTGACGAGATTCGGCACCGGGCCGGCGGGCCGACGCGCGAGGCTTGGAGCTGCCGGGGCCGGACGGTGGCCGTGCGGCGCGGCCTGCGGTTGCCGGATCGGACGAGCGGCGGTCGTTCGCGGAGGCGCAAGACCGGCCCGCTCGGCGGACGTCATCGGACGGGCCGGCGGCGCGTTCGGGTCGACATGCGGCGGCGCGGCGTGCGGCGGCTGCGCGGCAGACGCTTCGGCGGCGCGTTCGGCGGCAAACTGCCGGTTTTCCGCGAGGACTTGCGCCGCGTGCGCGGCTTGCTGAGCCGGCGGGACGGCGCGGGCCGTGCGGGGCGGCGGCACCCAGGCGGTCTGCGTGCCGCCCTTGCGAGCGCGGAGCGCATCGTTGAAGAGCTTTTGCATGGGCTGGATCATGCCGTTGAAGACGTGCGATTCGGAGCCGTCCTCGAAGGCGATGACGAGCACCTGGACGGTGGCAGGCGCCGGCTCGGTCGGCGACGCGGCACTTGCCGCAACATCGACGGCGCCCGTTTCACCGTCCACGCTGACGATTTCGCTACCGTCCGGCGATTGCGGCGCCTGAGTATTCGGAGGTCCTGCTTCCGTGGAGGGCGGCGCTACGACCACCTCTTCGATGCGAAACGTCGCCGGTACGCCTTCGATGCGCCATTCACCCATGACTTGTCTCCTTTGAACCGTTCGGTTGACACTCGCGTAGTGGGTTTCGCGCCGCATGGGTTAGGTCCTAAGCAGGCGCGTCCGCGAATAGCCATGTAATCTAGCATACATACAGAGCGAAGTCAAGTACAAAAATGAATAGGTCAGGCTTGTTTGCGGTACCGCAATCGGAAGTGGCCACTTTCCATCGTCGATCGATCTACAGCAACTTATCCGGGGATTCGATCGCGTCTTTCTCAGCGGCGCTGCGAAGTTTTTCGAGCGCTCGCGAATGCAACTGTGATATGCGAGGTTCTGTGACGCCCATCTCGTGCGCCAATTCAACGAACGGCGTGCCAAAAAAGTACGACGCTTCTATTATGCGACGCTCGCGCGGATCAAGACTTTTTAACCACTCTCTGATTTTTGCTCGCACAGTTTTGGTAGCAGCAATTTCGTACGGCGATGCAGAGTCGTCCTTTGGGTCAGGAGAGCCAGAAGGACGATCGTCAAGGCCGATGATGCTCACCGTCGTACCTTCAGCTTTGAAGCGTCTGCGTTGGCGTCTGGAAAGTTGGTCCTGCGTTCGCAATTCGTCGAGCATGGCGTAGCGAATGCGCAATCGGACATAAGATGGGAAGGTCGGTTCGTTAGAGTCTTTTGTCGCAAGACATTGGTGAACAGCTATGCGTCCGACCGAAACTAAATCATCGGCGAGAACATTAGCCGTTACCCTTCTCAACAGCCGCTTTGCCAGCTTGTCAACAATAGCAAACCACGATCGTAGTTTGTCATTGTCTACAGGATATTTTCCAATAGCGCTGCCGGCATCGGGGTTGGCGGCTCGACTACCAGTCCCGCGTTCGTAATTCGTATCAGTCCGCCCTCTTCCCGAATCAAAATGCCCTTCTGAACGAGCCCCCAGATCGCTGTGGTGGTTCGATTGTTTGAAATTCCCCCAGGCATCTCGCGGAGGACGGCTGAGACATGCGCCCTTATCTCGGAACTCGTTGCTGCCAGCTCCTTTTTCATGAACCCGATGATGACCTGAATCCGTTTGCCTCTCGCTTGCCGTTGTAAAGGGACTGCCGCGGCCTCACCTCCCGTAGGATTCTCTACAGGCTTGGAAACGTCATCCGCAGGCTTGGAAACGTCGTCCGCAGGCTTGGAAACGTCATCCGATTGCGCGCTCTCCAACGCCAACGTCTTGGACTGTTTGACGTCTACGAACGAGCCATTGGACGCCCGCCTAATTTTTAGCACCACATCGAGCAAGAATTCGCACGCGTCGGTCGATGTCATTTTTCCAACAGCGCGCAACACTTCTGCTTCGACTTCGGCGCGGTATGCCAGCTCGTCAATTGTTGTCATTTCACACCATGCGTTTTGCGGTACCGCAAACCCCCCCAAAAAAATTAGTGTCGGTGTCGCGTCGCCATTATCGGTCCCATCGTCACTATTGGTCCCATCGCCACTATCGGTCCCACAACACGAGCGTGCCGGGCCGGTCCTCGCCGAACTCTTGCATCCGTAGCCATCGCTCTACGGGCGCTTGGCCGAAGCGGTTTTTTGACGAGTAGAGGACGCGTTTGCCCGTCACGTCGTCGGAGTCCATGTGCAAAATGGTATCGCACTGGTGCATGACGTTGTTCTGGCCCTTGATTTCCATCTCCTTATTGACCTGCATGACAAGAAGCCACGGCATCTTGTACTGCACCGAGAGATTCTTGAGCGCTCCGACCATTTCCGCGCCCTGGTCATCCAAGAGCCCCTCGATCCGGAGTAAATTCGTGAAGCTGTCCAAGATGGCCATACGCGGCTTGTATTTACCAATGAGGTCGGTAAACCCTAGGCGCATGCCGCCCATGGTGTTGTGGACACGGATGCGATCCCAGTTGCGAATTTGGAGGCGCTTGGCGAAGTCCTCCAATTCCTCGTCCGCCATCTCGTTGGCGATGTAGAGCACCTCGTCGGTTGGCGCCGTATAGAAGTCGAGGACGTAGTCGCACATCATCAGAAACTTCGTCGTCTTGCCGCTCCCCTGCCTGCCGCCGACGATGACGACCGATGTGTCGGCGAGCCCCCAGGTTCCCGTCTCGGCGTCAAAGCCGTAGATGCCCGGCTGAAACCCTTCTTCGCCAAGCTCGCCTACGGGGTCGCCGAAGATGCCGACCGGAATGCGCGGCCGGCGGACACGCGTCTTGCCCTCGGATACCTTGCTCAGGATGACAGTCTCGGGTTTTCCAACCTCTGCAAGCGCGCCCGGAAAGTTCGGCTGCTTGCACTCGACGCACGTAATGAGCATCGAGTCGCGAGGCATAAGGGCGTTGCAGAAGCGGCAGCGGCGAGCCATTGGTTAATCCTTTTGCGGTACCACAACAACCCCAATGATTATCAGCGTGACCATTGTCAGGGTTGGGTCCAACACGCGCCCGCAGATGCGCACGGATTTGCCGTCTTGACCAACGACCGGTATTGCCACCGCGGTGGACTTGGGGATGGATAATTCGTTATCGTCAAGGTATTGGTCAATCATTGCATCGGTCGCGTTTTGCAACCCGTATTCACGCAAGAAGTCTTCACACAGTTTGTCGTCGAGTGCAAAACTCATTCGGTAGCAATCAATCTCCTGCACGAGCTGATTTTGCCCGCCGACATAAATGCCAGTCGCAACAGCCTGCCCTTCTTTGCGAACGTTGAACCCGACACGCTCCGGTCTGATGATGCGATCCGGTATCATTTCATGGTCGAAGAAGCCGCCAATATTGGACGCAACGATGCTAGTAATAAAACGCTCTACCTTGTAGGTCTTGTAGGTGTGCAGTCTTCTGCCAGCCATTTTCGTCTGCCCTTTATGTTTGCGGTACCGCAAACTTGCGGCGCGGTTTGTACCAAATGCAGTAACAGTGTTTTGGCGGTTCGATAAGTTCGTACGGAGGTCTCACGTAGCGTGGAGCCGGTCGTTCGACTTCGTGGCCGCATTCGAGGACGCACAGCCATTTGCCGCCGACTAAGGACGCCGTCCTTACTTTAACGCGCGCACGCGAGCGCGCGCGAGCAGTGCCAATTGCATGGCGGCATGGCTGGACGCGACAACGCATTATCTCTTTGGCGGCAACGCATTACCACTTAGTTCGCCGCGCTGCCGGTCCGCTTCTTTGGCGCATTCTGACAGCCAGGCAATCCGCATGGCCGTTCGGACGTGCATTCGACTGCTCGAATGGGCGCGGCAAATAACTCGGCTGCGCCTTTGAGGCTAGTCATTGCCGACCGCATTAGCTCCTCCTGCCGTTCGTACGCTCGGCGATGCATGGCGTTGGCGTGAGAGTACCAACCAAGTCGGGAGTCGAGCGTCGTCGGTTGCGAGACGCGAAAGAATCGCGATTGCATGTGCTCACTATAACTCAACCGGACGAGTTTGTCAAGTAGTTTCTTGCGTTTGCACAATTGCCGAAACTTGGATTTTGGCGCCCATTTTCAAAGTTTGCGGTACCGCAAACAGCCAGCCATAAACTTTGCGGTACCGCAAACCGTCCGCCATAAGGTATCGCAAAACCGCTCTTGACAAATGTCGAATTCTTTTGACCATTTCGGCGATCTGAGGCATAATAAGGAAGTAAAGGTATAGGAGGAATTCCCCTTGACCACCGCTCTTCCCGGTTCCACGGCGCTCGCTCTCACGGACCAGATGGTGCATGTCGAACGGTCGAATTTGCCGGAGAAGAAGAAGTCCGAGATTCGACGCTTTTACGACAACGTCATGGGCAAGCTTGTGCTGCCCGAAGAGTCGAAGTCGACAGCGCTCGCGACGGCCAAGAGTGCCGGCGGCCTTGTGCGCGCTGAAATTGCAGGAGGGCTGACCGGCCTCGCCATTGCGTGGGCCGAGCACCAGGCAGGCGACATGAAGCTTGCTGGGCACAAGGTGGCAAACCTCATCGCCCCCGCTGCTGCTGCGGGAGGCGCAGCCTTTGCGCTCGCCGCTCCCATGCTCGGCGTGGAGGCGCTGGCCGAAGAGGGTCAGAACGTCAGCGGCACCGCTCTCGGCATTGCCATCTACAAGGCGGCACGCTCGGGATACCAGAAGATCGAGGGCAAAGCCACCGTCACCGGCGAAGATGCCGAGCTGGATGCCCTCGCAAATTCGCTCGAAGACTGACGCCGCCGTTTGAAGCCTGACGGCGTCGTCAATCGAATCCTTCAATTCATTCTTCTCGCATCACCTACTTCGGTTTGCGGTACCGCAAACCTTCACACGCGCAAACCTCAACCGGCCAATCTCACGGCCACCGCTACACAAGGACAACCGCCATGACTTCGATGATCCGCAAGCTCGCTGCCCCGCTCATGCCTGTCGTTTCGTCTGCCGAGGCTACCGACGCCGCCGAGCATGGCGTCGTCTCCAGTCTCACCGGACTCACGCTCGGTTTCGCCATGACCAAGGTGAGCCTCGGCAAGGCCACGCCGTTCGCGCTCATCGGCCTCGGACTCGTCGGCGACGGCGCGAGCCTTCACTCCGGCATGAGCCACTCGACCCGCGAGCGAACGCGCGCCGTCGGCGATGCCACGCTCGCCGTCGGCTGCGCCGAGCTTTGCAAGTCGATCGGTCGGAGCGGCGTCGGATCGCACCACGGAGAGATGGGTCCGAGCCATCGGCACACCGAGTTCGGCATGCTCGAAACGTCGTCGTCCTTCGGCGCCGACGCGCACGATCCGATGATGGCCGCAGCGTCGAAGCTCTAACGGGTCGACGATGGGCGGTCTCAACGCAGGCGGCGGACGAAACAAGAGGGCGGCCGGACCCAAGGGGCGCGGCCGTCCGAATCATCGTGGAGACCGTCCTATCGTGAGCGCTACGGAGAAAGCTGCCCGAGAAAAAGAGGCTGCTCGTCAAGCGCTCGCGAAGAAGCTTGCAGAACCGCTTACCGCTGCCGTCCTCGCCACGGCGCGTGAGATGCGAGCCAGGTTCGACGCTGTGCTCGCAAAGCGCGCTGCAAAGCTCAAGGAAGAGCAAACGGACGGCGCCGCATAGTTTGCGGTACCGCAACACGGCTGATTGCGACAGCGCAATGCGGATTGTTTCGACAACGCAATACGGATTGTTTCGACAACGCAATACGGATTGTTTCGACAACGACACAAACGAGAAAGGAGTGTGATTCGCCAATGAGACTCCACAAGGTTCGCGCCACTCGGACATCATTCCGTCGAGCCATCGGCGAAATGGAGATGGTCCGACGTGGCGCGGCTCATGTCGAGTCCGCAGAAAGAAACAAGGACACCATGCGTGCAACTTCTCGCGCCCTCGCCATGAGGGATCCTGCGATGGCTGCTGCGATCGGCGCTCTGCCGGCCGCGGACTACGGTGCGGACCCCCGCCGGCCTCGCGCCGGATTCGGCGGTTACTCGCCGTTCGACCCGTCGCGCAACATCGGCCTCGGCTGCGAACGCTTCGGCGCCGATGCGCCTCCGCCCCCCCCCCCTCCTGCCGCCATTATGCCGCACCCTGCCCATGCC